>SL_4KL_010_BRINEDRAFT_10002109_pt1 | contig 11202 bp, 11 predicted proteins | sample SodLak_010_BRINE_2_FD_10664 | JGI IMG/M metagenome (IMG submission 10664) | reverse complement strand
TCAAATTCGCAGGCCTGGCCGATCACGATCGGGCCGGCGCCAATGATCAGGATGCTTTCGATGTCGGTGCGCTTGGGCATGGTGATTCAGTCAACCGCTAAGTCAGAGGGCCGCCGGGCGGGCGGCCATCAGATCAATGAAATGGGCAAAAAGGGGCGAGACATCGTGAGGCCCCGGGCTGGCTTCGGGGTGCCCCTGGAAGCTGAATGCCGGACGGTCGGTGAGCTCGATGCCCTGCAGGCTGCCGTCAAATAGCGAGCGATTTATGACCTGGACATTGTCCGGAAGGCTGTCTGCGTCGATGGCAAAGCCATGATTCTGACTCGAGATCATTACTCGCTGGGTGGCGCCATCGACCACTGGATGGTTGGCGCCATGGTGGCCAAATTTCATCTTCAGGCTGCGCCCGCCCGCGGCCAGCCCCAGGAGCTGATGGCCAAGACAAATACCAAAGACAGGCAATCCGGCTTCGATGAATGTCCTTGTCGCTGAAATGGCGTACTCCAGGGGCTCCGGATCACCGGGCCCGTTGGACAGAAACACGCCGTTGGGCTGCATGGCCAGCACTTCGTCGGCCGGAGTCTTCGCCGGCACCACCGTGACGCGACAACCATGATCCACCAGCATCCGCAGAATGTTTCGTTTGATACCGAAGTCATAGGCCACCACATGCCAGGGCAGCTCACCCGCCAGACGCTCGGGGGCCTCGGTCTCTTCATGGTCCAGAGACCAGGTCCCCCGTCGCCACTCGTAGGTCTCGGTGGTACTCACCGCCTGAACCAGATCGCGGCCAGTGAGATCGGGATGGGCCTGCGCGGCGGCCACCGCGTTCTGTGAGGCGGTCTCGCCCACAGCCTGGGCACCAGAGACGATGCACCCCTTCTGTGCGCCCTTATCCCGCAGGAGTCGCGTCAACCGGCGGGTATCAATTTCGCAAATCCCCACCACCCCGTTGCGTGATAGATAGTCGGGCAGCCCCTCGGTCGACCGCCAGTTACTCAGGCGCACGGGCTGGTCACGGACAACCAGCCCGGCGAGTTGGATGCCGTCGGCCTCTTCGTCCAGCGGATTGGTTCCCGTATTGCCAATATGCGGGTAAGTCAACGTCACCAGCTGGCCGTGGTAGGACGGATCAGTGCAGATTTCCTGATAGCCGGTCATGGCCGTGTTGAAACACACTTCACCGCACGTACTGCCGCGAGCTCCCAGGGCTCTGCCATGAAAAACCGACCCATCTTCTAATGCCAGAATCGCGCTGTCGCTCACGCCAACTACCCCGCCTGCTCGCAAAAACGGGAGGGGTCCGCGGAGCCCTCCCGTCATCGATATCACCTGCGAAAGTGTACGCCGGCGGGAATAGGGTGTCCATTGGCAGCGCTGCCCGTGCGCGGGGGCAGCGCTTGCACCGAAGCGGTGCCAGCGGCTACCTTTGCCGTCTTTGATTGCCGCCCGGCGATCAACCAACCCGGTTTGAATATCCATGAATGCGCTTTCTCTGCGCCAGCTGAACAAAACCTATTCCGGCGGAGTAACCGCTCTCAGAGATGTGGACCTGGACGTCGCTCCCGGAGACTTTTTCGGCCTGCTCGGGCCCAACGGGGCCGGCAAAACCACGATCATCGGGATCGTTGCCTCATTGGTGACCCCCACCTCCGGCACGGTGGAAGTCTTCGGTCATGATTTGGTCCGCGATTCCTGGGAAGCCAAATCCAACCTCGGCCTGGTCCCTCAGGAGTTCAACTTCAACCAGTTCGAGACCGTGGGTGACATCGTGCTCAACCAGGCGGGCTATTACGGCATTGATCGGATAACCGCCCGAGAACGCGCCGAGCGCTATCTGCGGGAGCTGGATCTGTGGGGCAAGCGGGACGCGACGTCCCGCACCCTGTCTGGAGGGATGAAACGGCGGTTAATGATCGCCCGGGCGCTCGTTCATGAACCGCAGTTGCTCATTCTTGACGAACCCACGGCGGGGGTGGATATCGAGCTGCGTCGTTCCATGTGGACATTCCTGCGCGACATCAACGAGCGGGGCACTACCATTATCCTCACCACTCATTACCTTGAGGAAGCCGAGTCCCTGTGCCGCAATATCGGTATTATCGACGGCGGAGAGATCGTCGAAAACACGGATATGCGCTCGCTGCTGTCGAAGCTGAAAAGCCAGAGCTTCCTGCTGGATATTGATGCGCCACTCAGCCGCTTACCGGAGCTTCCGGAATTTCATGTGGTTCCAGTGGATGCACGCACCGTGGAAGTGGAAATCCGTGGCGAGCAGACTCTGACCGACCTTTTTGAACGCCTTCACGGCAGCGGAGTCAACGTCACCAGCATGAAAAACAAGTCCAACCGGCTGGAGGAGCTTTTCGTGCGTATGCTCGGCAAGGAACCGACCACCGCTGCAGCTGGGACGGACTGATCATGGCAGCCCTCTACCCCGCCTATCCCAGACAGACATTGACGGCGTTGCGGACGCTGGCCTGGAAAGAGACCCACCGCTATCTGCGCATCTGGGTTCAGACACTGGTACCTCCGGCCATTACCATGACGCTGTATTTCATCATTTTTGGCAGCCTGATCGGTTCCCGAATCGGGCCCATGGATGGCTACAGTTTTATGGAGTTCATCGCACCGGGGATCATCATGATGTCGGTGATCACCAACTCTTATACCAATGTGGTTTCGTCGTTTTTCGGGGCAAAATTCCAGCGCCACATCGAGGAGCTGCTGGTTTCACCAACACCCAATTACGTGATTCTGGCCGGTTACGTCGCGGGCGGGGTCGGCCGTGGACTGTTCACCGGGCTGATCGTAACGATCATTGCCAGCTTCTTTGCTGACCTTCGGGTGCACAACATCCCGGTCACCATCTCGGTCGTGTTCCTTACCGCGGTGCTGTTTTCCATTGGCGGCTTTCTCAATGGGGTGTTTGCCAAGAAATTTGACGACATCGCCATTGTGCCCACCTTCATCCTCACACCGCTCACTTATCTGGGCGGCGTATTCTACTCGGTATCCATGCTGCCGGAGTTCTGGCAGACGGTTTCCCTGGCCAATCCGATTCTCTACATGGTCAACGCCTTTCGATACGGCATCCTGGGAAGCTCGGACATACCGCTGGGCATCGCCTATGCCATTATTTTTGCTTTCATTGCCGCCGGCAGTGGTCTCAGCATGTGGCTGCTGCGTCAAGGCACCGGTCTGCGCAGCTAGCCGCATGGGCATCAAGGACAGCACACCATGAATCTGGAACGCACCCCTCTGCTCACTGATCTTTACGAGCTGACCATGCTGCAGACCTATTACGAGCATGGCATGACCGGCGAGGCGGTCTTTGAGCTCTTCATGCGTCACTCGCCGCAGAGGGGTTATTTCATCGCCGCCGGCCTGGATCAGGCACTGGAGTGGCTTGAGCAGCTCCAGTTCAAGCCCCGCGAGCTCGACTGGATGAGAGAGTCCGGGTTTTTCTCCACGGATTTTGTTGACCGAATGGCCGATTTCCGATTCACCGGTACCGTGGCCGCTTTGCCCGAGGGCACCGCCTTTTTCGCCGAGGAACCGCTGGTGCAGGTGGTGGCCCCACTTCCCGAGGCACAGTTCATTGAGTCACGACTGATGAACATCATCCATTACCAGACCCTGATCGCCAGCAAGGCGGCGCGCTGCGTACTGGCCGCGCGACAAACACCGGTGATTGACTTTGGCATGCGTCGGGCCCACGGCGGCGAAGCCGGCACCTGGGCAGCCCGGGCCTGCTATCTGGCGGGGTTTCAGGCCACAGCCACCTGCCTGGCCAGTGCCCGCTACGGCATCCCGGCCACTGGCACGATGGCCCACGCCTTCGTGCTCGCTCACGACTGTGAGGCCGAGGCTTTCGAGCGTTTTGCCCTCAGCCACCCGAACAATACGATTCTTTTGATCGACACCTACGACGTGCAGCAGGCCGCGCAGCGGGTCGTCGATCTAGCTGCCCGTCTTGCCGACCAGGACATTCCCGTCAAGGCGGTCCGCATCGACAGCGGCGACTTGGCCGCCAACGCCACCATGGTCCGAGAGATTCTCGATGCGGGTGGCCTGCAGGAGACCCGCATTCTGGTCAGCGGCGGGCTTGATGAGTATCGAATCGACGCGCTGATTGCTGCGGGTGCGCCCATTGACGGCGTGGGGGTGGGCTCCAGCGTGGACACCTCGGCAGACGTCGCTTTTCTTGACTCCGCCTACAAGCTGCATCAGTACGGTGACTCACCCCGGGGCAAGCATTCGGAAGGTAAAACGGACCTGCCGGGCCGCAAACAGATTTTCCGGGAGTATAAAGAGTGCGGCACCCTGGCCGGCGACACCCTCGGACTGTTCGAAGAGCACGGAGATGGAGAAGCGCTGCTGGCAACGGTGATGGACCACGGCAAACGGATTGAACCCTCGTTTGACCCGAGCCTGCGAGCGGCCCGGGAACGGTGCAATCTGACCCTGCAGGCTTTGCCCGAGCCTCTGCAGAGACTGACTCAGCCGGGAGCGTATCCGGTGCGTTTGAGCAACGATCTTCAGGCCCTGCAGCAGCGCCTCATAGCCCGGCACCGCGCCTCCTGAACCACCCATCCTGAGGCGGGACGCCCTGCCTGCCGAGGTGCGGGCAAGGGCGTCTCACATTGCCATTAGGCAACCGGGCGGGTTCAGTCGATCCGAAGCTCGTCCACTGAGCGGCCGCTGGCCTCCCACTCCTTGACCCAACCTGGCTTACGCCCGCGGCCGGACCAGGTTTTGCTGGCGTCTGCGGGATGCTGGAAGCGGACTTTCCCTTTGGCCCGGGTGCGGGCTGGCTGCCCTCCAACCAGGTCCGTGAGATTAAAGCCGTAGCGCTCGGCAACCTGCTTGATCTCTTGCTGGGCCTTTTTCGCGTCTTCCTTGCGCCGGCTATTAATCTCTTTGTCAATATCTTTCTTGAGCTCGTTTAACTGCTGAGTCGTGTAACTGGAGAGATCCATGTTTACCTCTATGCCTCGTTCATTCATTAATCGGCCCTAAAGCCGGACGGAAATATAATGCATTGACAACAGAAAAGGCAAAAACGTTTACAATGAGCGGTGAATTAAAGGAGGTTAGTGAATGCAAGCGGCACTCTCCGCAACGCCCGCTGTTCTGACCGTAGAACTGGAACCCACGGCAATAATGGCCGGGCGCCCGCCAGAACCACTGGATCGGGATCGCGCCGAATTGCTTGCAGCGCCGATTGCCGACGATCTTCGCCGAATTGTTGGTGAACAGGTGGAGTCGGCGGGGCTGATTCTGCCTGCTGCGCTCTATGACCTGACCGAGCTGCTGCGCCCCGGCCTGCCAATGGTGGAAGCCATGTTGGATATTTACCGGGGCAGTCTGCGGGGTGGGGCTTTTCAGCCGCAACTATTGGCGATTGGTAGCGCCAGTGGGCGATTTCCCGAATCCGCCATCGCACCGGCCAGGGAGCCCGGCTCCGGCCCATTGCTGGCTGTTCCATTTGCTCTGGTTGCCCCCGGGCCTCAGCTGGATCCGCTGCGCCAGACCCTGGAGAGCACGCTTTTGGAAAAAGGCCGTGCCAGCCTCGCCACCGATCGGGCCCTCCGGCAAATGCTCGGTGTTGAACCCGTGAATTTGAGTTATGCCACCTTTCACGACCTTTCAGCCCTCATGAAAGTGCAGTTGGAGCATGCCGGTTTTAGCGGATTGTGGCAGCTTATTGAAGCCTCACTGTATCGTCCGGATTCCGTTGAAATCCAGGCACTTTCTGCGGGCAACCGATTTATTGCCTTTGGCGGATCAGTGTGGACACCCTGGAAAACCTGGGATCAATCGGTTCAGGAGCGCTCTGACGACCAGCGGGCGGCCGAGGAGGACTACACCGCCTGGACCCAGAACCAGCGCCAGTATATGGCCGGGCTAACCCGCCATGGCGTTGATGTCTCGGTGACAGCGCCCGCATCCGGAACCGGAGCGGAAGATCCCGAAGTCGCGCTTTCCGTAGCCCAGGCCCACGCACTGGCTGATGGCCAGGACTGGTACCGCGAGGGGGTAGCCGGATCACTGGAGGCTGCACGGACCACGGATAATACTGCCGTAATCAGTGTGACTGAGCAGAGCCTTCCCTCGTTAGGTCCTATCGCCTATACCGTCATGATTCAGGCAGCAGATGGGGCGCTCCTGCTCCTTGAACATGACTATCCAATTCGCGAAAGCGGGATTGGGGCTCTGCTCCAGCACTGGGAAGCCCAAGCAACCGAATTGGGGGCCACTTGGCATCTTGAGCGCCCGGACAGACTGACGATCTCATCGGAGACCGGCCAGCTGCAGCCCTGGCTGGAGTTTGGAGGCAGTGCCTGATCCGGCACTAGGGATTCAGTAGCGTCCACTCCCAATCGCCGGAGGCAGCCCGGTAGAAACGCTCACGGTCATGCAAACGACCGTCGCGACCCTGCCAGAATTCCAGCATATCCGGGATGACTCGGTATCCGCCCCAATGGGGCGGCCGGGGCACCTCAACCCCATCAAATCGCGACTCCACTTCCGCCACCTGGGCATCAAACGCGGCCCGATTCGCCAGCGGCTCGGACTGCCGGGAGGCCCAGGCACCGATCTGGCTCAACCGCGGACGGCTGGCAAAGTAGGCATCTGATTCCGCGTCGCTGACCGGCTCAACACGCCCCTCCACCAGCACTTGCCGGACCAGCGGCTCCCAGAGAAACACCAGCGCAGCCCGCGGGTTGGCGCCAATCTGCTCACCCTTTCGACTCTGGCCGTTGGTGTAGAAGACGAAGCCGCGCTCGTCGAAATGCTTGAGCAGGACAGTACGGGCGCTGGGGCGGCCCTCAGCATCGGCGGTCGCTAACGTCATGGCGGTGGCATCATCGACTGCCGGTGTTTCATCGGCCAGATCGAACCACTCCTTGAACTGATTCACCGCCGCGCCATACCTGTCCATCAGAGATTCACTCACCTTGATTGCTGAGGGGCTCGACATGCAGAGTCAGCCCGTTCACCTCGACCACCCGCACGCGGTCACCCGGCTCTAGGCTGGTATCGCAGCGAGCCTGCCAGCTCTCGCCTTCGACCTTGACCCGCAGACTGGGATCGGTACTGATCACCTCACCCTCGTTGTCTACCAGGTGGGACACGCCGGCAACATCTCGCCGCTGAAAGGCTCGCACGGCCAGCGTGGCGGTGCCCGTAAAAATCACCAGACTCGCGGCGGTAACTCCAATCACCAGTGCCAGAGAAATCTCAAACCCGGGGCCGCCTGCCTCGAACAGCATCAGCGAGCCCAGACCGAATGCCAGAACGCCGCCCACGCCAAGGATACCGAACGAGGGCGCAAAGGCCTCAGCCAGCATCAGCAACACCCCGAAAGCCAACAACCCGAGCCCAGCCAGATTGACCGGAAGGGCCTGCAGCGCAAACAGCGCGAGCAGCAGAGAAATACCGCCGATGGTCCCCGGCACCAGAGCACCCGGATTGGCTAACTCGAATATCAGGCCATACATCCCCACCAGCAGCAAAATGTACGCCACATTGGGATGGGTGATCGCGGACAGAAACTCATCCCGCCAATCCGGGGGCCGGTCCTCGATGCTGGCCCCCACAAGATCGAGGGTCTGCTCCCGGTCCATCACGGAGACGACTCGCCCCTCAATGGCTTCGAGAAGACCCTCCGTGCTGGAAGCAGTGAGGTCAATCACGTTCTTCTCCGCGGCCTCGCTCGCAGAGAGGCTGACGGATTCACGCACGGCACGCTCTGCCCAGTCAGCATTCCGCCCCCGAAGCTCGGCCAGGGAGCGAATGTAGGCCACTGCGTCGTTGATCATTTTTCGCTCGCCGGCATCTCCAGCCACCGGCTCGTTACCATTGGCCTCTTCGCCATTGGCTTCGTCATCGCCGTTGCCCTCGTCAGGCTCTTCTTCCTCAGGCATCCCGGGAGCGCCACCACCCACCTGCACCGGTGTGGCCGCGCCCAGATTGGTCGCCGGTGCCATGGCCGCCACATGGCTGGCATACAGAATATAAGTGCCGGCACTGGCCGCTCGACTGCCCGAGGGGGAAACATGGGTGATCACCGGGATTTCGGCATTGAGAATGCCGCTGATGATGTCGCGCATTGCCTGATCAAGCCCACCCGGGGTGTTCATCTCGAGAAGGACGGCCGCCGCACCCTCCTCTTCGGCCGCGTTCAGGCCATCGAGAAAATAATTGGCGGTAACTGGCCCGATGGGCCCGTCAATGGTCAGCCTGTGAATGCTCTCCCCCCAGACTGGAAAGGAGAGCACCAAGCCGAGTAGAAGCGTTGCAAATCTCATCATTACTGAGATCGCCAACCGAAATGGAGGTTCCGTCTACCCCTCAAGGGCATCCACGATCCGCTGCCGCACCACCTCGATATCGCCACGGCCATCCACCGCGACAAAGCGAGGGGCATCCGGCCCGCCTGCTGCGGCCAGGTTCTGGTAATAGACCACCAGGGGACTGGTCTGCTCGTGGTAGACCGACAGGCGCTGTCGAACCGTGGCCTCGCGATCGTCATCTCGCTGAACCAGCGGCTCGCCGGTCACATCATCCCGGCCGGGCTGCTGCGGGGGCGCGTTCTCCACGTGATAGACCCGCCCCGAGTCGGGATGGACCCGACGGCCGGCCATGCGAGCGACGATGTCCTCATCGTCTACCCGGATTTCCACCACCGCGTCGATGACCACACCGGCATCGCGGATGGCATCGGCTTGAGCGATGGTGCGAGGAAAGCCGTCGAGCAGGAATCCCGACGCACAGTCCGGCTGAGCGATACGCTCCCGGACCAGCCCGATAATGATGTCGTCAGAAACCAGCTCTCCTGCATCCATCACCGCCTTGGCGGCGCGCCCAAGCTCGGTGCCGGCCTTCACCGCGTCCCGGAGCATGTCGCCGGTGGATATTTTCGGGATCCCATACGTCTCGCACAGGGCCTCCGCCTGCGTGCCTTTGCCCGCACCCGGGGGGCCGAGAAGAATCATCCGCATGCCCCGCTCTCCTCTTTAGTTTTCGTGATCAGTTGTCAGCGCCTCGAGGTTGCCCGAAAGGTCCACCATGATCACCCTGTCTCCCTCCACAATCGGTCGAGCCACAATCGGCGCGTTACCGAGTCGGTATCGTGCCACCAGGCGACCATCATTGCGATGAAACCAGTGAACCTGTCCATCGGCGGAGCCCACCACCAGATACTCTCCGTGAACAGCCGGACTCCCTAACCGACTGCCTTCGAGGTCGTCGGCCCGCCACACGGACGCGCCATTGCTGCGATCCAGTGCCCAGATCCGCCCCTGCTCGTCGGTCGCGTACAGTTTATCCTGATCCACGGCGAGCCCACCCAGAGATGAAATGCCTCGGGCCCAGACAATTTCTCCATCGGCCAGGTTGATGCCAACGACCCGCCCCTGGTAAGCCCCAGCGAACAATTCGCCACGGTGCACCAGGGGGTCAGCGTCCACATCCACCATCCGCTCCAGATCGGTTCGCCCCTGGGGCGCTGCCACCGTGGCCTCCCAGGCCGGCTCACCGCTGTCCAGCGACAGAGCGCTCAGGCGGCCATTATCAAAACCCGCCACGACGCCATTGCGCACCAACACCGGCGATGAATGTCCGCGCAGACTGAGTGCCGGGACGCTTCGACTGAAAAGCCAGCGACGGTCGCCGCTGTCCGCATCCAGCGCGAACACCCGCCCGTCGGCGCTGCGAACCACCACATGGCCCTGGCCGACGGCCGGTGGTGCCAGCACTTCACTGCTGACCCGAGCCTGCCATTGGACTTCACCATCCGCCGCCGACAGTGCAATTACTTCACCATCGCTGGTACCGACGGCGATCAGTTCATCGTCAGCGCCCGGGCCACCGGCAATCGGTGCATTCAGGTTGACAGCCCAGCGCTCATCGCCGGTAGCGGGATCCATTGCCACCACCCGCCCGTTGCCGGCAGCCATCACCAGGTGACCGCCCGCCATGGCCGGTTGCAACCGGTGGGCGTCGTCAGCTGCCTCACCGATTCCAGTAGACCAACGCTGCTCCACGGTGATCTGACGGCCGTCCTCAGTGGCCGGGGTGGGTTCGGGGCCGGGCGCTTCGCGAGCTGCACAGGCAGCCAGCAGGATCGCCAGCGCCAGAACGGTGAGTGAAGGCTTTATCGCTCTCACGATGCCGGCACCCCGCCGAGATCATTCAGCTTGAGCTCCAGGACCGATCGGCGCTGCCCCGGCGCCCGCTGCAGCGCCTCCCGGTAGGCAGCGATGGCACCATCACGATCGCCCTGCGCCAATAACAAGTCGCCACGCAACTCCAGATACCGGGGCAAAAGAGGGCCCTCAGGCGTCGGCTCTGTCGCTGCCAGCGCTTCGTCATCCCGCCCAGCGGCTGTCAAGGCCTCGGCATGGCGCAGTCGTGCCACCACCGTCAGCGGGCTGTCCGCACGCTCCTCGCTGACCCATGCCAGCAGGTCCGCTGCAGTACCGGCGCGCCCATCAGCCAGCTCAGCCGTGGCCACGGCCAGGGTCGCCATCACGGCATAAGGACTCNCGGCATGATCCTCACGAAGCAGCGCCAGGCGATTATCGGCGGCNTCNACGTCGCCCTGNTTGATGGCNGTGANCACGGCGGCGTAGTCCTGGGCGGCGGCGGTGGCCTGNCGGGCNTCCCAGGCCTGCCATTGCTGCCAGCCAACCACCGCAGCGACACCCGCCAGGACACCAACGATCACGGTTCGACCATATTGGCGCCACCAGTTACGGAGTTTTTCCAGCTGTTCTTCGTCTTCGTAGGCCACGGCGTGGCTCCTGTCAGGTCACTGTGTACAGAGGGGCAATAATGTCTTTTGCAAGGCATCCATGGCAACGCGTACCTGTTCTTCCTCGCTCCGGAGATCCTTGACGGTGACTTCACCGGCGGCCACTTCCTCACGGCCCAGCAAAATGGCCAGAGCCGCTCCGCTGCGGTCGGCCCGACGCAGCTGACTTTTCATCGACCCACCACCGGCGTTGACCTCCAACTGCAGCCCGGGCAATGCATCACGGAGCCTCTCCGCCAGCGCAATGGCTTCTTCCAGCAGGTCAGGGTCGCTAACCACCAAATAGGCATGCGGACCGATGGGAGCTGGCGCGGTACCCGCCGCTTCAACCAGAGCCACCAGCCTTTCGATGCCAGCGGCAAACCCAATGGCGGGGG
>SL_4KL_010_BRINEDRAFT_10002108_pt1 | contig 11206 bp, 11 predicted proteins | sample SodLak_010_BRINE_2_FD_10664 | JGI IMG/M metagenome (IMG submission 10664) | reverse complement strand
CTAGATACATGCTCCTTGATCTTCCTCGTGGCGTTATTCGCAGCGTGGCACGCTTCAGACTTTGTGCCCACACCCTACGAACCTGTGCAATGCTAATGATGTACAAGATGAGCAACACGTCTCTTTTCACTGCACCCATCCACAGGTGGTCTCTCCCCGGAGGACTTATGCGTCCATATTTCCTCGCGCAGGCTTCAACAATGTGTCTGCTTTTCTGGGCCAAGAAATAATTAGCTAGATTTCTTCCTTCATGCACTGATGGTTTTTCATGAGCAGGCTAGGAGTCGCGCTTCTTGACTGAAGGCCTTTTTCTTTTAACCCTTGTAACCCTTCCTCCATGCCTGGGCATTTTCTACCTGCCTTCTTCTCCTCACTGAAACTGGCAATTCTCCTCTCTGTGTTTGTATGTGTTTGTATATGCATGTGTTTGTATATGCATACATGGCAATTCTCCTCTCTGTGTTTGTATGTGTTTGTATATGCATACATGTGTGTGCACAAGTGCATAGATGTGTGCCTGTCTGTCCGTCGTCTGTTCCTTGCCAGTCTCCATTCTTTGCCCTTCTGCTTTCTTAAGTCATGATGACTTAAGCTCAAGAGTGTAACAGTCTACACTGAAACTTTCATTGAGCCTTTAACTGATTTGAAACTGCAGTTTCACTCCTTATTTTAGGATGCCATGAGTATGGTTGCCATTTTTCATAAGACCATGTGAATGAGATTGTATACAAAAGAAACTAAGTGTCCATGCCATTGATACCCGTCACAGATGAAGCAAGTCATCTCGCTTTTGGACAACCCATCCTGCAGAGACCAGCTCTTAACCGTCTCCCAACCACTGGCAACCCCCCACCAACAAGTTTTGAAAAAGATTATGCAACATGAAACTGCACTCCAAGATCATAGGAAGACACATTGAATCAGGAAGGTAGAACAGATGAGTTGCAAGTATGCTTGGGGTTATGATTCAAACAAGCGGAATCCAGGGACCTCCCTGTAACAATAACCTCGACGGCAGCACAAAAAACAGGGGGACTACATGGGAGCCAACCACATTTTTCTTTCTATGCATTCGTGTCCCACAATGCGTCAGTTCAATGTCTGCCAGCGCTGTTAGCGCTGAGAACCTTAGGGGTCATGAAGCAGGAGGCTGGGCCCGCATGCACTGCTTCTTGTAATGGAAATATATGGCTTTTGTTCTAAAGGATCAGCGTAAAAGAATGTGTAGGTTTTTGCTTTGGTCCCAGGCTGGTCCTTCGCCCATACGTGCTGGAATATTTTTTGTGCCCTTGCATGCAAATGTGTTCGTTGAGGCTTCAATTTGCAGACTTGTCTCACGATTTACCTATGGCACACAAAATTACTGTCAATCAGACTGGAGCTTTTTATTTCTCCCAAGCTTGTTCTGAAGATGTCTTCAATTTTTTCTAGAAACAAACTAATGATTCCTATCGTTTTATTTCAGAGCTTATGGATTTTTTTTGATGGCTGGTGTTCACCAGCAACCTGATCAGTCAAACTACCTGGCTGAAGGTCAAACTTAAACTTGTAAACTTGTAAACTACCATACCTGATGGAATAAAGGACTTTTTTGCATACCTGCTGGAATAAAGGACCGTGATGAGCCACGTGATGTTGGCAGGAGTAATGAGCTGAGGGACATTGGCAGAACAAGCTGCAGGAGCTCTGACTGCTCTGTCTTGCATGGACCATGCTTGCCTACCTTCTTCCCAAGGAAGAACACCTCGACATCCTTTAATTGGAAGTCCAGCACAGCTTTAGCTTGGTCAAAACCAAAGGTCACCCCAGAGATGAGGAACTGGAAGCCTTCCCTGAGGGGCCCAGGGCACTCTCTAGGCTGATCATCAGATGATCTTCTCGGCGCTCAAGTCTATGACCAAGTCTTCAATGACTGGATTGTACTGAAACACGCGCACTTTTGTGCTTGCTGAGATTATTAACCAAGAGAGGGTGTGATCTTCTGCATGGGGTAAGTCAACAAGGGCTGCCAGTCTGTTGAGTGCTATTTTGCTTTTTGTGGTGACCTTGGAGGAATTCTCTTTGAGTTGGGCCATTGTGATAGTGTGGGCTCAGTTGGGAGACGTAGGATCGTGGAGTCCACTTTAATCGAGGCTCATGAGAGGTTGTGTGATACATGTGATGAGTAGAAAGTGTGTGCGGAGGTGGTCTCACTCTGTCCTCTCATCTTCGACCGTCCAAAAAGCTAGCTACTTATCGTGCCTTTTTCTTGTAACCCCCTGTAACCCCTTACTGGTAGGATTTACATTGGAGAAAGAGGCGCTTTTTACTTTGACAACATCGGAGCTAAGGATGTGAAATCGTTTCTCTTGAAGCAGACGTACAAATCATTTCTTTTTCTTTCTGAGACTATGGATATTCTTTATCTGGCTGGCAGTGTCCAGCAAGCCCAGCTTTCAACCCATCTGGCTGAAGGTCTAAACCCATTGTAACCTTAACCATCTCAGACCGTCCGACAATGTGACATTACTAATCCATAGTATGGACCATTTTTTGGCTGGCAAAGGCCAGCAACAAACCAATCAGCCTAACGACCAGGTAGGCGGTTAACCCTAACTTGTTACTTGGAATTTTCCTGGCAAATTCTACTCCTATTGTGAATCCGAGATGACATAGCCTGCTTTTCTCACCTGTCCTAGCATGGGCATCAAAAAAATTCCAAAAAAACGTTGATGCAAATGCACGATGGAACACAAAACAGGGAGAAAGTTCCCGAATACTAGGTCCAGGGCTCATTTTTTGCTCCCTGCCGCAAAACCAAAGCCTTTTGACTTCGGAGGAGCTGGTGCCTTCTCTCTTTTTACCCTGGCCTTTCCTGGAGCCACCTGCAAAAGCATGCAGGTGTGGGTACGCTTAAGGCCTTACACAGGTCAATACTTGCATGGATTGATGGACAGCGCAACATTTGGATGCGACCATACAGGGCAGTGCTGAACAATTGGCTGTTTGCGGTGGCAATCACACAACAGGTGCAAAAGCTTTTCACTACTAGAGCAGCATCACCCAGAGTCCTTCAGGGACTGTGGCTCTCCAGAGGGGCAAGCCACAACACATTGAGAGTGAGGACTGAAGAAGCCAGCCTCTGCAGCCTAGGCCTGCTCACAGGCCTGGGCGGTGCAGGAGGGAGTCTGGCAGCAGGTCGTCCCCACGAACAGGCCTCTCAAACCGTTTTACTAAGCTCCCCAGCGCCGCTCCTCAAATTCTGAGCAGCCCATGGGGTTGAGGGCACCCCAAGGGCAGTCACTGAGGTGCAGATCCCAGCCTGCTATTGCTTTCTTGCCCAATGGAATTTAAGAAGTCTTAGATTTGTGTGCCTTAGCGCAAACGAGCAGAGAAAGGCGATCTTTCAAAATTTCGGATATCCACTTTGGAGAGCCTGCTGGGCACGGCTGTCCTTTAAAGATGACTCTAGTCAAATTGCCTACGGACAGATGCTCGCGTTCTTTCCCATCTGCTGACCCAAGTAGGACTAGTCAGGTTGTTTGGAAGATGCTGCTTCACAGGAGGATGGTGAAAGTGCCTGATGACAGTGCGGATACTGACCCTGTTGATCAGTGAGTACTTATTCCGCCAATACCTTGCCCCTGCTAAATGGCAAGACACACTGAGCAAAAACACACGTTTGGGCAATTAATAAGCTTCTTTAAAAGAAGAATCAGGCCAATTGGTAGCCGTGCAAATTTTGGGGTCCCATACACATAAGTATTTACTCAGACGCATGCGTGTTTGAAGGGTTTAGACCGAGGGGGGAATTTGGGGATTGAGGAGCGGCAGCCTCTATTGACAGAAAGCATTTTTTGTGAATGCCATAGAAGTGAGCAAAGCAGCTGGCGAGAGGTTGGGTGATGCCTCTTAAAATCTCTCCGATGACCTTGCTTCCATTAAAATTTGAGCAAATTGAAAACTGTGCATACTTGGAGATACCTGTCATGTATGTGTGTTTACCAGAAATGCACACGTAGGGACAGCATGTGCATTTTCCTGCAATCATTTAGTTTTTGCTTTGTCTAATCAGCATGTGACAGCACATTTTTTGTGAGCTTGATAGCACCAATTTTGCACCTGAACTCAAGCCCATCCACACATTCATGACACCGTTTTGTCTGGCAAGTGTCTACCAAGTTCTTCTTGTGAACACTGCTTGCACTGAAACCTGCACTGCAAACTTCATGCTGCAGTGGTGCATCAAGAGGTTCTTACCTTCCGTTGCGACGATTCAATCAACTCTTTCATCAACTTCTCATTTTGTGCGCCTGCACAAAGGAATGTTGTACTCATTTCTGTGAGAAACCAACAAACATTCATTTGGTAAATGATGTGGTTGTGCTTCATCGCCTGGGAGCAAGAACACCAATCGTTTATAAAATATAAATACATCAGAACTGCACTCAAGGAGAATGAGCCACATGCTAACACGGTCCGTACCTCCAGGCGAGCTCAGTTGCATCATCTGGCTCATCTTGGACACTTGGGCACGTACAGCTGCAAACTTAGCCATCAGATTGCTTACTTCAGCCTCTGTACGGCCTGAAGCCTGAGGTAAAAAAGGCCAGTGTTGCAATATTGTCTAGGGAAGAGTGCCGCGGCAATTTGATGAGCACATTCTGAGATCTTGCCAAAGCTCCGTGCACTAAAAACAACATTCAGATAGAGAATCGTTGCAAAGCTATGAGACAAGGCCTAGCTCAAAAAGCCGGCTGCAGCAGCTTTGCACCCTAAAAAACCTGCCCAGCACCTGTGCAATCCGTCTCCTCCGTGCAGCCGACTTGGCTAAGATTTCAGGTGTTGCCCGCTCCTACACATGAGTCGAGGTGAAACTTGGCAACTTGGGAAAGATGGCATAAAAAACATTGACCTGAAACCATTCCAGCTTTGCTCTAGAATAATGAAATGAAACTATGCTTCCTCTCCACTTTTTAAGGGCAGAGCACAAATGCGCATTAAGTAAAATTCCATTGGTAAAATTCTAACGTGTGCTTTCTATGTGATGCCGATGCACTGAAGTACCATTCTCTTGTACTGGTTTCATGTACTTAAAAGTGTCTGTAAAGTATGAAGCTGGGACCGGATGGAATTGCAAAATAGGGGTGGTTCAATGTGAAATGGCTGACAACATTTTTCATCTGCAAGCATTTACCTCCTCTTGCATAACATTGATCATTGACTCGTAACTCTTCAGCTCCTTCTCCATCTGGTACAACTGCTTCTCACTTATCTGCACAGCATCAGAAATTCAAGCTCACGATGAACCACAGTCCAGCCATCATTGAAGAGCACCCCGTAAATTCAGGGCAGGTTGCACACTGATGTCCATTACATTAACATATCTAAGGAAATAAATTCTCCCACAATTCTCTCCTGTCACTTCTTTATTCAGTGAATTCCCAGCACTTAAAAAATGTCTCGACAAAGAAGCTGCAAATTTGCATGACAGTTTCTCTGGATTACTCTTCGCTCAAACAATGTAAAAGTTGAAGTCAACAAGGGGGAATGTGCCAGGCTCACAGATGCGATGGCGCTGCCTGTTCCTTCATTTTTTGAATAACTGGGCTGGCTGCTCTTTGGACTTGCCTAGCACACTCGTGATTTTTGCATGAAGCAAACGTGGGTGCCAGCATTGCACACCAAAATAGTTAAGTGAAGCAGGAGTGTTGAGCACATGCGATCTTACTTATTACTGCACTCAATTTGCACAACTGCAATCGGGGCAGTTTCTTCTCCTATTCTAACAAATCCTGCCGTGTCTGATTGCAAGAATCCAGTATCAATTCATATCTGCCCTCTCGAGGCCCTGGCACAATATTTGTTGTCAGGTCAATCGTTTTTCCCATTTAAGTGCAAAGCACGGCATGTGATAACATACTTTCCACTGTAAATAAAGATCAGTCCAAAAAGTGTTGCTGACTCACGACCGTGCTGAATGTAAAAGTTTATTCTGCAACTGGTTGTGAGCCTAATTATTTTTAGGCGGACATGCTTAAATGTGCCACATGCAAGTAAAAGTACATGCATGTGCACACACGCATACCTTACTCATGCCTGGCATCAGCTTCATGATCTGAGCTCCACCCATGTTGTTCATTGTCTTGTACTGAGCCAGAAAGTCGTTGAAGTCAAACTTGTTCGCAAGTAAGCGTTTCATGTTAGCCTCAGCATCTTCTGCCTGAAGCACCAAGAGGCAAAACACAATTGACAGTCTTATTCCTAATGACACATCAAGAGTTGCTACGACAGCAAATTGGGTGGGTGTAGGAGCAGACCATTCTGAACATTGGATATTCTGAGGGCGACAGATGGAAGGATGTCAGGCAAACTTAGATTCATCCATTTGGCCTCCTTGTATTCTGTCTCTGGACCCTTACCTTAATTGCTTGTTCAGCCTTTTCATACAGTGACAAGACATCTCCCTGCCCTAGAATGCGAGAGGCCATTCGCTCAGGGTAAAATGGCTCCAAATTGTCCATCTTTTCTCCTACACCCACAAACTTGATGGGCTTCCCAGACACCTGTCCAGGAGCAAAAAGGGGAAGAAGAGGTAGGAGAGGAAGTGAGAAAGACAATGTATGGCAATCAGAAGGTATGCTGCTCAGTTGTCTGCCTTCACTTGTAAGCTCACCTCTCTTACACTCAATGCAGCTCCACCCCTCGAGTCACCATCCATCTTCGTCAAAATGGCGCCTGCAGGGGCCACAGTACAACAGAGCACAATGTATGCTATCCAGCCCTCATTGTAGTCGCACAGCAGTCTTAAATCAAAGATAACTATCCTCAATCCACCAGTTATAATTCCATATATATCATACCTTTGAACCACTCCACCTGTTTAATCTGCTGAGCCTGTAGGTTAACTCATGGCCCAAGCCAGCATTATAGGTCAGGTGAGACTTATCTTTGGCTCCACCTAATTGTCAACCAATTTAGAGGACAGACACTACCTCTGCCCAGCTGCACAATGTTACATACAGGCATGAGAGTCCATATAGGAGAAGCAGAAGCCAGCTGCTACTGTCGGACTCCTTTTTCCCCTAGCATCTTGCACACTATCTGCGTCTTGCCTGTAATGTTTGCTTGGTCATTGAAGGCTTTGACCAAGTTTGCTGCCTCCTGCCCAGTCATAGCATCTACAACAAGAAGCGTGTCAGTAGGCTTTATGGCAGCCTTTGTGTCCTTCAGCTCTTTCATCATGTCATCGTCAATCTGCACCATGCAGCATCAGCAACAGTGCATAGGCATCAATGGCCGCACATTGTATAAGAGGAAGCACTCCTGGATATCTAGTTACAGCAATGTTGTAAATGGTTGTCAGCCTCTTGCACAAAAACTCCTGTGTTTTCTGCTTGAGGGGTGGTTCTGGGCCATACAGATTAGATGACCTTTCTGACTTAATCCTCATGCATTGCATTTAACAAAAAAAGGCCCAGACGATAGCACAGAAACTTCGGGCATCAGCCCAAACACTGTGACAAAGGGATGGGTAATGCACGTATCTGAAATCATTCACATACTCACACACATACTCACATACTAAAATTTTTAATCAAATCATTTGCTGTACTATAAAAATGAATTTACGAATTGGAAAGACCCACCCCTTTTGAGCCCAGGACCGCTCCTCTTTTGCTCTCTTCAGCAACTGCAAGTGGCCCCACATCATAGGCTTTAAATCATATTTTACTGTTCGGCTCCTACATACCTTGCAAAGAATCAATTAATTCCATCATCCGCTTGTAACTTGTAACCAAAATGATCTTCAGAGCTTGCATGAGTATGTCAGTCAAGTTCCTGCCCCTCCCGGACTCCTCAAATCGACCAGCATGCCTTATGGGGGCAGAAAACACTCTATGATCTGGGTTGGGCCAAGCAGATGCACACAAGAGGCGACAGGAGGCCTTGAACCCAGCTGATCCCCACCCGGGTGGGCGTGGTGCTGCTGCCATAACATTGCTGCCAGACCTCCCCTGCACTACCTGAGCCAACGGGCAGTCTCAGGCTAGAGGAGCTGGAGCATCTTTACCCCCGGGAATTTGCTTATGGGAGTGCGCCCCACTTCTGTCCGTGCATGGTGGTCGTGCATATATATACATGCAAGCTTGCAAGAGCACACAGAGACGCAGCACAAGCCTAGAGGAGTTGATAGTGATTGCCCTGAAACAGAGGATTTGAGGAGTGGGAATGAGAGCATTGTCTGAGTTAGGATTTTTGTGTCTCAGAAGGTACACACATGACACAAAGTTCACAAGTACTGGCAAATGCCAAGGCTTCGCAAGCCTGTGATACTTGCTAATTCTCTGCCATCTTAATTTGAATATGTTCCAAATTAAGTACCCGATTTCATACCTTAATACAAATTAAGTGGATTTCCTAAGCGGCACGTTGCATTTTAAGCACTTCACGTCGCATCTCTGTGCTACACAGCGACACCCGGCAGGGCGTTGCTGAGCAGCCTGTGTAGCCTAGTGGGGACAGGAAAATTTGCTGGGAATTACCCCATGTAGCCAAAATGTTATATTGTGAAGGGAAGATAGGTGATTTCCCACACTTGGGACTACCTCCCCCTGGTCCCAACTCTGGGGACCTAGCAGCATCAACTTCAGCAAGGGCAACAGCTCCAGCGGCACCACCAGCAGGTGCAGCAGCAGCAGCTACAAGCTGTTATGAGCCAAGACCATTTGTTTATTTCTGACATTTAAGCTCAGAAACAGGTTGATAGACATGTACACACACATGAAATGCTGCAAGGGCATGCATCATCTTTGAAAATACCAGCTTTCTGTCATCTTTTGAGGATCTTCAAGCCTGAAAGCTCATCGACTCAATATTTATCCAGATTAGTGCAAATCAAGCATGGTGGAGGTGCGCATGTTGACAACATAGTGTGCGCACACGCACCCATGCATGCAGCGCTTGGGCACACCACTGCCCAGAGCATGTTGTGCACGCACACATTCAGCAGCACAAGTGGCAAGTTGCATTGCGCATTCCGTGTGCAAAAGCTGAGCTGAGGAGGTGCAAGCAGGGCTGCAACAATTGCGGAAGGCAAGCATTCCAGGGGGCTGACCTGACTCTCCTGGACCTTCCATAGGACCCCACTCCTCCTCTGACTTCTCCTCTTGACCCTGCTTATGATGCTGCAATCATCTGATGGATGACCCCACAGAAATGTCCAATCCCGCTGCCCAGGTCCAGAAAATTCTGCTGGCATAATCCTGTGATGCACACCGTCCCCAGAGGCCCCAAGGCCCTCCCGGCAAAGTTTGGAAGTTTCAGGGGGTTAGGGACCCCTGCCCAGGGATATTCTATTTTTGCGGCAGGGATGTAGGAGCGGTCAAACCTGCCGCATACCGCGCGGAAAACAAATACAGGGATGTGGGCAGGGATCTCGTCAGGTGTGACCAACCCTAAGGCTATGAACTGCATAACATTATACAGCAAAACTTACAATGGATATGTTTATACCACGGATTTCTTTTTGCAAGTGTCATTGTATAACTTGAGGGCCTCGCAAAGTCTAGGATTTGCAAGATCAAAGGAGCGAGATGGTTATATGTTTCTGTGAACTCAGTGGCTTAGAAAGAGGGGGGTAAGGGAGGGTTAGCTGGCGTCAGATAGTGCTTCCCACCCCCCTCCTCTCGGAAGCTCACAGGCAAATGTACTTCTGAAGCATTCAACTCATTTCACTTTTTACCAAAACAGTCGTGTATTGCAAACTATAAGCAGGCAAACAGCCCATCCCTGATGACAGGGAACTTCAGAAGAAGCACATACAGCACAACTTGGAAGATTCCGCACTTACTTGCAAGCGCCCGGCCGTGTCTATAATGACAGCATCCACTTTGAGGCGCTTAGCTTCAGCAACACCAGCTCGTGCGATCTCCACGGGGCTTTCACTGGTGCCCATCTCAAACACAGGGACATCAATACTCTGCAAGGAGCAGGCGCATCTGTATAACTAAGTCGCCAAATTGGACCTGAAACAGCTTAACAAAATTTCAAAAAATTTAAATTCTGCCAAGACCTTCATTTAGGAACAGGCACTTGTTTATTCAAGTCAAGCTCTGCAGAGTGAATATCATCAGATGAACTTCCTGCCCTTGCATTCCAACTTGGGCCACCTACCTTGCCTAACTTCTGCAGCTGATCAATGGCAGCTGGACGGTACACATCAGTTGCTACCATCAACACACTCTTCTTTTGCTTCTTTAAAAGCAATGCCAGCTTCCCACAAGCTGTGGTTTTGCCAACGCCCTGCATACAACAACAAACCCACATCCATCATATTTAGTGGCCTTTCTTTTAGCACTCATTGCCAGAAAAGTGCCACATCTGCCTGCTTTCCTGCTTACAACATTCAGGGCAGGGTTCTTTAAGTCAGGGATATCTGGCTGATCCACTCAATTTTACTACTCGTTTACTGGTGTGAATGAGGTGGGCTGGGGTCTCGCCGAGACTTGTCGCCGACGAGACTTGCCAAGGCTTGGCAAGTCCCATTGGGGGATGGGGTTTACCCTCTTTGGTGACAAGTGTCACCTTATCATGTTTTGGAAATCACCGGAAATCTGCAACTTGGCGCAGCTGCCAAGCCGCGGGCCTCACAAACGGGTTTCTGAAGCAGCTGCAGGTGCATGTGTGCACAAGCTTGCCTCAAAGACAGGTTTCTTTAGCAGCATGCAAGCAAACTTGAAGTCCCAGAACCAGAAATAGGGACATTCAGTTACAGGGATTTGAGTGGCACACTGTCAGCATCGCTGATCCAGCGCGGATGAAGTGAAAATTTGGGACAAAGGATCGATGTTACCTTGAAAAAATTGAAAGATTGTCAGTAATTGTTTTAAGTTCATATGATATAGGTTCGGTCGTGAACCTTTAACCGGCCGGAAGCTTTGCGATTGAACTTCAGAGCATCCCAAGGATCAAGAATCATATTTGGAAGGATCATATTGCATGCATTTCAAGCAGCATAGGTTCCGTGCAGAAGCTTTGACCGGAACTTTGTATTGCACCTCAGCGCATTCCATGGAGTTCATGGATAATAAAATTGTAAATAATGGATTTCAGTTCATCTAGCATGCTTTCCAAGCAGCGTTGGTTCCGTGCTGAAGCTTCGACCAGAAGCTTCGCGATTGTCATCTCAGCGTATTCCGCATTCGTGGACATAATATACATTTGA
>SL_4KL_010_BRINEDRAFT_10002107_pt1 | contig 11208 bp, 8 predicted proteins | sample SodLak_010_BRINE_2_FD_10664 | JGI IMG/M metagenome (IMG submission 10664) | reverse complement strand
CTCTCGCTCGACGAACTCGTCGCCCCACCGGACGGNCTCAAACACCGCCTGCTGCGCGCGACCGACCGCGAAACGAAAGTCGAGGCGATGGCGCGCTCGCTTCGGTTCATGGAACACACCGGTACGGCGGGGTTCATCGAGTTTCGCGAAGGCGGTGTCGAGGGCGTCAAAATGCTTCGCGACGCGCTGGCTCGCCGGCCAATCGAGCCGACAGTTCTCGGTCGCGAAACCGAAGCCGCAATGAAAGCCGGCGACGGGTTTGGTGCATCCGGGGCGCGCGATGGCGACTTCGACGAACTCCGCAACGCAACCCGCCGAGCGGACAAACTGTTCGGCATTCACGCCGGCGAGCGCGACGCCAGCGACATCCATCCGGCACTCGATCTCTCGCCGGACTTTCTGGTGCATCTCGTCTATGCCCAAGAGAGCCATCTCGACCGCATCGAGGAGGGCGAAATTCCCGCCATCGTCTGTCCGCGCTCGAACCTCGTCACCAACGTCGGCGTGCCGCCGATTGCCACACTGGCCGAACGGACGACCGTCGCGCTCGGCACGGACAACGCGATGACCAACAGCCCCTCGATGTTTCGCGAGATGGAGTTCGCCGCGAAGCTCTCGGATCTGCCCGCGCCGACGATTCTGCGGATGTCGACGCGAAACGGCGCGAAAATTGCGGGGCGAAACTACGGCGTGATCGAACCGGGGCGCGAGGCCAAACTGCTCGTGCTCGACGGCAACTCGGACAACCTGTGTTACGCCAAGGATGTCGTCCGCGCGGTCGTCCGGCGGGCGGGCCACGGCGACATTTCGCGGGTTGTGCTCTGAGAACGCTGGGCTGCGCCTCGCTGCGCGGACGGTTGTCGGCCGCGTTGTCGTCACCACCCCGTTACGACTCGTAACGATCAAACCCCTTCCAGCCCGTAGCTAGTGTTGTGACAACGTGGATTGAAACGCCCGAAGGCGGTCGCAGTCGGGGGGCGGCCGGCCTCGCCCGCGCGTGGGTCGAAGTACTCGTTCGCCCGCGGCGATTTTTCCGCAACGGGGTTGCGCCCGGCGATCAAGCGCCGGGGCTAGCGTTCGCCGTGGCGATCGCACTCGCGTACGTCGTGGGCATTCTCGCGGTCGACCCAACGCGAATTTTGGGCCCCGATCGGATTCCGGTGCTCGGCGGCAGTCCGACACTCACGGTCGTGTTGGTGCTGCTCGCAACGGGGGTCGCCCTCGCACCGGCGGGACTGCATCTGCTGGCGGCGCTCCAGACCGTGTTGTTGATGGTGACCGTCAACGACCGCGCCGGCGTCAGCGAAACGGTGCAGGTGCTTGCGTACGCGGCCGCACCGTGTGCGCTGGCGTGGGTGCCGGTCGCGGGCGTGGCGATGGTCTGTGCGCTGTACAGCACGGTGCTGTTGGTCGTCGGCCTCAGTGTTGTCCACCAGACGTCGCCCGTTCGGGCGACGGCCGCCGCCGCGATTCCCGCAGCGCTCGCCTTCTGGGTCGGCTTCGGCGGCCTGTCGTCGCTACGGGCGGTATCAGCGCTTGTGGGTGCATAACAGCCACCGGTTGCCACAGACGCGTTTCGACAACCGTTAAAGGGTGGCGCTATTTCGTCTTAGCAAATGGGTTCGTGTATCATTTGTGGCATTCCTGTTGAGGGCGGCTACGTCTGCGACAGCCACCAGGAAGACGTCATTTTCGAGTTCCGCGGCAACCACGCATCGCAACTAATCGACAACCGGTTTTATTTGGGAACCGTCGACGGCTACGCCGATTTCGGCGTCTTCATCGACATCGCACCCGGCGTCACCGGCCTGCTGCACCGCAGCGAGTTGGATCGTCGGCTCGAGAGTCTCTCGTGGGAGCCAGGCGACACCGTCTGTGTTCGCGTCAACAACGTTCGTGACAACGGCAACATCGATCTCGGCAAATCGATCCGACAGTCCGAATCCGAGTTCCGCGGGAAACTGATTCTCGACGGCGACGAGGAGAAACTCCCCGAAAGCCAAAAAAAAACTGAAACCGCTGACGAGGACGACGCAGTAGACGGCGACGCAGGCGATGAAACACCGAGCGACGGCGACGGTGCGAGTGACGACGACCCATCGGACGAAGCCGACCCCGAACCGACCGAGCCAGTAACGGTCAGAACGCCCGAATCCGACGGTACCGAACGCGCCAGCGAGCGCACAGGCGAACCACCGAGCGACACCGCCGTCAGCGCCAAACGGGAGCGAACGACAAACGGTGGCGGTGCCGTTGCCGTCGCCGAATCTCCGGCTGATTCGACGGGTGAGCGCGACGTCGTTGATGAAACGGACGTGACTGACGCGGTCGACTACGCAGAAACCCGCGTCGAGCAGCTCGCAGACCGCGTTGGCGATCGGGTTCGACTCGACGGCGAAATCGTCTCCGTTCGCCAGACGGGCGGCCCAACCGTCTTCGAACTCCGCGATGAAACCGGCGTCATCGACTGTGCCGCGTTCGTCGAGGCCGGCGTTCGCGCTTACCCCGACATCGAACTCGGCGACATCGTCCGGCTCGACGGTGAAGTCGAAAAACGCCGCGGCGAACTCCAGGTCGAAACCGACAATCTCGTCGCGCTCGAAGACGAGGAGTGCGACGCGGTGACGACCCGGCTGGCCGACGCACTGCGCGACCGTGCCCGACCCGACAGCCTCACGCCAATCGGCGATCACGAGGCAGTTGCCGCGCTCGAAGCGCCACTCCTCGATGTGGCCGAAGCGATCCGACGAGCGATCCTCGAATCCCGACCGGTCGTCATCCGGCATCCCGCGACCGCCGACGGCTACGTCGCCGGCGCGGCCATCGAGCACGCCGTGTTGCCGCTCGTCCGCGAGGAACACGCCCGCTCGGATGCAGAGTACCACTACATCGTCCGCCGGCCGCTCGACGACGCCATCTACGGGATGAATGCGGCGACGAACGATGCGACGCGGATGCTCCAAGACCGCGACCGCCACGACGAGAAACTGCCGCTGTTCTGTTTTGTTGGCACCGCAAGCACGACCGATTCGGCCGACGGCCTCGGTCTGCTCGGTGTATATGGGGCCGAACGAATCGTCCTCGACGCGCTTGCCGCAGACAGCGATGTCGACGACGTGGCCGAACAGGTCGTCACCGCCGACGCCACCACGGTCAACCTCACGACTGGCGCGCTGACCGCGACGCTTGCGGCCGCACTCAACACCGACGTGAGCGAGGAGATGGCGCATCTGCCCGCCGTGAGCTACTGGGAGAACACCCCTGCAGCCTACACCGCGGCGGCCGAGGAAGCCGGCTACGACGCCGAGCAGGTGACGAACCTGCGCGAAGCGGTTGCCCTCGAAGCGTACTACCAGTCGTATCAGGACAAACGCGAACTCATCACCGACCTCCTGTTCGAGGATGCCGGAAGTCTCGCCGCACACATCTCCGAGCAGTTCCGCGAGAAACTCGGAACCGAACTGGCGACGGCACAGGCGAATCTCACGAGCGCCGAGCGCGACGGCGTCGCGGTTTCGCTGCTCGACACCGAGCAGTTCACCCACCGCTACGACTTCCCGCCAACGAGCCTCCTGCTCGATGCGCTTCACCGTGCCGAGCGCGAGGGTGAGCGCTTTGTCACCGTCGGCATCGGTATGGACGAACTGTATCTTCGAAGTACGCAGCCGCTCGACATCCGCGCGGTTGCTGCCGACGCCGCCGAGGCGGCACCTGAAGCCGCGATCACGGCCCGAGGAATCCGCGAAGGTCGAATCGAGTTCCTCGCCGGCAAACGCGAAGCCGCACAGAACGCCGTGCTCGACGCGGTTGCCGCACAGTTCGCATAATCGAGTTCGCCGAGTAAGTCGTTCGTGCGTCGACGGTTTCGGCTGTCTACGGACGATAGCGCACCTCACGTTACGCTTAAGATACTTCATCCACCACAAATCAAGAGAGTTCATGCCGCCCGAGATTCAGGTTCTTCACGTCGACGACGACCCTGCGTTCGCCGAGGTAACAAAGACCTATCTCGAACGCGAGGAGCCGCAGTTGGTCGTCGACACCGAAACCGATCCACGAACGGCACTCTCGAGAATCGAGGCCGACGCACCCGACTGTGTCGTCTCCGACTACGAGATGCCGGAAATGGATGGCCTGGAACTGCTCGAATCGGTTCGCGAGAGACACCCTCGACTGCCGTTCGTGTTGTTTACTGGCAAGGGAACCGAATCAATCGCGAGCAACGCGATTGCCGCTGGCGTCTCCGAGTATGTCCAAAAGGAAGTCGGAACCGACCAGTATGCGGTGTTGGCCACACGAATCACCAACAGCGTCGAGCGCTACGCGCGCGAGCGCGAACTCGAACAGTACCGAACGCTGGTCGAAACCGCGGGCGACGCGATGTGCGTGCTCGATGAAAACGCCCGATTCGACGTCGTCAACGCGGCGTTCGAGCGACTCGTGGATCGCGATCGGAACGATCTCATCGGCAGTCACATCTCGGCGGTGTTGCCATCGACGGCGATCGAACAGGGCAGACAGGCCGTCCAGTCGCTGCGTACCGGCGAATCCGGGACGTTCGAATCCGAATCGTTCACCGTGACGACCGACGATTCCGAGGGGAATCGGCGACACTACGACGCAACGCTTTCGCTGGTCGGTTCGGACGATTCGTTCGAGGGAACGGTCATCGTAATTCGAGAGAGTACCGAACAGCGGCGAAAACAACAGCTTCTCGACGGCCTGTTCGAAGAATCGCTCGACGGCATTGGCGTCAAAGAGATTGTGACCGACGACGACGGCCAGCCAACCGACTACATCTACCGTCGGGTGAACGACCGGTTCGAAGCGCTGACCGGAATCGAGGCCGACGTCGTGGTCGGCAACCGCGCAACGGAGGTCATCGAGGGCATCGAAGAGACACCGTTTATCGAAATATTTGGCGAGGTTGGCCTCGGTGGCGACCCGGTTCGGTTCGAACAGTACTCCGAGCCGCTGGAACGGTACTACGACATCTCGGCGTTCTCGCCGCGGTACGGCGAGTGTATCTCGATTTTCTCCGATATCACTGACCGAAAGGAACGCGAACACGAGCGCGAACGGATTCGCGAACTGCTCACCGTGACCGAACAGTTGGCCGGGGTCGGCGGCTTTGAGGTCGACGCCGAGAGCCGCGAGGTGCGCTGGACGGAAGGGACGTATTTGCTTCACGGATTCGACCCTGGCGACGGCTTCGAGCCAACGCTCGAGAATGCACTCGCGTTCTACCATCTCGATGATCGCGAGACGATCGAGCGGGCGGTCACCCGCTGTCTGGAGACCGGCGAACCCTACGACGAGGAGCTTCGACTGCACACAGCAGACAGTGGCCAACGGTGGGTCCACACGACCGGGAAAGCCGTCACCGCGGACGACGAAATCGTCGCCGTTCGCGGGGCGATTCAAGATGTGACCGAGCGCAAAGAACGTGAGCGTGAACTCCAGCGCTACGAGGAGCTTCTCGAGTACTCGCCGGATCTGATCGTCGTGTTGGACGAGGATGGAACGGTCGAGTATCAGAGCTCGCCGTCGCCGTTGTTCGAGTGGGAACCACACAATGTCGAAGGAAAATCACCGTTCGACTACATTCATCCCGAAGACCGAGAGATGCTCGTCGAACACTTCGAGCAGCTCCGCCGGACGCCGGGACGTATCGACACCACGGAGTTCCGTGCGGAGGGTGCCGACGGAGCGTACCACTGGATCGAAAGTCGGGCCCAGAACTTCATCGATACCGACCCGATCGACGGCATTCTCGCCGTGATGCGCGACGTGAGCGAACGCAAGGAACGCGAACAGGCGCTCGAAGCGAAGAACCACCAGCTCGAAGAGTTCACCAGCGTTGTCTCACACGATCTGCGCAACCCGTTGAACGTCGCCGAGGGTCGGCTCGAACTGGTTCGCAATGACTGTGAGAGTGAGCATCTTGAGCCCATCGGCCGCGCACACGAACGAATGCACACGCTGATCGACGACCTGCTGACGCTCGCTCGGGAGGGCGAACCGGTGGGCGAACTCGAGTCGGTCGCACTCGACTCGCTCGTCACCAGCTGTTGGTCGAACGTCGCAACCGCGAAAGCGACCGTTGTCACCGACACCGACCGAGTCGTGCGCGCCGATGAGAGCCGCCTCCAACAGCTGGTTGAAAATCTCCTGCGAAACGCCGTCGAACACGCCGGCGACGACGTCACCATCACGATTGGCGAACTGGCCGACGGTTTCTATGTCGAGGACGACGGCCCCGGAATTGCCGACGCCGAGCGCGACGAGGTGTTCGATGCGGGGTATTCGACCGCACGGAACGGAACCGGGTTCGGCCTGAGCATTGTCAAGCAGGTTGCCGATGCCCACGGCTGGAAGATTCGTGTGTGCGAGGGGCCGACGGGCGGTGCACGGTTCGAAATAACCGGGATTTCGTTCGCCGAGTGAGCGCGACCGCCGTGGCGCGTTACTCGGTTAGCAGGTCGTCAGCAAGATTCGCAAACCGGTCGACGAGGCGGTCGATCAACCGTGGTTCGATCTCTCTGAGCAGTCGGTAAACCGCCTCTTCGTTCCGGAGTCGGATCGTCGTCGAGCCGTGAGTTCCGTTCTGAGACGCTGTTTTGGTGACGACGCCGTACTCGACGAGTCGCGACAGATGCCATTCGATCGTGCTTCGAGCCAAGTCGAGTCGGGAGGCAATCTCGGCGGGTTGCATCCCGGGCGTTTGCAAGAGACACAGGACGACTTCGCGGGTTGTTTCGCGGCGGAGGAGGGCGATTGTCCCGCGCTCCCACGCCGAATACGTCGGCGGATAGTAATGAGTGCGTCCACAGATGGCTTCCTTCTGAACTGCCTCTTGGTTCGTCAGTCGGCGAAGGTGGTACTGCGTTTGGCCGGTTGCGATGTCGAGGTGTCGGCCAATCGCATTGAAATGGAGTCCCGGATTGCGGTAGATGCAGTCTTTGACGGCCGCGTTTGTGGAAGTCATCAGCGAGTGTGTATTCGATGCTACGGCTGGCGAAATATAAACACCACGCGATTTCTCACGACGTGAGAACAACCGAAACCGGCCAGTCGAAAGCGCGGACCGAAATTCTTAGGCACAGGTCAGCTATTGAGACAGTAACATGCATTCGGCACTCGGTTGGACGCTTATGAACTCCAGTGAGACGTGGCCCGGCGTTGAGGGATCGCTGCCGTTGCTCGGCGTAATTTTGCTTGCTGGCGTCGGCACTGGTGTGCTGTTCGTCATGAGTTTGCTCACCTATCTCGACCGCCGGACAACGCGCTATCTGCTCGTCACAATCGCCGTCGGCGCACTGTTCGGGCGGTCGATTATCGGCATTGGCACCGTTTTCGGCCTCGTTCCGATGCCGATCCATCACCTGCTGGAACACAGTCTGGATTTCCTGATTGCCGCCGTGATTCTGTACGCCGTCGTCCGGAACAAGCCAACCCATCTCGAAACGCCACCCGACGAGCTTTCTTAGCCAGCGTTCGACGACTGTACCAGTTGCAAGCGTTCGGTGTCGACTGTTCTCACCGAAACACCCACAGAAGGCTGCTGTGGCCGTTTCCGCGGTTCGATAGCCGCACCAGTTGCGATTAGTCGTCGAGAACACCCATCCAGTAATGACACAGCAACCGGGTCGACTCCTGGCTGCGGCGCTTGGACTCGCTTTGATAACTGGACTCGTCCATTTCGTGATTGGCCTTTTCGAGGTCGGTGGCGCGCTCCGGGGCGACGGCGCGCTTGGCTACGGCCTACTGTTCGTGGTTGGCGGCCTGCTCGCTATCGGCCTCGTCGGCTCGTTTTACACTGGCCTGCTCACACCGATCTATACGTCCGTCGCCGGCGTCGGACTGATGGCCCTCTTCGTGCTGGCGTACGCCGACGTGCACGCGATTGGCACGCTCGAATCGATGACCGGCGCGGAGTTTCACGCACACGANCATAGCCACGATCACAATGGGCACGACCACGCGGACGACGACCATGGCCACGACAACGGCCACGACCACAATGGACACGACGACGGTCATGACCACGACAACGGCCATGATCACAATGGCCATGACAACGGTCACGACCACACCGACGACCACAGCCACGACGACGACTCGACCGCACAGGTCGTCATCGACCACCTGCGCGATGACATGCTTGCGCTCGGAATGAAACTCGCCGAGTCGACCGCAGCCGTGCTGTTCGCGGCGTTTGCGATCACCAACCGCGACTGATCACGTCGTGCCAGCTGACTGTTTTTACCTTATGTGGGTCGTGTCTAATTCTCGGTTTAACCAGGATTACACGGCCAATCCGACGTCGACGCCCAACATCACTGCGAACCCGAGGATGAACGTCACGGTCGCCACGTCAGCATAGCCGTGGCCGTGGCTGGCCGGAATCAACTCCCGGAAGACGACTGCCATCATCGCGCCTGCTGCAAACCCCGCGGCTGCCGGGAAAATCCCGGAGACGACCGTTACGAGCGCAAAGCCAGCCGCCGCGGCAATCGGTTCGGGAACTGCCCCCGACAGCGTCGTGTACGCGATGGTTTTGGCTTTCGAGACGCCTGCCTGATCAGCCGGGACGGCCATCGCAAACCCGTCTGGGATGTTCTGGATCGCAATCGCAATCGCCAGCGCGACGCCGACCTCGTCGAGGCCGCTGGCGAACGCGATGCCGATTGCCAACCCCTCCGGAACGTTGTGGATCGTGATCGAACTGCCGATCAGCATGGCTCGACGGAGGCCGTCGTCGCGCTCGTCGAGCGGCTCGGATTCGGGTAGTACGTCGTGTTTCGTGCCGCCGAACCGAAGGTGGGCGTGCGGAATCACCCAGTTGGCGACCAACAGAAACGCGCCACCCACCAGAAAGCCACCGCCGACCGCGCCCAGCGAGCCGAGTTCGAGCCCCGGCACGAGCAGCGCGAACACCGCCGCGCCGACCATGATCCCGGCGGCGAGGCCGAGCGCGCCGTCATAGGTTCGGTGGCTGACGCTGGTCGAGACCAAAATTGGCAGCGCGCCGATTCCCGTCGCCGCTCCAGCCAGCAGCGCGATCAACGCGACCTCGACGACGGTCACCATACCCAACACCGAGACAAGCAGTTTACAAAATGGTTGGGTGTCGAGACAACTCCGGCGGGTACAACTGATCGACGACAGTCCGAGACGACCACCGACGACGCCGCCGGTGGTTACTTTTTGATTCGTGCACGGACTTCGAGCGAACCACTGCTACCCCGTGTCACTCTGTATTTATACCGTACCAACGTCATTAATACGTGAACAGTATGGCAACTACACCCACAACCACCACCGAGACCGTGACGTTCGGCCGAACGCTCGTCGACGGCGTGCCGACCGACGAGGGATTGACGTTGCCCGCCGACAGCCCGACGATGGAACTCCTCTCGACCGCGACGGGTCCGTTGCTCTCGAACCCACAGCGTGGCGAGTACGGCATCGCGCTCGTGACGGCCGACGACACTGACGGCGAATACATGCGCTCGTTGGCGGTCACCCCACCCGGTGCCCAGGGCCCGCCGGAACACGTCCACCCCAGCTATGCCGAGCGGTTCGAGGTCGTCGAGGGCGAACTCACTGTCGAGCTCGACGGCGAGCCGCAGGTGCTCGATGCCGGCGAGCAGGTAACCGTCGAGGCGGGCCAGCGACACACGTTCCGCAATGACTCCGAAGAGTATGCGTCGTTTACACTCGAAGCCCGCCCGGCCGGGCGACTCACGGATGTCGTCCAAACGTTGTACGGGATGGCCCACGAGGGGAAACTCACCGCGTCGGGAGACCCACCCTTTTGGCAGGCGATGGTGATGGCCGACGAGCTGCGCGAGGACACCGTCTTTACTTCCCCGCCGCCGGTCGTCCAGCGGCTGCTGTCGGCGGTGTTGGCCCCCATCGCGCGACGGAAGGGCTACCGGGTGGCTTACCTCGACTACAGCGATCCGGCCTTTTGGACCGATCGGGTCGAACAGCCGCCGGCGCGGTGAACTCTTTTTGTTGAATGCGCGGTCGGTGTATAGCGACACCCCTTTTTTATCCCATCTTGAACACCAGCTATGGACCCCAAGCGGGAGCTTTCGAGCATCGACCTCGCCGCACTCGTCACCGAGTTGGGCCGGTACGAGGGCGCGAAGGTCGACAAAGCGTATCTCTACGGCGACGACCTTCTGCGGCTCAAAATGCGGGACTTCGACCGCGGGCGCATCGAACTCATGATCGAGGTCGGCGACGTCAAGCGCGCGCACATGGCCGACCCCGACCACGTTGGCGACGCGCCGGGTCGCCCGCCGAACTTCGCGAAAATGCTTCGCAACCGACTCGGTGGCGCTGACTTTGCGGGCGCAAGCCAGTACGAGTTCGACCGCATTCTCGTCTTCGAGTTCGAGCGACCCGACGCCAACACGACCATTGTCGCCGAACTGTTCGGCCAAGGCAACATCGCGGTGCTCGACGAACACGGCGACGTCGTCCAGAGTCTCGAAACCGTCCGACTCAAGTCTCGGACCGTGGCACCGGGTGCCCCCTACGAGTTCCCCGACTCGCGGATCAACCCCCTCTCGGTGGGCTACGACAAATTCGTCCGGGAGATGGAGGCCTCAACCAGCGACGTGGTTCGCACGCTCGCCACGCAGTTGAATCTCGGCGGCCTGTACGCCGAAGAAGTGTGCACCCGCGCAGGGATTGAAAAGGAGACGCCGATTGCGGAGGCCGACGAATCGACCTACCGCGCGGTGTACGACGCGCTCGAAGCGCTTGCAACTCGCGTCACAAGCGGTGATTTTGATCCCCGACTGTATCTCGATGCCGACCGCGTTGTCGACGTGACGCCGTTTCCGTTGGCCGAACGCGAGGCCGAAACCCTCGATGAGGAGGCCTACGACAGTTTCAGTGTCGCCGTCGATGAGTACTTTTTCCGATTGGATCGGTCGGCCGACGAGAGCGACAGCACCGAACCGACAACCAGTCGGCCGGATTTCGAGGCCGAAATCGCCAAACAACAGCGGATTATCGAGCAACAAGAGCGCGCAATCACGGGCTTTGACGAACAGGCCGACGAGGAACGCGCAAAGGCCGAAGCGCTGTATGCCCACTACGATGTTGTCGACGAAATCCTCTCGACGGTTCAGGCCGCCCGCGACGACGGCGTGGCGTGGGATGAGATCCGCGAAACGCTGCACGCGG
>SL_4KL_010_BRINEDRAFT_10002106_pt1 | contig 11210 bp, 8 predicted proteins | sample SodLak_010_BRINE_2_FD_10664 | JGI IMG/M metagenome (IMG submission 10664) | reverse complement strand
TCGATCTCACGATCCCCGGCTCCCGGGAGGGCCGTGGACTGGCAGAATGGGACGAACTCACCGAATCCGACGACGAGTTCGAAGCAATCCACGAGCGGTTCCGCTCACAAAAGCCGCGAGAAGACATCGCCGATGACTAGTTCTTGAGAATAACCCGTCGCGGAGACAAAGCCCCATATATATCGACAAGCAATCACAATATATGGCCAACTACGAACTGGATGACGTCGACCGAGAAATCCTTCACGCATTGCAAGAAGACCCCCGGAATCTCTCGTCGAGCGAGATAGCCGACCGAACTGACGCATCCTCAAGTACAGTCCGAAAGCGGATTCAACGGCTGGAATCGGAAAACATCATCAAAGGATACAGCGCGAGTGTCGATTACCAGAAGGCGGGGTACCCGCTTCGAATGTTGTTGTACTGCACTGCCCCGATTACCGAACGCGGTGAGTATATTGATCAGATACTTAATATTCCGGGTGTCGTCTCGGTCCAGGAGTTGGTGACTGGCGAACAGAACCTGCTCGTGACTGCCGTTGGCGAGGACGATAGCGATATTACCCCGATTGCAGAGCAATTGCTCGATCTAGGTCTAACTGTTGCCGACGAAGTCCTCGTCCGCAGTCATGAGTCAACTCCCTTCGAGGGGTTTACCAGCGAGTGAGTGTGCAGATCCTTGGGTGGTCTGACCCGGCAGGACGGACAGATTCGAGATTCTTATGAACGTCGAATTTGTAGATATTGCCATATTTACGGGCATACACCATTGAATGGTAACTGAATTCGATATTTTTGGCAACTATATACTAATATGCACCATATTATTTAGTTATTAAAGAGAAGTGATTGAAATGAAAGCCCAGACTGTTCACACATATGTCCACACACCACCCCCTGTGGGACCTCATGGTCCAAATAGTCATCAACCTCCATTAAAAAACTCTAGAAACCATTAAGTGTGTAGAACACTCATATTTATATAGTAATGGCTACTGAATCGAGTCCCCACGCAGACGTTTCCTCCACAAAAAGCGATATTGAGGAAGCCGCTGACATAGATATCGACGAACAGATCGAGGCAAACGAAGGCTACAACAACCAGGCCGCAAACGAAATTCAGTCCTCGCTTGCGACCCTCCAAAACAGTTCGGTCGAAATCGCCGAACGAACCACTGGCGTTCGCACTGAAGCCAGAGAACAGTTCGAAGCGGTCTCGCAAGTCTCAGATGAAATCTCGAATCTCTCTGCGGCAGTCGAAGAGATTGCCTCCTCTTCTCAACAAGTCTCTGCGGCAAGCCAGCAAGCGAAACAACGCGCAACCGAAGGCGAAGACGTCGCTGGCGAACTCGAAGATTCGATGCAGAAGATCCAGACGGCAGCATCCGAGGTTGCCGAGGATGTTAGAGCGATTCAAGAGAGTGTCGACGAGATCGACGAGATTGTCGACGTAATCAACAATATTGCAGACCAGACGAACATGCTGGCGCTGAACGCGAGTATCGAAGCAGCACGCGCCGGTGAGGCTGGCTCCGGCTTTGCTGTCGTCGCTGACGAAGTGAAAACACTCGCCGAAGATTCCCAGGAACACGCCACAGATATCGAGAGACGCATCGGGCAGGTGCAAGAAAACACGCAAAAAACGGTCCAGAGTCTCGAACAGAACAACGACCGGATCGAGACTGGTATCGGCTCTGTTGCTCGTGCTGTCGAAGCCTTCGAAGAGATCCACGAATCGGTCGCAGAGGTCTCGGATGGGACAGCAGAAATCGCCAGTGCCACCGACCAGCAGGCAGCCTCCACCGAAGAGGTTGCCAGTATGATCGACCAGACCGTCGCCAATGCCGATCGAATTGTCGGGGAAACCGATGAAATCGCAGCCGAAGTGACGACACAGACAGACAAGATCACGGATATCGACGCGGCAGTCGACGAACTGGCGGCTGATCTCTCCCGAGAACAGGCCCCTGCTGACGACTAATAGACAATGGCAACCACAGAACACACCACAGGTGGCGAGGCGACGACACAGGTCCTGAAATTCAGCCTCGGTGAGCAAGACTACTGTGTCGATATCGAGTACGTCCAAGAGATCCTCGATGGTGGCACATTAACGACAGTGCCAAGCACTGAAGAGTACATCGAGGGCGTCATGGATCTTCGCGGGCAGACGACGACCATTGTCAGCCCAGAGAAAATTATGGAAGCCGAAAATGTCGACCCATCGGAGCTGGTCGCTGACGGCGGCGAGGCGAAAACGCGGATCATCATGCTCGAATCCAGCGTCGGCGAGGGAGAGACGCCGATTGGCTGGCTGGTTTCTGCAGTCTCGGACGTGACCGAATTCTCGACAGAGACACTCGAAGCCGAAGGAATCACTGACGAACCGATGTTCGAGGGGGTCGTCAGCGATACAGACGGCTATACCATCTGGCTCGACCCAACCAAAATGCTGGAATAATGTCAAAGTCAGATAAAAAGACAGGCAAGAAATTATTTGCGGCAGATAGAAGCGCTGACAAGCTTCGACTCCTGTATGTCGATGCTGACCGAGCAGCTTTTGAGGCGGCTGCAAGGCAGTTCGACGAGGAAGAAGACGTTGCGATGGAGCATACAACGACTGCTGGGGCAGCGCTGGATCGACTCGACAGCGATATCGACTGTATCGTGAGTGAGTACGATCTGCCCGAAACGAGTGGGATAAGCCTGCTCAAAGCAGTGCGGGAGAATTCGCCCGCAATGCCTTTCATTCTCTTTACTGCCCATGGCGACGAGCACGTCGCCAGCCGGGCAATTTCTGCTGGTGTCACCGAATATCTCCCGAAAAAGGGTAGAACAGATCAGTACGAACTGTTGGCAAAGCGAGTCCGTGAGAGTGTCACCAGGAACTGGAAACAACGGCTACTGGATCAACAGCAGTTGTTCGTCCAACTGTCCCAACCGGCAGTCGAACTGGAATACCAGGCGAACGAGCCGATTGTCCGTCGGGTCAATCCTGCCTTTGAAGAGACGTTTGGCTACGGTGCCGAGGAAATCTTAGACGAGTCACTGGATTCGTATATCGTTCCACCCAGGAAAGAATCGAGGGCGAAAGCGATCAATGAGCGTGTGCAGGAAACAGGCGAGTTGGTCGCCGAGGAAGTGACACGCCAGACAGCAAACGGCAAACGCCATTTCCTCCTCCAGAATGCTGTCTTCGATGGCGGATCGAGAGCGTTCGCGGTCTATACAGATATTACCGAACGAAAAAAACAACAGCGGGAACTCCACAGACTCTCGGAAACGGTCGCGAAGGCGCATTCGCCACTCTCCTTAGCTGATGCAACACAGAAGGATACTCCGCTCGTCTACGTCAACGAAGCGTTCGAAGAGCTAACTGGATACAGCAGGCACGAGGTAACGGGGCGCAACTGTCGGCTGCTGCAGGGGCCGGAAACCGAATCCGCGACGGTCGACAGACTTCGGCAGGCAATCACTAATGAGGAACGGGTCACCGTCGAAATCCGCAACTACCGGAAAGACGGGACGATGTTTTGGAACGAACTGACAATCGAACCCGTCTATGATGCAGACGGCAGACTCGTTCGGTATCTGGGCACGCAGCGAGATATTACCGAGCGAAGAGAACGTGAACAGCAGCTTGCGGTCCTCGATCGTGTCCTCCGACACAATCTCCGAAACGATCTCTCTGTAATCAAAGGGCTAGCCAGTCTGATCCACGACGAGACGACTGGTGAGATATCGACACGAGCCGAATCGATCACCTCGAAAAGCGACCAGTTGCTTGCGAGTGCAGAAAAACAACGTGAAATCATGACGGTTCTCCTTGGAGAGCCCAGTTACATGAGGGTTGACATGCATATACTGGCTCAGCGCATTGCCAGCAGAGTCAACGAGAACTACCCCCAGGCAACAATCGAGGTGAACTGCCCAACTGGTATTATTGCTATTGGTACCGACCGTCTGGAGGTCGCCATTCAGGAACTCGTCCGGAACGCCATCCAACACAACGATCAAAAGAACCCATTCGTTAAATTAACTGTCCGTCGTAATTACGAATGTGTGATAGTCGAAGTTGTAGATACAGGACCGCGTATTCCGGAGATGGAACGAGAGGTTGGGACGAGTGGGGCCGAACTGAGTTCACTCTATCATGGGAGTGGACTTGGTCTGTGGCTCGTCTACTGGATTGTTACTCGGTCGAACGGAACTATTTCTTTCGAGAGCAACAGCCCGCGTGGTAACCGTGTGCAGGTCGAACTACCCCACAATACGGTCGTATGACACCAGTCTCGGCGTAAACAGGGCGTAGCTTTGCTCCAAGGATAGTCGACGCTGCCAGCGTGGTCGTCACTAGTCACTGGGTTTTTCAGTCTACTGTAACTAACAAATCGTATTTAATACTTTCACTAAATTAGGATATTGTTGAACATATATGTTATATTAGCCAAATTGAACATATATGTCATATTAGCCAAAGATGGAAATGGCTATTATTGTGTAGGTGCCAAAACAATCACGAATGGCAGATTACATCGACCCATCTAAACAGAATTTAAGAGGCAAAAAGCGAATTCAAGAGTCGAAACGACGGCGACGGTGTGCAGAAAGTGGCTGTGAGTGAGCAGGAAGCGGGAAAAACAGTATGTCATCAGACCGAAGCGGCGAGATCCGTACGGAAACTATGGCGTTTTTTGCGACAAACGCCAGCGAATGCGAGCCAGTAACGACAGCCGAACTCGTCGAAGAGATCGACGCTCCACCGAAAACAGTAAAAAACCAACTCGAAACACTGGCTGAAGCGGGTGAATTACACAGAAAAGAAGTTGGCCCCAACACAACAGTCTGGTGGCAACCCCCTTCTACTACTGACGGCAGGACAAACGGAGCAAGTCACCTCGGTGAGATCGACTGCGCTAATACAGGCCAGGATGAACCGCTCGAAGCAGTTTCATCGACTGGTGTCTGGAAATACGATATCCAGGCTGATGACGGGTGGGCAAGTGATGAAGTGAAACAGATCCACGGACTGTCAGCAACGGCCGACTTGACCCCTGCAAAGAGTTTGGACCACTACCATCCGGCTGATCGACCAACAGTAAAAGCGGCGTTCGAACGAGCTGTTGAAAACCAGGAGCCCTACGAGTTAGAACTTCGCTTTGTAACTGCCGAGGACACCGTTCGTTTCGTTCGGACAGTTGGCGGTGTCTACTGCGAGGATGGTGAGCCAGTCTATATTTTCGGGACACTTCGAGATATTACGCCACAACGCCACCGCAGACGGAAACTCGAAGCAAAAAGTAAGGCACTGGAAGCGGTTCCAACCGGTGTCACAATAACGGACCCAACCAGGGAGGATAATCCGCTCACCTACGTTAACGACCATTTCCAGCAGGTGACGGGCTACTCCGAACGGGAAGCACTCGAACGGAACTGTCGGTTTCTTCAGGGTGAAGACACTGACCCAGAGAGTGTAAGCCAGTTACGCGAAGCTGTCGAAGCAAGCGAGGAAGAAACCGTCGAACTTCGCAACTACAGGAAAGACGGAACCAGCTTTTGGAATCGCGTCTCGATTGCCCCCATCGAAAACGACGACGGAACGCTCATCAATTACGTTGGATTCCAGGAAGAGATCACCGCGCAAAAACAGTACAAAGAGGTGTTAGAAAAACGAGAACGCATACTGCGAGAGTTGCATACGACGACACAGAAACTTCACAGCGTGCAAACGAAAGACGCTGTCGCCGAGGTTCTGCAGGCGGCGCTTGCAGATGTGTTTGGGTTCGCGTACGCAGGTATTATGCTGTTTGACGAAGATGAAGGAGTCCTCGAGATGGCAACGATGTCTCCATCCATGGCCGAACAATTCACGCAACCGCCAGTCGTCGAACCGGGTTCTAATCCAATCTGGACTGCGTTCTGTGAAGAACAGACACAACGGTTAACCGGCGGACAGTCTGTCTCGACCGATGCTGAAATAGTCAATATGGGGACAGAAATGCTCATCGTACCGATGGGTGGTGCTGGTGTGCTCGTCGCAGCGACGGTTGATGGAGCTGGGTTTGAGGAGAACACAGTTGATTCGACTGAGCTGCTCACAGCACATGCGGAGGCCATATTTCAGCGAATCTATAGAAAACAGCAGACGACGGAACTCACGACCGAACTGCACGCCCAGAACAGCCGAATTACAGAGTTAGAACAGATCACGCAGTCGGTCAAATCCATTCAACATCGGCTTGCCGAAAGCAAGACACGAGAGCAAATCGAAGCGGTCGTCTGTGAAGAACTCACAAAGACCGAAATTGTTGATTTTGCGTGGATTGGCCATCCACAGACAACGGAAGCGGCACTTTCTCCTGCCGAGTGGGCCGGAGATACCAACGGCTACCTTGATCTCATCGAGACAACAACCGAGACAGGATTGCCAGCGCAGCAAGCGGCAAAAACTCGCCAGACCACCGCCATCGAGTCGATTGCCCAGTATGGGCGTCGAAAGCGTTGGGCAAAAACAGCCATCTCTGCTGGCTTCAAATCAGTTCTGAGTCTTCCCCTGGTCTATGATGACGTTCTCTATGGCGTGCTCACAGTCTATTCGAAAACCGACGCTGCCTTCGATGGGATCTACCAGCAGACCTTCGAAGACATCGCATCGCTTTTGAGCAGTCGGATCGGGCTTTTCCGACAACAGTCCACTGACGATGGTCCCAGGGTTCGCAAACTCGAATTCGAATTCTCGGATATGCAGTACCCACTGCAGCGACTTGCTTCCGAGGCAGACTGTGAACTCTCGTTTGTGACCGTTATCGAAACAACACCAGAGACAGTGCAACTGCTCGCGTCTGTCACTGGTGGGGATACCGACTCTGTCGCAGAGACTGCACGGGAGCTAACACAGGTAGCCGATGCTACCTGGTTCGGTGACGAGCAGAACAAACAACTGAGTCTCACTGTCGAGCGTCCGTTTCTCACCTCCCGTCTGGGAAAACACGGTGGAAGACTTGTTGGCTCAACCACTGATGGCGAGCACTCCTCTCTTACTGTCTGTCTCCCAACCACAGCCTCACCACGACCGCTGATCGAGGCCGTCTCGACAACGTATCCAGAGTTGACATTGCAGTCACAGACGACAACGGCTCGCCGAGACATTCCACAGCGTCCCGAATCGGTGCTCACTGACCGGCAGTTCGAGATTCTCAAAGCAGCGTACCACGGTGGCTATTATGAAACTCCGCGGGCAGTCAACGGCACCGACCTCGCAGAGCAGTTCGATATTTCGAACTCTGCTGTCCACGTCCATCTGCAGACCGCCCATCGAAAACTGCTTGCACAGATGCTGGAGCCAGTAAATCCAGATCCGTGAAATCAGGGGCTAAATTATTACCCTCTCCAATCAATTGTCCATTGAATAATCCAGGTATAGTTTCATAGTACTCACTGTATATTTTATAATTGTCTCATCGATAGTATCGAAGAATTCATTCAGGAGATAGCAATGATCCAATTCGTCCAATTTATCCATCGAAAACTGCAAGGTGTATTGAATGATCAAGTATTGTCGAACGAGTTGTTGTTAGAGATCGTATCCACAGTTCAAAAGCGAGCATAATCGAACAGGCGCTTCTGGCTGTCTGCAGGCAGGAAAACCGAACAGTATCGCGTCAACTTCTGTGACATTCCCCATTAATACCCGTAGACAGACATATTGTGAAGTACCTCGGGGTCAAGCCCCGAGGCACTCTGCCTGCTTTCTCTGTAGACGAGACCTGTTTCGGTCGTTGCGGTTGGGCTGGCACATAAATTATGTCTGTTCGACAGGAAAGAGTAACGCACGACCGTACGAGTGTCCTAGTACTATTGTGACCAGTAGCTCAGATTCCATTAATTGACATATGTTGAACGTATTTTTATGAACTAGTTTAACATATATTGTTCGTACGAACTTCACCCCCCATATCATTCAACTTTGTAGCACAACAGTGTAATTTGGTAGTCGTCTGGAGAGGAACGCAACAGCTATGAGCAGAACAGTGACAAATTCGATAGTAATGGGTGAACAGAGGGACAAACAAAAGTGGGCTATCAGCGGGAACGGGACGGTTTCCAGTGGGGGTTGCGGGTGACAGCCTACCCCCGTGTGCTTTTTGCTGCTGGTTTTCTGGGATATGCTGGGTGGTCGGTGTGAATCGGCATCTCGCATGGATCAGCGTACTCGTTGTGGCCGTCGTTCTCGTGCTCGTGGGCGTGGGACTGGTTGGGACGGCGGTGGCGACGGACGAAGCGCCCGAGTGTGGTGAGGTGGGCTACGAGACGAACAGTTCGGGTTTTTACGAGGTGACGAACGTCAGCCAGTTGCAGTGTATCGGCGACGACGAGGAACCAGAAGGTGAGGAATCCGACAGCGGTGTTGGACTCTCGCTGATCGCTTTCGTGGTCGTCGTGCTTGGCGTGCTGGTGGCCGCCGTGCTCTGGTATCGACGAAACAAAGAATAACAGCGCGACAACTGATTCACTCCTGAAGTGTCAGGCGAGGGCAGCGCGTCCTCGAACTGTTCTACAACGTGACGACGACAGATCCGAGTGAAAACACCAACAAGTGACGACTCGGATTCGTCATCTGTGCTCACACACCGCCGTTCGTCTGTGTGGCAATATTTACGACCATAATGTTCTTTCATTACCGACTTTTCGAACAGATTGGTAATATCGAAGCACATATTAAGCGCAATGTTCTCTTTCGGAGTGAAGACGACCAGTTCGTGTCGGGAAGTTCGCGATTGCCGGCAACGGTTGCCGGACTGGTCAGAACAAGAAAGAAATCATGGTTGCAAAACAGTCGAACGGTGTCGGACAGCTCTCCGAGATGACCTCTTTTTCGAGTTCTCCCGTTGTGCGGCTGGCAACCGTGTCCGTCTGGCTGCTTTTTGTGTTCAGTATCACAGTGCTTGCAAGCGCGGTCTGGGGCAGCCCCGGCTGGTCGGTTTCCGGCATTGTTGCTATCGACGGGCTGACTGTCGTCATGTGGGTCGTGATCACCTTTTTCAGCGGAATTATCCACAGCTACTCCCGTCGCTACATGGCCGGGAACGAGTATTTAAACCAGTTCTATACCCGTATTTTCGGCTTTACGCTCGTCGTGATGATACTGGTCGCAGCGGATCACATCGCACTGCTCGTGGCGGCGTGGCTTGCAATGGGGCTGGTGATGGCCTCGCTTATCGGCCACGTTCGTGACTGGCAACAGGCACAGGCCGCTGCCGGGCTTGCTCGCCGATACTTCCTCGCAAGCACCGCTTTCCTCGCTGCCGGTTTGGCAATCCTATCTTCGACGACGGGGACGACAGCAATCTCCGGCATTATCGAGAACGTCGGGACTGTTCCACAATGGGCGGTCTTCGCTGCTGTGGGCTGTCTCGTTCTTGCAGCGATGATCCAATCAGCGCTGTTTCCGTTCCATAGCTGGCTACTTTCTTCGATGACTGCCCCCACACCAGCATCGGCACTGATGCATGCTGGTTTCGTAAACGCGGGCGGAATCTTGCTGACCCGGTTCGCACCGGTGGTTGCCGAGGAGATTGTACTCATGTCGGCGATTGTTTTCCTCGGTGCGGTGAGTGCCCTGCTCGGACAGGCGCTGTTACTCATTCAAACGGATATCAAACGCAAGCTTGGTTCCTCGACGCTTGCACAGATGGGCTTTATGATCTTGCAGTGTGGACTCGGATTCTTTTCGGCCGCCATTGCACACCTCATCCTGCATGGGTTCTACAAGGCGTATCTCTTCTTGTCGGCAGGTGCGACTGTCGAACAGACTGCCCCGACGAAGACGAAAGAGACGGGACTCGGTGTGTCGGGTCTCACAGTCAGTTTCTTGACTGCTGTCGGGGGAGGGCTTCTCTTTACTGTACTTACCGGCAAAGGCACATCGCTTTCACCAAACAGCGGGATGGTTCTGACTCTCGTGGTCGTCCTGACGACGTTGACGGCCGCACGTGATATTCTCGGACGGATGTCACTCTCCCCGGCGGTTCGACTGACCAGCATGCCACTGGTCGTGCTGGTCGCAATCGGTTGCTACGCCGTGTTGTTCAACTTCATCTCGACGATGCTCTCGGGCGTGCCCATGACACAGACACCGACGGATCTGACGGTCGTCCACGTCGTTGTCGCCGCGCTGTTTACTGGCTCGTTCGTGGTGACAGAACTCGGATTGCACCACCGCAGCAAGCGACTCTACGTTGCGTTGCTCAACCGCTCCCAACCGGCTCCGAAGACCGTACTCACACAGAAAGAAGATTACAATGACACGTAACGACACGCAGGTTTCAGACCAACGCGATCAGCTCACAGACTGTATCGACCGCGCAGCCGAAACAATTGGCTCGGTCTGGCCGCTTCACTCGTTTGTGACGGCTAACCCACTCGCTGGCTTCGAAGACAGGCCATTTGACGAGGCTGTCGCCGAGGCTGAACGGCTCTTTGGCGGCCGTGGCTATCCCCATCCATCCGTGTTCCAGCAGGCCTGGGAGAACGGCCGGATCGACCCCGAAATCCTGCGTGCCGAGTTGCAGGCCAACAGGATCGACAAAGACCCCGAGACGGTACTCGAAGAGATGGAGACAAAAGAACGCGAGACAACGAGTGACTCGGAGATGGATGCTGTCGACCGCATCCTCTCGAAATGGCTCGCTGTGTTTCTCGACCAGGGGCAGGCAAACTGGTCGATGCCAGATCGCAAGCAGGGCTTTTACGCCGCCTGGCGCGAACTGGCACCCTACGACGAGGAGGTTCCCGGCTGCGACGATCCGTCAGATCTCCCCGAAACACCGAGAGAAGCACTCGAAGCAATTCTTATAGAGTATCCAGAACACCGCTGGGAGGCAATCTTCGAACACCATCTCGCGTCCCTGCCTGGCTGGAGTGGCTTGATCAAACAACGGACAGATGGAAACGGCGACCGGTGGCAGGACACGTATCCGATTACGTTGGCCGAGTATCTGGCAGTCCGTCTGACTGTGGCTGACCTGCTCGACGCACCAATCGAACCAGACAATCTCGACAGCGATTGCGACGAGCTTGCGCTGGCCGAGCTCTGGCTGTGTGCGTGGGAACAGAGTTACCGCGACGGACTCCTTGCGGAGATTACGAAACCTGCGACGGACGACCGCTCGCGTCCTGCTGCACAACTCGTCTTCTGTATCGACACACGC
>SL_4KL_010_BRINEDRAFT_10002104_pt1 | contig 11214 bp, 9 predicted proteins | sample SodLak_010_BRINE_2_FD_10664 | JGI IMG/M metagenome (IMG submission 10664) | reverse complement strand
GATCAGCTTCTTTAATTTGTTCTTCGACCGCTGTTAGCTCCTCAAAAGCTGCATCCTTTTTTTGGTCAAACTCCGCAACGCCCGCGATCTCATCAATGATGCCTCGGCGCTGGTAGGCGGACATGTTGATGATTTCGGTTACATCGCCCTGCATGACCACGTTGTAGCCTTCCGGCGTTACACCCGCCTGTGAGAGTAGATCTTGGATGTCCGAGAGGTTGACTGATCGTTCATTTAGGTAGTAGTACGAGTAGTAGTTCTCCTCGGTTTGTTTGACACGCCGTTTGATTTTGATCTCATCAATCTCTCCGATCCGATCCGTGCCGGCCGCAGAGACAACTTGTTCTCTGGTGAGCGCACCATCTGCGTTGTCCAAAATAACGGTGACACTGGCCTCTTTTGTGCCACCACGGGTAGCGCCGTCTTCGTGACCTGGGTTGTAGATGAGGTCTGTGAGTTTCTCTGCACGGATACCCCTCGTTCGAGCGAGACCAAGTGCAAACAACACACCGTCAATAATATTTGATTTGCCGGAGCCATTCGGCCCCGTGATAACGGTGAAATCCTCGTAAAATGGAATCTCCGTTGGTCGTCCAAAGCTTTTGAAACCGTCCAAAACAAGCCGTTTAATGTGCATAGGAAATTACGATCGTGGAGGAATCTGTCGGCCACGCAGCTGTGGTTGGTACAGCGTTACGCAACAATAATGTCGCTTTCTTCAGCCGACGCATCACTATCTGCATCCTGTGACTCATCGGATTTATCGGCATCGGTTACAGTCTCGGTTGCTGAANTGTCTGTCTCCTCGTCTGTTTGTGCAGGCTCATTACGCTCGTGTTTGACAACCTCGACATGGTCGTCACTTTTTGTGGTCCACTCACGGACTGCTGGCTCAGCTTCAGTATCCGTCTCAACGATCGGTTGCTCCGCAGTTTCTTCGGCAGCTTCGGCAGCGGCGCGCTGTTCGTCAACCTCCGTCTCGAGAATCCGAACACGCTCTTTGGTTTCGACAAGCTCCTCTGTGAGGCCATTGACTGCCGCTTGAAGCTCTGCGATCCGTGATTCTAACTCGGAGCGATTACTCATATCATACGTGCGTGTTGCTGGCCGTATAAATGTGTGTCAGACATCTGTGTGACAAGAACACACACGCTAGTTCGGTACTGTCCCGTTAGCCTTTAGCCGACAGCGGGCAAAGCCGGCGTAATGACAGCTCAGGCCGCCGAACAACGAGAGCTTGCGGTTGTGATCGGGTTGGAGGTTCACGTCCAACTCGAAACCGCAACAAAAATTTTCTGTGGCTGTTCGACACGCGCTGACGAAGATGAAGCGCCAAACACGCGAACATGCCCAACCTGTCTTGGACTCCCCGGGGCACTTCCAGTTCTGAATGAAGGGGCCGTCGAGGCAGCAGTAAAGATCGGAAAGGCACTCTCTGCAGAGATTCCTGAACAGACGACGTTCCACCGAAAAAACTACTACTATCCTGACCTACCGAAGAATTTCCAGCTAACCCAGTACGATGCACCAATCTGTGCGGATGGGTCACTTGAGATTTCGGTCGAAGGAACCAGACGATCGATCGGCATCACCCGTGCACATCTTGAGGAAGATCCAGGGAGCCTCCAACACAAGGGTGGGAGTATCGACACCGCGGACTACACGCTTGTCAACTACAACCGTGCGGGAACGCCATTAGTTGAGATTGTCACGGAGCCGGATTTTCGATCGCCAGCGGAGACGCGTGCCTTCCTTGCAAAGCTCGAGGAAGTGTTAGCGTACCTTGGTGTGTTCGACGCAACCCGCGATGGAAGCCTTCGTGTTGACGCAAACATTTCGCTCGTTGATGCTGAAGCGGTGGCAGAAGACGGCTCAATCAGCGATGAGGCACTTGAATCGGCAAACCGAACTGAAGTGAAAAACATCTCCAGTCACAAAGGCGCGGAGAAGGCACTTGCATATGAGGTAACACGTCAAAAGAACGCCATCCAGCGTGGCCGCGTTATTGAACAGGAAACTCGACACTGGGATGAGACACGCGGAATAACCGTCTCAATGCGATCGAAAGAAGCCGAGAAGGATTACAGATATTTCCGAGAGGCAGATCTCCCACCGCTTGAGGTCTCAGATTGGAAAGCAAAGATCCCGATTCCAGAACTGCCTGACGCTCGACGCGATCGGTTCGCATCCGAGTACGGGCTTGATGGTGAATCTGCATCGAAACTCACCTCGACAAAAGCGGTCGCAGACTTCTTTGAAGACGTTGCTGAGTCGTTCGATCCTGATCTGGCAGCAACGTGGGTCGCAGACAACCTGCTCGGTGAACTGAACTACCGTGACATGGAAGTCACCGATATCAGCGATCGACTCGAAGAGTTTACCACACTCATTAGTCTCGTCGATGCGGACGAAGTCACCGTCAAAAATGCTGAAGAGATCGTGCTTCGATCGATGCTGGATGAGGGTGACGACCCCGAGACGATCATTGACCGGGAAGGACTTGGAAAAGCAGACGATGATGCGATTGGGGCGTTCGTTACGGAAGCGATCGAAGAGAATCCTGATGCGGTCGAAGATTATCACAATGGGGAGGATGGGGCGCTCAACTTCCTTGTCGGACAGGTCATGCAAAAAAGCCGTGGCAGTGCCGATCCGGGAACCGTAAACGCGCTGCTCCAAGACGAGTTAGCGTAAGTAAAACGAGCCGCTGTATCCTTATTGTAGTGACTGACCGCCACGGAGCGCACGGACCCGTGCGCTAAGTTGTTCGACCGCAGCAGCTTGCTGATCGGTTGCCGCAACGATCTGTGTGGCTGCAGCTTCCGTCTCCTCGGACTGGTCTTGGACGGACTCAAGTGTCACTGTGAGCTCTTCAACGGTTGCTGCTTGATCTGTCGTTGCTCGTGAAACTTGGGAGATGCCATCTGCAACCTGTTCGGATGCAGCTGCGATATCGTCAAACGAGTCGAGCACTTCGCCGATCTGTTCGTTCGCCGTCCCGATGTGCTGCTGTGACTCATCCGTCGCTTGATACGCCTCCTCCATCCGGGCCGCGAGATCGTCAATGTCGTTTGTGATCCGTTCGGTGTGTTTTTGCGTCTCATCGGAGAGATTCTTCACCTCGTTTGCGACAACCGCAAACCCATCACCTTCGGAGCCAGCACGTGCGGCTTCGATGTTTGCATTGAGTGCAAGCAGGTTCGTCTGTTCTGCCACATCAGAGATGATTTCAACAACCTTCCGAATGTCATCCATCTGTTCGCCGAGTGTCCCAACCGTGTCCACAAGATCATCTCCAATATCGACAACCTCTTTCATTGTCTGTCGGGCATCAACACTTGCATCAACACCCTCTTGTGCAGCGAGACTTGCTTGATCAGCCGCAGTATCGACTTCCTCTGCAGTTGAGGCCACCTCTTCCATCGTTGCAGAGAACGTCTGCATCTCGGAGACACCCTCAGAGAGCAGTTCGTGTTGTTCATCAACCGCTTGTGCGATCGACGTTGCTGCACGTGTGGTTTCCTCAACACCCTCTTCGATCTCATCGGTCTGAACCTCAACGTCGCTTGTAAGCTTTTCAATATTGTCTAAAGAGCTGTTGAGATCATCAACAACATCTAATAACCCACTATCAACGGCGTCAAATGCGTCAGTTCGAGTTGCACGAACCGAGAGATCACCATCATCAACCGCTTCAAGGACAGTACCGAGTTCATCAACAAGTGCTTCGGTTGCGCGCCTTTGTTCGACTTCTTCGGTACGATCGTTAACAACCTCAATTACACGAACTAATTTATCATCTTCAAAAATTGGTGTTGCGGTGAAGCGAATGTGTTTTTCAACGCCGTGTCGATCGGGGATGGTGCTCGTGTCTGCATACCGATACTGTGTTTCATTCTCAACGTCCAACTCATACTCCTCAGCAGCAGTTTTTGGTGCTGTTAAGACCTTGTCAGCAAGCGTCTCCGATCGTCGCCCATCAGGATAGAACATCTCGCTCGCATGCTCGTGTCCGATTGCCTCCGCAGAAGTAACACCGGTCAGTTCTGCGAGTTCATCGTTCCACGACTCAATACTGCCATCAGGATTCAGTGTGAAGATCGGAACACCAACACCGTCGAAGTTCACCGATGCGGAATCCTGTCGGACAGCGGAGCCTGCCTGTAACGGCTCCTCAATTTCGTTTTTCGTCCCTGTTGGTGGCGTCTCCGGTCCGCTCGTGGAGTTCGCAGAAACAACACCTCCATCAGTCTTGATTGGTTTACTATAAAGTCGCCGCAGCAGTCTTGAAACGGAACCCAACATACACTCAAAATACGTGGGGTGAGTATTTGAATCCAAACTACAAAATATCAGTTCAGATATTCAGAGGAGACATTGTGTGGTATGCGCCCCATGCGCATGAAATCCGGGTAGTATTTTAATCGGCAGTGCTCCCGTGTCGATCGGTAGCAATGACACCGTCTTTCCACGTACCACGGCTAAACCAGACCACGGCAACACCAAATGAGAGCACTGCTGCGGTCGTGTATGCGACCCATAATCCAGAGACACCATAATCTAACGCGGCGATTTCAATCCCGACACCCGGAACTGTGATTGTCCACGCAAACGCGAGAACAAGTGCAAGCGGGATTCGGAAGATCCACCGGGAAAGGAACGAGAGCACCATTGCAACCTTGGTAACACCAGCACCACGGAACGCGCCTTGAATAACCATCACGCCGCCGAAGAATGCCCATGACGGGGCGACAATTTGGAGGAATCGGACTCCCTCGTCAATCACTGCCTGTTCGCTGATGAAGATTTCCATTGCGGTTGCAGGGAACGCAATGACAAGCCCCGCTGCGACTGCTAACATTCCCATCGTTGCGGCAGTGGCTTTCCATGTTACCTCAACTGCCCGATCGGGCGTCTCCGAACCAAGGTTCTGTCCAACTCCAGTTGCAGTTGCCTGTCCGACCGCACCAGCAACGGACCACGAAACGGACATCAACCGAACACCAATCCCGTACGCAGCGATCGCTGCAACGCTGAATCTGGCGACAAATGCAGCCATAACAACTGCTGCAAACGATCGGGCCCAGCCATCGATCGTTGCAGGGTAGCCAATCCCAACAAGTTTTTTCAGGATCTGTGGATCCGGCTTGAGATCAGCTACTCGTAGTTGGACACCAAACCCACCACGAAGCAAAATGTACACACCAGCAGCAGTTGCTGCAAACCGCGCAATAAATGTAGCAACAGCAGCCCCCTGTGTACCAAGTTCAGGGAATGGGCCCCAACCAAGAATAAAGAACGGGTCGAGGACGACATTCAGCCCTGCAGAGGCAACCATGAGCCACATCGCTGTTTTCGTATCGCCAGCACCCTGTAGCGACGACCGAAATGCAAAAAAGAGGAACGTCAGCGGGATCGAGAGGAAAATAATCTCGATATATGCAAGCGCTTCAACGAACACTTGCCCCTCTGCACCGATCAGTGTGAGCAGTTCGTATCTAAATGCAAGGCCAAGCGCTGAGAGCGCGGTTGAGACAACAAGCGCCAGCAGTGTCGTCTGTGCGACCACGTGATCTGCCCGTCGATCGTTTCCGGCCCCGACATGCTGAGAGACAAGCGCAATTGTCGCGGCAGTGATCCCCATTGCAGTTGAAATGAACATCCACGAAAGCGGGAACATCAACGAAACTGCTGCAACAGCGTCGTCGCTTACCCGCCCAACCCAGAACATATCTGCAAGGTTATAGAATGTCTGTAGCAGGTTTCCAAGCACGAGCGGCCACGCAAGGGTGAACAGCTTTGGCGTGATTGCGCCGGTTGTCATATCGACGCGACTTCGATTCTCAGACACAGCGGTCACTCACTCGAAAAACATGGTGGGACGAACCTATGTATGCGGAAACCCCACATCGATCACCGCCAATACCTGCTGTACTGTATTCGTTCACGCGTCAGCGATATCTTCTGTGGTCAATAAACGACGATCGGACGCAAACGAATCAAGCGTCACCCGCGCAACATGTGCAACCGGAAGTGGCCGAACATCACCCAGTCGTTCCGGAACTGCAGGCAACCGGTCGACTACACGGCAGAGTTCATTTAGCACGCCCGGAAAATGCGGCTGCCCTGGGCCATATACTGGACCCGGACGAAGTACTGTAAGGTCAAAGTTCAGATCAGAGATTGCGCGCTCTGCCCGGCGTTTCGATCGGAGATACTCTCGTCGCGCAGTTGGATAATTAACCGCAGAGGAGAGAAACACGAACTGCTCTACGCCTGCGCGCTCTGCTTCAAGCGCGGTAAGGATCGCTGAGTCACCGTTTATTCGTTCGAACGTAACACCGTCTGTTGGAGACTCATGTGCAGTCCCAACAGCGTGCACAACAATGTCGCAGCCCCGCAGCCGATCGCGCCAGGTATGTGGGCTAAACAGATCCGCGCTCGTCCATTCAACATCGTCAATCCACTGTGCATCATGTTGATGTAGCCCAGGAAGATCCGTCGAGGGACGACCACCTCTTGAGACACTACGAACAGCATATCCATCACCGACTGCTTCTCTGCAGATCTCACGACCGAGAAAGCCGCTCCCACCAACAACAAGGAGTTTGGTCATACCCTCAGTACACGCCGAGGGTACCTTGTCGTTGTGGTCCAAGCCAACAGACGCGCCGACCACCGCAACCCAAAACACCAAGCAGCCGAATCGCGCACGGACGCACATGACAGACATTGTTCAACAGACGATCGACACCGAGCTTGAGACATATCAATCTGCACTCTTTTCGCTTCTGCGACAACCAAGTATCAGTACCACTGGAGAGGGAATGGATACGGCGGTCGATGTCGTTGTTGAAACGATCGATCGGTTTGGCTTCGATCACGTCAAATCAATTGAAACATGCCGGCATCCGCTCGTCTACGCTGAGAAACTCACTGATCCTGAAAATCCAACGGTTGTCTTCTACGGCCATTATGACGTTCAACCACCGGGCGCAGACGACGAGTGGGAGTCGCCGCCGTTTGAGCCGACAGTCAGAGACGGTCGTATCTATGCACGCGGTGTCGGAGATAACAAAGGCCAGTTCAGTGCACACGTGTTTGCGACGCATGCACTCAGCGAGGCTGACGAGCTGCCCGCAGTGAATATCAAACTCCTCGTGGAAGGTGGAGAAGAGAGCGGAAGTGCAGGCTTATTCGAATACATTGACTCCGGTGCACCGGATATCTCGGATGCAGATCTGCTGTATGTCGCAGACGGGCCGATGCACGCAGCACCTGCAACAGCAGCAGATACCGAAACACAGCGAAAGAGCGTGCCGACGTTTGCGTACGGAAACCGTGGTGTACTCTCGTTCCAACTTGATCTGCAAACCGCAAATACGGACTTTCACTCCGGTAACTTCGGCGGTCCAACACCGAATGCGGCGACTGAGCTCGTGCACATCCTTGATTCGTTCTTTACTGGTGAGGACATTGCGATCGACGGCTTCCTCGACGGCGTCAATCCAAGTGATCGTGCTCGCGAGCTTGTTGACAGTATCCCAGTGGACGAACAGCAGTTGATGGATGAGTTGGATATTACTGCATTGGTAACCGACCGAGGCTTCTATCACAAACTACTGCTTGAGCCGTCGCTCACGATTAACGGGCTCTCAAGCGGCTATCAGGGTGACGGAATGAAAACCGTCCTTCCATCAAAGGCAACCGCAAAGCTAGATACACGACTGGTTCCGGGACAGGATCCGGATGCGGTGTTTGCGGCGATCAGCGCGCATATCGAGGCTCGAAATCCCGATGTAACGGTGACAAAACAGACTGCGTTCGCGCCGATGCAGACGCCGATCGATGCTCCAGAGGCCGATGCCGTCCGATCGGCGTTGTCGTCCGTCTGGGGGCAGTCGCCGGTGGAGTTCCCAGTGTTAGGTGGGAGCCTTCCTGCGGCGTATTTCCAGAACGCACCGTCGCTTGCAGATATTCCTGTCTTTGTTGTTCCCTACGCAAACCACGATGAAGGGAACCACTCACCAAATGAGAACATGGAGCTTGCATGTTTCGAGCGAGGGATCCGGACTTCTGCGGCGTTTTTGCAGGCGATTGCAGACGAGTAAGGCCTCTTGTGAACCGGGCTGCCGGTGTACGAATATTTTACCGGGCTCCGCGTGCAGTGCTCGTATGCACCCAGTCCGTCGATTTCTCAGTATTGACACCATCACTTCGCCCTCATTTACAACGGAAGGTGGGGTGCTGTATCTCTGTGATACAACCGGTACATCACAGGTTTGGTACCGTCTCGATCGGCACACCGATCCGGAACGGCTCACAGCCGAATCCGAGCGCATCTCGTTCGTGAGTGCATCACCAACACGCGCCGAATTTATATTTGGGATGGACCAAGGAAGCGATGAACATGACCAACTGTTCCGGTACCAGTTGGAAACCGGCGAGCAAACCCCGCTAACCGCAACACCGGACGCGATCCATCTGTGGGGTGGCTGGTCTCCGGATGGCGATCGGTTTGCGTTCGCTGCAAACAGGCGACAGTCGGACACATTTGACGTTTACATACAAGATCGAGACGGCGGTCCTGATGATGCAACGCTTGTTTATGAAGGAGAGGGCGGGTTTCTCTCGGTTGAGGCGTGGCATCCCGACGGCGATCGACTCTGTCTTTCGCGTGCACGATCGAGCGGGGCACAAGATGTCTACGTCTGCGCAATCGATGATGGCTCACTCACGCAGATAAACCGTGCCGAGAACGCCCGATATGAGTCGTTTACATTCGATGGTGCTGGTGGGCTCTACTGTTTGACAAACCAGTTGGATGACAACATGGCGCTTGTGCGGCTGTCGCTTTCAGATGGGACTGCGACACCGATTGTGGATGGGGATGGATGGAATATCGACCACTACGCAGTTGACCGATCGACAAACGCGCTCATCTATACGCGAAATGTGGATGGGTTTAGCACGCTACACGTCGGCGAAATCACGCCGGAAGACACAGTTGCGATCCACACTGAACCGGACATCGGCTCACAGGTTGTTTCAGATCTTGTGCGCTCACCGACTGGCGAACAGTTTGCAGTTGCATACTCGAAACGTACCGCTCCACATGCAATCGCATGTGGGAACACAACACCGGATACAGTTCTCGAAACGATTGTTGCCGCTGGAACGCTCGGAATCCCAGAACCAACGCTTCGATCACCGGAGGTAATCAGATACACCGCAGCTGATGGTATTGAAATACCAGCATACTGGACGCTCCCAAACGATGCAACAGCGGGGAAGACACCGGTTATTGTGGACATTCATGGCGGACCAGAACACCAACGGCGACCGTGGTTCTACCCGACAAAACAGTTCTTCCTTCAGCAAGGATATGCCGTGTTAGAGCCAAATGTACGTGGCTCGTCTGGATATGGGAAAGCGTACACACAGCTTGACGATGTTGAAAAACGGATGGATTCCGTTCGTGATATCAAATCCGCTGTTGAGTGGCTTCACAAGCAGCCTGCGGTTGACCCCGATCGAATTATTGCATATGGCCGATCGTACGGCGGATTTATGGTTCTCTCGGCGATTACAGAGTACCCTGAGCTATGGCGTGCTGCTGTCGAATTTGTTGGGATCGCAGACTTCGAGACCTTCTTGGAGAATACAGGTGAGTGGCGTCGGTCTCACCGTGAACACGAGTACGGATCGCTTGAAACTGATCGAGACGTTCTCAAAGAGATCAGCCCGATTCATGCTGTTGAGAAGATCAAGTGCCCGCTGTTTATCCAACATGGAGCAAATGATCCACGAGTGCCAGTTGGCGAGGCGGAACAGATTGCCGCCGCACTTGCGTCGCGGGACGTCCCTGTGGAGACGCTAATTTTCCCGGATGAAGGCCACCACACAACCGATCGGACGAATCTGATCACACAGTTTGAGGCTATTGCGTCATTTCTTGAAAAACATGTGTGAACAACTGTCGAGTGAAAGTCACCAAACTAATATAAACAGAATAAAAATTGTGGGGCACAATGAACCGTCGAACTGTCCTCTCAGGTGTAGGTGCGATTGGGTTGACAACACTTGCGGGCTGTTTGAGTACGGTTGGGCTGGATGAACACACTGCAGCACCAGCGGGAGTTTCTGAAGAAACCCGTGATGACACGGAATACGAACAGACTGGTGTTGAGGAGATACCCATCGAGGAACGTGTCGGTCTTACATTCCTCAGCGAAGAGGTAACCGCGCGGAACTACCTCACTGAACATGAAAAATCAGTTGATATAGGCCCGCTGGGGAGTCAACGCGCAGCGGTGTTTATGCTGCTTTCGACGCCGCAAGTGAACGTGCTCGGACAAGAGTTCAATCCAGTTGCAGAGATGGATACAGCGGAGCTCATCGACCTAGTTGCGGATAACTACAATGATATCAGCAACGTCTCGCACAACGCCGATCATGAACAGACGGTCCTCGAACAGACGACGACGCGATCGGAGTTCACGGCCGAGGCACAGTTTGATAACACCGATGTTGACGTTCGGCTACACGTTACAACTGCGGTAGAGCGGGGTGATGATCTCCTCGTTGCCATTGGGGTGTATCCGGACGAACTTCATCGTCAAGAGGAAGACAACATTGTTGCACTTGTGCAGTCAATTCTCGCAGACCCGATCGATCCGGAAGCAGCAGATACTGGAGAACCAGACAGCGATGATGAAGAAACTGACGATGAAGCGTCCGGAGCGGATGACACAAGTGATGATAGTGATGACGGGGGGAGCGAAGGTAGTGATGATGACGAAGACGGGATAATTTCGGATGATGAAGATGAAGATGAAGACGACGATGGCCTAGGTCTATAATTTCACTACTTACGGGAGACTATTTTTATATTAGCTGCGATATACCAATGACATGTCTTTTTTCGCACGCCGACGCGCACTGCGGACGACCGCTGTAGGAGCGACGCTCTTGCTCGCTGGCTGTTCACGTTTTCAAGAGCCAGCAGCCGAAAAAACTGCGATCGAAAGGCTCTCAGTGGCAAACTTTGACGATGAGAGCCGCACCGTTCCTGTACTATTACAAAAAGATGGAGAGCCGGTATACTACGCCAACGTAGCGCATTGATGCACGCGACCAATCAACGACGAGCACGATCCCTGGGCATACATTTGATGACGTTCCAAATAAAACCGATATCAAACTGTATACGTG
>SL_4KL_010_BRINEDRAFT_10002101_pt1 | contig 11223 bp, 12 predicted proteins | sample SodLak_010_BRINE_2_FD_10664 | JGI IMG/M metagenome (IMG submission 10664) | reverse complement strand
GCCGACGAATAGGTGGTCAATTGCAGCCGGTTTTGAACAGTATTCCGAGTATTTATTCCCCGCCAGCCACAGGTGCGTGTATGCAACGCGAGGAGTTTCTTGCGGGCGAGCGCCCGACGGATGTTCATATCTACCTCGACGAGAACAGCCTCTCGAATCCCGACGCGCTCGAAGCACACGGCGAACGCGTGGAAGACGGGATCGTGCTCGTGATGGACGGCGAGAAGGCGCGTGGCGTGTTCCAGCAGGCGACCGGAATCGATCCAATGGCCTTCGCGAAGGAAGCAATGGACGCCGACGGCGAGATCGACGACGACTGTGCCGGTGCAACCTGCCCAAAAGATCCCGACCACACGACGAAGTTCATTTTTGCCTTCGCAGAAGAACAGAACGAGGAAGTCGGTGGACTCTACGCCGAGGGGCCGGTGATCCACGCCTACGCGGCCTGTGAGTGTGGCCACAACTACTCCGACAAGTGGGTTGCGAGCTAACACTACAGATCGACGAGAACCACAGGCTCCTCATCCAGAGTCAGTTTCCGGACGTGCAACACCCCATCGGTTGATCGCCACGTCGCCCCATTTTCGTTGAGTCTGTCTCGTGTGTTCTCGGCTGCGTCGACGAGATCACGCTCACTTTGTAACGATTCGGACTCGTCGATCACCACTGAGGGATCCTCGCCGGAGAGGATCTGCTCGAAGGCCGCTCGTGTCTCCTGATCCGAGACTTCGGAAATCGGCGTGAGTGGGCCGAAGACGACCGACGACCGTGCGGTTCCACCGTCGTTTTTCATGGAGAGGCGGTGTGTCTCCACCTTGACTTTGTCAGCACCGTGTTCGTACTCCGCTGTTGCCTGATGAGCACTGCCAGCGACATCGTCGATACTGTTCGCGGCTTTGTTCGCATCCGGCGGTACGTCGGAAGGGAGCGAAAGTGCGAGGCCAAAAAGCGTTGTACTGACAATTGCCACACCAACCCAGACGTACCACGCGTCCGCAGGTGCTTCAAGATCCATGCCGCCTGCTGGTTCGTAATTGTATTTAAAACCGAAGGTGGCACACTCGGAAACGTGGAGAGTTGGGCTACCGTCGAAGGCTGTCGGCTGGCATTTATATACGAGGATGGGACCAGACCACCCAACTCGCCCCGAAAGACCGTTGCAGCGCCAGCTACGGGGCGGTGGTGAGCAGAGAGTATGCCAATCCGATATGTCCTCGCAGTCGTGCTGACAGTGCTGTTTTTCGGTATCGGGTTCGCCGGCGTCGAGCATGCCGGGGAACACAGAAGCGAGCAGAAGATCGAAGGTCAGGTCGGAACGATAGAGGATGCCGCGCTGTCACTGCTGGAGACGGAGCAGACACCGCCTCGCGGCCTCGACGGCCCACGACGCGTTCTGGGAATTGAGCTCCCCACGGAGGGGCTCGTATCAACGTCAGTCGACACCCTCGTTTTCGAACGAAAAACAGAGTCGAACGTTACGATCGTGAGCTACAGCGTGGACGGAGGGGGTCGCCGAACTTCGAAAATCAATGCTCCGATCGAAAACGCCCGAGATGGCAGAGAGATCGTGGACGTGAGCGACAAGCGAGGCTCACAGAGGGTCATACTCGAACTCGTCAGGAGCCCGGACCGCGAACCAGTGGTCGAGATGACCATCGAGTAACCCGGGTGAGATTTTAAATACGATACTCCGACCAGAGAGAGTAAAGCGTGCAAACGAACAGATCCGACGGGCAGCGACACGGTGAGAAGGGCCAGACCGAGCCGCTTGCAGCACTCGTCGCGGTAATCGTAATCTGTCTGGCAGTCTCCGTGTATACCGGGTATCTGACCGGTGTGTTTTCATCACTCGGCGCTGATCGCGATGTCAGCGATGGAACAGCAGACCGTCTCTGGGACGAGATCAGCAACAGTGGTGTTTTCGACAGTCAGGAGACAACGATCGAAGAGAGCGTCGGCCCCGCGATACTACCACAGGGACGGTACGTCTACGTGACTGTAACCTTCGTCGAAACAGACGGGCGGCTCGTCACCGAACAACGTGCAGCTTTCGGTCCGCAGGGGGAGCCGACAACTGTCGATCCTCCCGAATCGGCGAACTCGTTCGAGCGAGCTATTCCGATCAAACATCGCCGTGGTGACATTCGCCCCGGAACCCTTGAGGTGCTCGTATGGGAGTAGGCAGTGGTCAGGCGAAAACGAGTGCCAAGCGAAGAGGAATCAGTACAGTTGCGGATGTGGCGCTGGCGCTCGTGTTGCTCGCGGTTGCCACAGGGGTTCTCGTGACGGCTGCCGGGCAGTCCGAGCAAGAACACGAACCGATCGAAGCAGATCATACAGCACAGACGATCACAACCTCGACGCTCGATATTACCTACCAGCAAGAAGCGGCGATCAAGGAGTACTATACCGAGGTCAATGACGAACTGGACCCGATCGACAACGTGTACGAAGACACAGCCTACGACGTGAGTGATCTACAGCGTGTCTCTCACGGCCCGCTCGCGGGCCATCTCACCGCGATTGCGCTCACCACCGTCGAATTCGACGGTGAACAGCTTTCCACGGAGGCAGACGAGTACCATCGAGTCCTCGACGAGCGGTTCCAGACCAGCCTCGTGGAAACGAGTTTCGACACCAACGTCGAGGCACACTGGGTGCCATTCGAGGGTGCTTCGATACGAGGGACAGCCGAAATCGGACAGACGCCACCACAGTACGAGGATGTGAGTACAACTGTTATTCGCTATTCCAGCGGACTCCCATCAGCACGCGAAAATGCAATCGACGCAGTCGATCACGACGGCGATTATGAAGCAGTCGCAGAGGTCGTCGCCGAGGCAATTGTTGAGGGGTATCTTTCGGAACTCGAATCGCGTCGAGCAATCGAACGCACCGGCATGGAGCGTGACCTCGTTTTCTACCGGTATCTTCGCATGGCGGCAGTTATCGACAGTGCAGCCCCCGAGGAGATCGAGGAGAATCTGGCTGTCCACGACGCAGTTGTTGCGGAGACCAACGAGTATCTCGTCGATGCACTCGCTGATCAACTGGAAGATGATCTCGAGTCGTTCGGCGACGCACACAAAGCAGCCGATGCCGTGTCGGTCAGCGAGATAACGATCACAGTCCGAACCTGGGAACAATGAGCAAGGGTGTCCGAAATCGAATTGGAGCACTGGCAAAAAATCAGCGCGCATACGTGCCACTCGCAATCGTTGGCGTTCTCCTGATCGTTGCGAGTGTAACGATCGTCGTTCAGCTGGATATCAGGGGCGAGCCGAACCCCGACACGGACCCAACTATCGCGATCGATCAGACTGAAGCGACGACACAGGCATCGATCCGGGATGGCACGATGCGAGCGACTGAGCTGGCCGCCGAGCAGCCACTGACCGAACTGGCCGACAACGACTGGGCAAACGCACTGGAGTACGAGCGTGAGGACACCGATATCAGCTGGGGAGACGTTACCTCGGATGCCTCCAATCCAGGCGTGTTCGAGAATTATCTGAAGGTACTGATTTATCTCGAAACAAAAGAGCGCTTCGAGAACGCCGGACAGACTGTCGGCGATGTCGAAACAACCGTGAGCCTCCCCGAGATTGACGACGATCCGGACTCACTCGAGGCGGCCATCGATCGCGTCGAACTCCGACAGTCCGAGTCAGGTGTCCTTGACGTCACCATCGAGGAGGTTATGATCGAAGCGGAACACGACGGCCACCAGATCGAGCAACGCGAAATGGAAATGGATGCCTCGGTCACAACACCAATCCTCCAGCTACACGACCGTGTCGCACAGTATCAGCATTATTTGAACCAAAGCAGTGTGACCGAGCGTGGCTTCACACAGCGGTTTACCAATCGGATCTACGCGATCGGCTGGAGCCGCGGCTGGGCACAGAACCGTGGCGCACCGATCGTGGAAGTACTTGGAAACAGACATATCGAGCCGTCAGCGAACAGCGCAATCTACAGGACACAACAGGATGTCTTCGGCGCAGCAGATCCAAACCTCCAGAATGCCGTCCGGTTAGGCTGGACCTGTATGGCACTCGAAGATGGCCAGGAGATGGGCGATCAGTATCTAAGCGAAAACTGGGACCCCTACGAGGATATCCAAAATGCGAGTGAAGAGGCCCCTGGTGAAATCGATCCGGCAGCAGACATCTGTGACAATCTCCAGTGGCTGCTTGGCGATCAGGCAACCGGCGAGCATTTCGACACACCAAATGTCGACGATCTGCTTGGGAATGCACCCGGAATGGATGTGGATGAAACGATTGGAGTCAACGAAACAGCCTATCTACAGCTGGGTAAACTGATCGACAACAGCTCGGATCCTGCCTTCGAAGAGGCAATCCAGCGTGCCTACACCGTCGATGTCGATGTCGATTCGAGCACAAGTAATGATCCAGATAATGACCTCGAGTGGGAGATTGACCGAAGCGATTGTCCGGAGGGCCACGGGGATATACCAACGCATACTCACGACTATACCGATATTGCAGCTGAATCTGCAGAAAAGATCGGTGGGACGGAGTATTACGAATTCGAAGCAGCGGTCGAAATCGGAGTTAAGAGAAAGATACAGTGTGACAACACCGTGCTAGAGGAGTCAGACTCGTTCAGTTTTGACGTAACGACAACGCTTTCCGAAGACGAAATCGCCCCGAAGGCGAACATCACAGAGCGCAACCAGTTCGCTGAAATCGACACCAAGTACACGCCGGGCGACTCCGATGTATCGAATTACGTCCCCCCGACGTTCAACAACTACGACGGCGTCGAAACAGATGTAACCGATCAAATCATCGGTGACACGACCGAAGATGCGTATCACGATTGGCTCGACGACCAGATAGACAGTCCAGAGAGCTACTTCGATGTCAGTATCAGTTCGACGACTGAACAGATCACGCTCGATTACGAAGCGCTGACCGACCACAAGCTCGAAACGTCGATGCTCGAAGATATCACAGCGATACAGGAGGATGTCTCTGACATCCACGTCGACTTCGAACGCTCCGAGATGATCGCTTCCGGAGACGACAGCCCATTCCAGCAGCTTGCCGACAAAGTCGACGACCAGAGCGAAGAGGAGTTCCTGGAGGTCAACGAGTTCGAGAGTATCGGTGAACTCGCAGTGTACGAGGCACGGTATGAGTATTTCAACGAGCTAGAGCGCGATATTGAGCAGCTTGGCGACGCACACAACGAAGCACTGGATAGTATCGAAAAGCAGATCGATGGACCGGGAACAGTTGATGACATACTGGATTTCGCCCGGCAGGGTGTTTCCGGTGAGGAGCCGGATTCTGTCCCACTGGAATCATCCAATCTCACAGAAGATATTACCTACGAGGTGTCAGGGTCACCAACCTATCTCGTCCCGGAGAATGTGACGAGCGAGGACGTTCCTGCAGTCGAACGTGACGAAACATTCGCGCCACTGTCGATCAAAAACGAGAACTATCTCGATCTGCCGTACGACGATGTCATCGACGGCATTATCAATGCGATTGCCGATTTCTTCGGCTTCGGCGATCCGGACGCAGAGATCTCGTTCAATATGGCCAGCGATGCCCTCATCGCCGGTGAGAAAGCTGTCGAGGGAGCAGAGGAGGACGGCGACCGGTTTGCAGAAGTGGATGGGGAATACAGTTCTGTCGATGAGTTCGAAGGGGATCTCGACGAGTTCGAAGACAGTGTCGAAAGCGGGATCGAGACCTACAAAGATAGGGTAACTGGACAAGTGATTATCGGGCTACATGGGGATGGGACAGAGGTCAAATGCAAACTACATCAACACGGCAGTATCGATGAGCCTGGAGTGGATCATCCAGGAACTAATGTTCCATCGGCCCCGTGCGCTTCGTACCTCGACAAGCAAGAACAGATCCACGATACAATTACTGAAACCTATGCTGGCGTGGAAAGCGAAATCGATGAGTATGGCGAGACAGACGAGAAGGCACAGGTGATTGGTCGAGGAGAGCTCAATGACGAGATAGTCGCGAATATCGTCTCGAACCTCGACGACAGTGAGTACCATACAGAAGCGTTCGAGGATCGGTACGACGACCAGTGGCCAGTGTTCGTCGAGTCAGTTGCCGAGCCTGCTGTCATGGAAGCAAGCGCGTTGCAAGTGACGATCGACGACACCAATACAGTAGAGGACATCGATGACGGAATTCAGGCTGTACTCGGTGATGTTGGCGAAGAGATGGTCGAAGACCGGATCGAAGAGGCCGAGGAAGTCCTCGAAGAAAAGGCAGAAGAGACGATCGATGACGTGACAGAGGGAATCGAAGCGTACGTCGGTGACTGGACCGAAGATCAGATCCGTGCAGCCCGAGTTCCGGCTGGCGTCCCACTGCTGCCACTCCCCTCGAAATGGTATATGACCGCAAACGCATGGGATATCGAAGCCAAGGGTGAGTACGCACGCTTCGAGGTGACTGCGAATATGGGTACACCCGACACGACGACGAGCATGACCTACGTTCGTGAAAAACAACCCGTCGAATTCGAAATTGCCGGCGAAAAACGAACGCTTGGCACTGTCGAGCCTATCTCCTTCGAGGAGCGAACATTTCTGACCGTACTCACCCGGCCCGGCGTCGGCGTGGGTGATCGTGACGACGAGAATCCAGAGTGTTCTCCAACCTACCCCGCAAGCGGCTATATCGACGAGGAAATCCAGTGTGAACAACCGCCGACGACCGAACCAGACACAGGACACAGCCAGGCTGGGCAGACACAGAGCGATTGATCAAAGAGTGTTTTGACTTTTCAGGAAATTTACAAGGAGTCCTTCCATCCACGAAACTAGATGAAGCGGCGGAAACTCCTGACAGCTGTGGGCAGTGCCACAGCGGTGTTTGTGAGTTGCTGTCTCGGTAGCAGTGGAAACGGTACTGACGGGAACAGAGACAAACACTTTGAGCTCCAAGAAATTACTTTCCCGACAGACGGTGTTCTGGAACACGACCTCCAGCTAAAGAGCCGTACATTGCGAGACCCTGACCAACCACTGACCATCGAATCGGCAGTAACGAACACAGAAAGCACGGAGCGAATCTATGGGGATGGTAAGGCTGCGCTGGGGTACTCGTACCAGCAGGATTATTTTGAATTCTTTCGGGCGGAAACCAGAACAGAGTACGGGTTTGAAAACGGCTGGTGGACAGTAACTGAGCAATCTGAACGGGTCGATGGAAGATCTGAAATCCCGATCAAGGCCAAAGAAACACACGAGCGAACGCTCGTACTTCTTGTCAATGATAACGAATCGGACCCAGAGCGTGTGCCAGACAAGATTACCTTCGAGTTTATTTATCAGGTTGGTGAGGAAGCGTACATGCCGGATGGCCAAGTTATTGAATGGGGATTCTCGCTCGTCAGGACAGACTGATCCATATCAGGAGTAGAGATGAGGTGTCGAAACCGGAATAGAGCAGCCGCTTGGACGCCACTATCCTCGAGTCCTACTCTTCAGCAGTCTCGTCCTCGACAACCAACCGTCGGAACGCCTCGACGATTGCCTGTTTGGCGACCGCGCCGTGTGTCGTCCAGTGGTGGGCGTAATCCATCATATCGTCGTAGATATCCGGCTTGCAGCCCGCAGCTTTCGGGTGGCCGCCGCCGTTTACCTGCGCTGCGACCTCGTGACAGCGCTCGAAACTCTCGGTGCCACGGATCGACGCCGAGCCGGCCGGTTTGACGATCACCGCTGCATCGGAGCCTTGCTCACGGAGCGCCTCGGCGACCTCGTTCTGTGAACAGCGCCCGTAGGTGATCCCAACCGTCCAGGGGCCGACCTCTCGAAGTTCCGCTCGCTCGATTGCCTTCTCGATCAGCGCGTCTTTCTCGACACGCTGTTCGGCCAGAAACTCCTCGGCTTCTGGTGGGAGATCCGCGCCGTGTGCTGTGACGGTCTCGATGTACTCCTCGGGATCAACCCAGTAGGCATAATCCGCCAGATCGTCCGAGCGCTCATCATCTCTGATCCAGAGATCGTGATCTCGTGTGACGGCCGCAAGTTCGACGAACCGATCCGAAAAGTCGGTTTCTAACTGGTCGAGTGCAACGTCAGCCGTACAGACCTCGTCGGAGTCGCCGATAGTGACATCGACACCAGACTCCCGCACCTGTGTTTCGAGCTCGTCGTCCCACTGGTGATGATCGTACCAGGTGACGGACTCGACACGCTCGGTAACGACAGCGAGGGGATCGATATCGTACTCGCTGTCGGGACAGAGATCACAGATGTAAACCTTGGCATCGGGTTCAGCGTACTTGCCAACCCATTCCAGTGCCTCCTGGATCTCGTGTGGCCCAGCAGGGAGTAGCTGTCCGGCATCGTGGGCCTCACGGATCAACGCAGTGCAGGCCAGTCCATCGGCATCGGGATCAGCAACGACAACAACAGACGCGCCTTCAATGGTCTCGGCTGCCTCGCGTTCGGCCTGTTCCTGTTCGATCGAATCAGGGCGAAAAAACCCCTCTCCCGGAAGCACTGATTTGCGACCGATCGACAGTCGGTCGTCGTCGATGAGCCAGTCTTTCATACCCCAACGAACACAGGCATGATAAAAAGGTGTGCGGTCCAGCAGAACATCGATAGTAATTAGGTTTTCGGCTGGGAGTTCCTCGTTGGTATCCTCCGCCGATTACTGCTGTAGCCGAGTTGGAAGAAAAACACATATCAAGTAGATAGAATTACTACGCGTATGTCCGACGGGCCCTCCACAGACAACTCAAAACCAGACGAAGAGTGGAATCCCCAACTTCCCTGGGAACGGGTCGCCGAATGGCTTACGCGGACGAAACGTGCACGCTTCACGACGTACAACGTACTCTTGTTTCTCCTCGTCGTGACCGCATTTGTCGCGACAGCGGTCACACAATACGGTATCGGTGGTGGCACTGACTCCACGACCTCAGCAGTAACGATTACACCATCATTCGGAGCGGTTGTTACTGGTGCAGTGTTTCAGGCCATCGTTATCGCCCCAGTTGTTGCGTTGCTTGCGGGTATTCTTGCTGGTATTACATTCAAGGAGTCCCCTCGATCTGTCGCTATCACTGGCGGGACCGGAGCCTTCGCAGGATACCTGCCGGTTCTCGGAGTTTTCTTGCTCGTGAGTACGCTCACCGGGACAGAGATCGGCTCGCAGTTTGGGGCGGACAACAGTACTGTACAGCCAGTTGCAACCAGTGTTGGGGTGGTACTGGCAGGCGGCGGTGCTGCCTATCTAACGCGCCAGTTTGTTTGCTCGACAGTCAACGAAAATGGTGAGAAAAAATAGCTTCGCTCAACCAACTTGGTTGAGCCAAGTTATTGATATTGCTACTGCTCTGCCTCCTGGGTCGCTTCGAGTTGGCGGACAGTCAACACAGGTATTGGAGCCTCGCGGACGACCGCTTCGGCGACACTCCCAAGCAGGAAGGCGTGCTCACCGTCCCGACCGCGTGTACCCATGGCGATTGCGTCAGCATCGATCGTTTCCGCGTACTCGATGATTTCCGTCGCCGGATCACCCTCCCTAACGGTGGTGACAACGTCCGTCTCGTTTGCTTGCTTTTGGACGTAGCCGAGTGCTTCGTCACCGATCTCGTCTGTTGGTTCCGCATCGTCGGTCTTTGCTGGATCGGCGACGTACAGCGCGTGGACCGTGCCCTCGAACCGTTCGGTGAGATCGACCGCTGCCTGCACTCCTCGTTTGACGCTTTCGGAGCCGTCCGTCGCGACGACCACCTGTTCGAACATACCCACACCATCGAGACACAGCGCAAAAAACCGATGGGTCCGGTCATACTGCCGGCTGTAAATTCGTTACAATATGCGACACTCCCGGAGTGTCGCAATTCTTCAAGTTATTACAGCCGGCAGTATCAGTTGGTGTTCATCAAAACTGTTTTCGAGAGTTCGAGCAACCAAAACAACACTCGGTCACCGCTACCGGCGGCTTTTTGATGCAGCCAGCCCGATTGTGGCTAAATGGGTCTGGATATCGACCTCGTTCTCGTCGCAGCCGATAACACCAAGGATGCCGCGGACGCGACGGAGTACGCCGTGGCGGTGGCGGACAGATACGACGCCGAACTGCACCTCCTGCATATCATCGACCAACGAATCGTCCGTCGGTTAGAAGAGGGAAAAATCGACGACGAAGAGGTTGCAAAGCGTCAGCAGTGGATTACCGCACGCGCACGCGAAGCCATCCCGGAAGGGAGTGCTGTCACGCTCTCCCAATCCGGAGCAGCTGGCTTCTCACGACAACGGCTCGATCAGACACCGGGAACGGTGATTCTAGATGTGTCGGAGAAACTCGACGCCGACTTTCTTGTCGTCCCGCGAGTGACTGCTCAGGGCTCGCCGGACGAGGTGCTTGGCAAAGCTGCGACGCACGTCCTCGAATACGCAACACAGCCGGTGCTCTCGGTTTAGGAGAGTCGAAGCGCCATCATCTTCTCGAACCGTTCACTTCCGGTCGTCTCGAAGCCGATCTTCTTGTACAGCGAGACTGCAGGCGTGTTCCAGCGCTCGACAGAGAGCCAGACACGCTCGATCCCCTCCTCTGTGGCCGCACCGAGAACGCTCCGCAGGAGCTCCGTCCCGATCTTCGCACCCTGATACGGCTGGAGGACGAAAATCGCAAGCTCGCAGGCATCGTCATCGTCAGAGACGAGCATTACGTGGCCGACAGCCTTGTTGTCGTGCCAGGCGATGACATCCAGCCCCGACCGTGAAACGACATCCAGCCACTGTCGGATCCCTTCCTCGTCAGTCGGTGGAATCCCCTGTGCCCGGTCTTCGGGGCTGAAATCGAGATACATTTCGACGAGCGCCTCGGTCTCACCCTTGCCCCGGCGAAGCTCGATTGTCCGCCCCTCCGCGTCGGTCACCTCCCGAGGGGGCGAGGGAAAGCTATCGATCGGTTCGTCGGGATAGTCGATGTTCATCGTACCAGTTTCACCGTCGTGTGTGCGTTCAACAGGACGAACTCGTGGACGCTATCGAGTTTGATCTTGCCGAGCGGACTACGTTTCCCGCCCGAAAGCACAATCTGATCGTAGTCGTCACGCTCGGCGATTTCGACCAGTTTGCTCCCCGGCCCATCTTCGATCTCGATGATTTCGATATCGAGTCCGAGGGATTCGAGATGGTCTTCGACGGCAGCTTTCGTCTCCGCAAGCGACTCGTCGGTGGTC
>SL_4KL_010_BRINEDRAFT_10002100_pt1 | contig 11228 bp, 10 predicted proteins | sample SodLak_010_BRINE_2_FD_10664 | JGI IMG/M metagenome (IMG submission 10664) | reverse complement strand
TAAAGTCATCATCCGTTAAGGTGTACACCTGAAACCAAAACGGCTTGGTGGTGGCTGCTGCCACATCTTCAATCGAGCATATTGATAGGGTGGAGAGCGTGAAGGGCACGCCAAACTTTTCTGCGGCACGGGCGGCATGAATTTCGCCATCGGCATGCTGCATACCGGTTAGGCCAACGGGGGCAAGGGCAACCGGCATGCTGACGTCTTGGCCCAGCATTTTGGTGGCGGTGGTGCGGTTGGTCATGTCAATCGCCACGCGCTGGCGGAAATACAAGTCGTTAAAATCACTGGTATTTTCTTGAAAGGTTTGTTCAGACCAGCTGCCCGTTTCGCAGTAGTCGTAGAACATTTTTGGCACCCGGCGGTGATAGATTTTTTTCAAGTCATCAATACAGGTAATTACCGCCACGTGGGGTTCCTCCTCGTTTATTTACCAAGCCACAGGCTCTGCCAAAAATCGACTTCGCACTGCGCTGCTTTTGTGTATGCGCGCTGAATAATGGTTCGGTCTTGTTCGCTCTGCCCGCAGCGATCAATCTCTGCTTCAAACTGCAGCACGGCATCTTGAAATGCCGGATCCCGATAAGTATCGATCCAAGCTCGATAATCGGGGTCAGTGCAGCAATTGTTGGCATGAAGGCTTTGCGCAATTTGTGCATATCCTACCGCGCATGGGGTTAATGTGGCGACTATTGCCGGGTAATTTCCCCAGGTCGCTTGCAGAGTTTGCACATAAGCAACCGTGCCCGAAAAGGGGCTGGCCTGATCCAGTTCAGCCGGGTTTAGCCCAAATTTAGCCGCCAGGCCGCGGTGCAGGTCGAGCTCTTCTTCCTGCGTTAGGCGAAAGAGCTCTTGCCAGAACGCGCAGGCGGATGCATCAGGGGCAAGCTGGCTGGCCTGCGCCAGCGTTTGCAGATACGACTGCAAATAGAGCCAGTCTTGAACAATCCAGCGTGTGAATTGCGCCTTTGGCAGACTGCCATCGCCAATACCTTGCACAAATGGATGGTGCAGGGCCGCTGAAAACAGCGCGGCATTGTCAGCCTTAATCTGCGCGGCGAGCGAGGATGGCAACATAATCACCAGACTCATGGCCATCGCGCGGCTGCTCGGCAATTTCGCCAGCGCGCACGGGATGGGTGGTTAGTGTTTGAGCGGTCTTAATAATCGAAAACCCGGCAGACTCCAGTGCGGCCACGCGTTCCGCGGTGGTCCACCAGTTTGCGGACTTTACGAAGGGCATGGGGTAGGGGCTTTGCGGCGCTACGCCTTGCATGAGCGGGTGATCCCATGTGCCTAGTTGTGCGGCAAGGCAATAGAGAATGCCAAAGCTGCTTTCGCGCGGCACATCGATAACCAGAATAAATCCACCGGGTTTAAGGGCATCGTGCGCGCGTTTAAAAACGGGCGCCATCGCTTTGACATACGATGTAGACCCATTAAACATGAGCATATCAAAGGTTTGGTCTCCAAAATCGGCGTTCTCCGCGGTGCCGATACTCACGTCCATGCCGCGGCTTTTGGCAATTTCTGCCATGCCCTCAGCAGGCTCAACGCCATCGGTTACTTCGATATCAAAATCGCGCTTGAGCACCGCTTCAAAAAGCCCAGTGCCGCAGCCAACCGACAGCACACGTGCCGGATGCGGGTTGGGCCAAGTATGCGCCAGCAGTCGGACTTCACTTTCTAATAACGGCTGATTATCAGCAAACCAGACATCGTAATCGTTAGCAAAAAGCTCAAAGCCCGTTGATTCGGTCATCGGTGGTCACTCCGTTTTATATGGCAGAAGAGAATAAGGTAGCCTATAAACAACATCTGTGAAGGTGACGTTCGCTTATGACAGACACTTTAGTTCGGCAGCTGATTATGCTGCGGCGGATACCGCGCCATCCTCGTAAAATCACGGTGCGTGAGCTTGGTGAGCACCTTGATAATCAAGGTTATGCGGTAACACAGCGTACGATTCAGAGAGATCTTTTGACCCTATCGGGCCGGGTGTTTGGATTGATTTTGGATGATCGTAGCCGGCCACATGGCTGGTGTTGGGATCAGTCAGCGGGTGTGATTGATATTCCAGGCATGGAGCCGCAAGCCGCGCTGGCGTTTAAGTTGGCCGAGCATTGGGGTGAGCAGTTGATGGCTCCATCCACCGTGAGTGCGCTTGAGCCGTATTTTCGTCAGGCAGAGCAAGTACTTAGCGATAGCGCCAGCCCAATTAGTGCATGGCCAGATAAAATTTGCACCATCACACGCGGGCAGCGGTTGATTCCACCAGCCATCGACCCGCAAGTGCTACGCAGCGTTTACGATGGCTTGTTTAACGACTACCACCTCAAAGCTCGCTATCAACGCCGGTATGACGGCGAAGTTAATGATTATGTGATCGCGCCATTAGGGGTGGTGTTTCGTGACGGCGTGGTTTATTTGGTATGCCAGCGCAATGATGAGGCGGAAGTGGTGCATTTGGCGATGCATCGATTCTTGGCTGCGGAGCGGCTGGATACGCCGGTTGAGCGGCCCACAGGCTTTGAGCTTGCGGATTATGTGGGTGGCGGTCGGCTTGATTTCAAGCTAAGCGATCAGGCGTTAACACTTGAGCTGCTCATCACGGCAAAAACCGCCGTACATTTAGAAGAAAGCCCTCTCAGTAAAGATCAGGTGCTGCAGCCAGCCGCAGACCAGCGCATGCGCCTAACGGCAACTGTGGCCGATACGTTGCAAATCCGCTGGTGGTTGCTAGGGCTTGGCGATCAAGTGGAAGTAATTAGCCCCCCCGCGCTGCGCGCTGAAATTATCGAGCGGCTTGAGCAAGCGCTGGGGCAGTATCACTAAATTTGGTGCCATGACACATCCTTGTGCCGCCGGCACCTCCCTGTGCCATGGCATTTTTAATGTTAAGCGGTGTGTGCGACAGGTTGTGTCGCTTAGTGACGTTCCCGGTGTTGAATTCTTGATATCTGTTAACTATAGTTGGCAGATGCTAGAGCTGTATACGACTGAAGAGTTTGATAAATGGTTCAAAAAAATCCGTGATAGACGGGGGCGGGCGAGGATTCAGGCAAGAATCGACCGTTTGGAAATGGGCCATTTTGGTGATGCGGTATCTGTCGGCGATGGTGTTTTTGAGTTACGTATTTTTTTTGGGCCTGGTTACCGAGTTTACTGTGCGCAGCAGTCCTCGGTTGTTGTGATTCTTTTGATCGGGGGAGATAAAGACTCCCAACGTCAAGATATTGAGAAGGCGAAAGAATTGAAGTTATTACTTGAGGTGCAAAAGTGACCGTAAATTTAACTCGCTGGGATTCAGCAAAATACCTAGAAAATGAAGACGATGTTCAAGCCTACCTAGATGCGGTTCTTGCAGAGGCGAGTGATGAACCGGCCTATTTAGTGCATGCACTCGCCGTGATCGCACGAGCAAAAAACATGAGTCAGTTGGCGAGAGATACCGGTATGTCCAGAGAGGGTCTGTATAAGGCGCTTTCAGGTGATGGTAATCCCACCTTTGCAACCGTTACGAAGATTGCAAAGGCGTTGGGATTACAAATCAGATTTGAGACTGCTGCCTAATCGCTTACTCTCCCTGACCCATCGAAAAACCCGGTTCACCGTTAAAGGTGTAAAGGTGCTCGGTCTTGATGAAGTCAAGTTTGGCTGTATCAAAAGCTGCAAGCAGGCTGAGTATTTGGCTATGGTGCAGCGCCAATGATCGGTGCAGGTGGTCTCTTGCAAGCCATGGGGGTACACCTTCACCCCACGATTAGTGATTAGGCTAAGCTTGAGCTCTGATGCCGCGCTAATGGCCTCAATTCGCTTACCCAACACTTGAGGGTTTCGATCCTCTTGGTCGTATTCGATGAACACATCCACACCCAAGCTTGACGAATCGCTACTCGAATTACTGCAAGCGCGGGGCTTTCCAACCGCGCATATTAAAAAGACGAACGCGAAGGAGTATTGAATGAATGTAATTACTGCCACTTAGGCACGCAGTAACCTCTATCGGGTAATGAAAGTGCTCCAACTTTGGGCTCATTATGAATAGGTAACAGTTCCGGATACTTGTTTTCGAGCATTGTTTTGGTGATCGGCGTTCAACGCGTGGTCCTAACGCCGAAATCCACCTTGGTAATCTGCCGCGGCCTGATTTTTAGCGCAGTTGGCTGTCTTTGCTGCCCCGGCGGTTGTAGCTCATAACGCTGCCCTGTGCTTTATCCTCAGCCTCTTGGCAGCTAATACATAAGCGAACGCCAGCCATGGCTTGGCGCCGACCCTCAGGGATGGGCTCATTGCATGATTCACAATGCATCAGACTAACGCCCTGCGGCAGGGCACTCTTGGCTCGCCTAACGGCGTCATTAACAGCACTTTCGATTTCTTCCTGTGCGGCATCTTCACTGCCAAATCCTTTAGCCATTTTTTCCTGCCTAAACTGTTGTGACTTTTGAAAATATAACCTGATCAGTCATGATGCTATTTTCCAGAGACTAGCTGATAGATGAATGAGCAGGATAATGGAATATAAAGGCTATCTTGGATCCGTCGAATATAGCGACGAGGATGAAGTTCTCCATGGCCGCTTATGAGGCTGTTGACGACTATATTGCTTTGTGTGAGGCGGAAGGTCGTAAGCCTGATGTGCCCCTGAAGGGTAGCTTTAATGTGCGACCTGGCCGCGACTTGCACCGCCGCGCCATGCTATACGCCGAGCGCAGAGGTATTAACCTGAATACTGTAGTCAGCGATGCGCTGCGTCGTTATCTCGATCGTGATGATCATGTGAGGAAATAATTCATAAAATTGTGTCATTGTTAATTAAGTTTCCATAGCAATTCGGTCGTGCGAATAAGATGAGCGATATTGCGTGCATCATCAATACCGCGATGCGGTTGGCCTTGAAAGCGCAATCCTCGTTGCCTGAGCGCTACGCCTAATGAGACGCGCCTGCCGCCAAACAAGCGTTGATAGGCCTTTTTAATATTGATGTGCTCCTCACTTAACGGGCTATCGATGCCGTGTAACGCACAGTCTTGATCAATTTGCCGCCGATCATAGGCCCCCCAGCTGGCCCAAGGAATGGATGAATCGGTATCGGCATAGCTCGCCTGCCAATCGGCAAGGTGCTTTGCAACCGTTGGGAAGGGGGTTGCCGCGTCCACATCGGCTTGCTCAATATGGGTGAGGGAGCGGCAAAAATCNCTCAGTACTGGATGTTTAATCGGTTTAACGAACTGCTGAAACTCNCTCACGATTTGGCAGCGGGCATCNAGCATNACCGCCCCAANCTCGATGATTTCCATTTCATTGGCCGGCAGCCTGCCATCGGTATCGCAGGTGGCTTCTAAGTCTAAAACGATCAGGTGGTTGAGTGATTGCATCAAGCCTCCGACATGCTTTGTCACACCACTGTGTTTTACTGGAGAGCTGAGTTTAATGGGAGTGGCTATGACTGAGTATCAAAAATATTGGCGTAATGACCTTAGCAATGTTTCCCCTAAAAAGCTGCGACTTGCTCGGCTGGCCCTCAATTTCTGCCGAGCAACCTTAGATGAAAAAGCGCGTTTATCGATCTACTCCAGCGCCAATCGCGCTGCGCAATCGCTCTTGCTGCCGCTCATTGACCCCGAGGGGCAGGCCGATCTGAGCAAGATTGCTGATGATCTTGACGATCATGATCTGGATTTCCTGATTAACGATGAGAATAAACTGCATAAGCGAGAATGGGATCAGATCCTTGCGGCGATGCCCGAGAATCTCTTCGAAAACATTCGGCTGGTTGATCAGCAAGATCCATTTAATGAGGTGCCCAATCTCTTTTGTAAGGTGTTGGATCTCGATGANGTGGATCGTCGCTTGTTGCTGTTTGTTGACTTACTCTGCTCATCCAAACCACTCAGGATGCTTTGCAGAGAGGGTGGAGTGGAAAATTCGCAAATTAATTCAGAGCGACTCGCGCTGCTGTTAGAGACCTCTGCACATGCCGTTCGCACGGCGCTTCGGCCCGAAGGGCGGCTGCGTCAGTTGGCCTTATTAAAGATGTCTGAAAACGCGGATCTGGAGGACTTTCTCCAGCCAGGTGTCATTCTTAAACAAGCGAATGAACACTCACCTCGAAATGAAGCTGAGTTATTGGGCGTTTTTGTGGAGGAATTAACGCCAGCGCAGGTCGGGCTAGATGCCTTTCCGCATTTGGTGAACCAGGCAAACCGTGTGCGTAAGGTTTTTGAGCAGGCGCTTAAAATACAGGAAGCCGGCGTGAACGCGTTGTTTTATGGCTCAGCCGGTACCGGTAAAACAGAGCTGGCGAAAGCGATCGTCTCATCGATGGGCTATACCGCTTACAACGTGCGCACAAGTGATGCCAATGGCAATCCTTTGAACCGCGAGGGGCGGTTAGGCGGCTATCAAATGGCGCAAATCCTGCTGCAGGGGTCGCAGTCGAAATTGCTGATTTTTGACGAAATTGAAGACCTGCAAGGGACCGATGAGTTGATGNTGTCGGGCTTGACTGGGTATGCGCCAAGCCAGGATAAGGGGTGGTTCAACCGGGTATTAGAGTGTAATCAGGTGCCAACCATTTGGATCACAAATTATCTGGACTCCCTCGATCCAGCAGCACGCCGGCGCTTTTTGCTTTCGATTGCGTTTCGTACACCGCCGCGGGCAGTGCGCCGCGACATGGCGGCAGGGATTCTTGCACAAACAGGCGTTTCCGATTGGCTGATCGACCAGGTGGCTGCCGATGTGCTGATTAATCCGGCGGCACTCACCAATGCGCAGCGGGTTGTTCGCCTATGCCCTGATGAAGAGGTGAATAATCTTGTAATCAACATATTGGCCGACTGGCGCCGCACCATGCATCGGCAGGCTGCACCACGAAATCGCACCGTGAACACCACTATTGATTTGCGTTTACTCAATATGGAAGGGGCAAACACGCCGGATGCCGTGGTTGAAGGCATCCGCAAAAGTGGGCAAGGGCGGCTATGCCTTTTTGGCAAGCCAGGCACTGGGAAAACACAGTTTGCCGAGCACCTTGCCGAGGCATTGGATCGAGAGCTCATCGTGGCAACTGCGTCCACCGTGATTAGCCCTTATGTGGGTGTGACAGAGCGTAACCTTGCGGATCTGTTTGAGGATGCAGACCCCGGCAGTGCGGTTATTTTGCTCGATGAAGTAGACAGTTTTCTGATTGATCGTCGGCATGCGGAGCATAGCTGGGAGAAAACGCAAGTTAATGAGCTTCTGCAGCAGATGGAGCGCTTTCCTGGCGTGTTTATTGCGGCCACAAATTTAATGGATGGCCTTGATGCCGCGGCTATGCGGCGCTTTGATCTTAAGCTTCAGTTTTTGCCGCTAACTACTGAGCAGCGCTATCGGGTGTTTGCACAAGAGGCGCTCGGTAATGCTGAGGCCGCCGTGCCTGAGACCAGTAAGCGGCTTTTGGATAACCTGAAAGGCTTAACGCTGGGCGATGTAGCGAATGTGCAGCGCCAGCAAAAGGTGCTGGGCGAAGCCCTGTCGCCCGAGCAGTTCTTAAACCGCCTTCGGGCGGAGTGGGAGTTGAAGGCTAAAGACGAGTGAATAGACGAGGTCTTGCCGTCGTGCTATACACAATTTATGTGGGCACTGTTTTTTGTCAGGGTTACAGTAATTTTTGCACTGACTTCAGTGATCAGCTGGGCGATTGCGCAAAGCCCGGAATCATTTAGAACCCCAGAATTTAATGCAAACTGGGGGTTAGGTTTTATTGGTGCAGAGCATGCCTATGCGCTCGGGTTTACTGGCGCTGGTGTCAAGCTTGGCATCGCTGATAGTGCTATTCAGCATACCCACCCAGAGTTTGAAGGCCGTATTTACTTTCCCCAGCCCTTTCCTGAGTTTCCCAACCCTGATTTTGATCTGCCGGAGCATGGCACTCATGTGATGGGGCTAGCTGCGGCGGGCAGAGACAATAGCGGCATGATGGGTGTGGCGTTTAATGCATCTCTGGCGGCGGTAGTCGCCGTCGAATACGCCGGTTATCCCGCATCGGTAGATTGGGTTGGAGATTTATTGCGGGCTGAGGTTTCTGTGATGAACGGCAGCTTTGGTCCGCCGGCGATACCAGCCCCATTCGATGATGACGATAACTTTAATCCGCTTTTTCAGCCCGTTGATTTTAATGTGCTTTTGGAATCCGAAGTACAGGACAATATTGAAGAGATAGAGCGGCTGAGTGATGCCGACGTGGTGATGGTTTTTGCCGCCGGCAACGAATTTGAATTTCATCCTGGCGCCAGCAAGGTCCCCAGCGGGCACGGCTTGATTCCGTTGATTACGCCGGCTCGGATACTCGCTGACCAGGGGCGCTGCAATATTGGTTTAGATGGGAGCTCGGTGCTGTTTTGCTTTCTCGATGAAGAAGGTGATTTTGAACTTGATGATGTTAATACTTGGCCTGCCGATATTCTTGAACCTGGCGAGGTGCCAGCCTTCGACGGCAGCCATCTCGCCGGTGCATTAATTGCGGTAGTCGCAGTTGATGAGGATGCGTTAATTGCAGACTTTAGTAACCGCTGCGGCGAAACAGCTGACTGGTGCATGGCCGCCCCTGGCGTTGATTTACTCTCGAGTGTCCCTACGAGCAGGTATAAATTCGAAGACGGAACATCCATGGCGGCGCCGCTGGTTGCCGGGTCTGCCGCTGTGCTGCGTCAGGCCTTTCCCTACATGACAGCACGGCAAATCATCGAGGTGTTGTTAACCAATGCCAGAGAAATTGGTGATCCGCAAATCTATGGTCACGGCTTGTTGGATCTGCAAAGTGCTATTCAGGGGCCAATTCACTTTGGCAAGCCTTCGCTGATCGACGGCAATGAATCAATCTTCCCAACGACTTTTGCAGTAGACACCCAGGGGTTTAACTCGGTCTGGAGCAACGACATTACCGGGGTCGGTGGGTTTAGCAAGGCGGGGGAGGGAATGCTCGTGCTGACCGGTACGAGTGATTACCAAGGCGATACCACGGTGACGGGTGGCGAATTGCGGGTCAATGGCGTTATTAAGCGTTCAAACCTATTGGTTGAATCTGGTGGCACATTATCAGGCAGTGGGACAGTGGCAACCACCGTTGTTCGTGGTGCGCTGTCCCCAGGGAATTCGGTGGGTATGCTTACGGTAGATGGCAATCTGACATTGGCGGCGGGTTCAGTACTGATTATTGAGGTTGATGCCAATCAAAATGCTGACTTTGTGGCTGTTGCAGGCACAGCCCAAATAGAGCCCGGCGCCTTGTTTGATCTTCGTGCCGACGAAAGCGCAATGATACTCAATAGGCCTTACCGAATATTATCAGCCAGTAGTTTGCGCGGCTCATTTGCAGATCAAAGCACTGCTTTTACTTTTGTAGATTTGGATTTTATTTACCAAAATAACGACTTATCGATGGTTATGGAGCGCAACGCGGTGCCAATGCCATCGTTTGCGCAAAGCGACAATCAGCGAGCCGTGGCAGCAGCAATTGACTCGCAACAATCCGGTGACCAGCCGTTTAATGTAGCGTTGCTTAACCGCGATGCACGTCAATTACCGGATTGGTTTCAGGACTGGTCCGGCGAGATCTATGCAACTCATCAGACCATGGCCTTAAGTTCAGCTCGGTTAGTCAGTCAGCGCCTCGGTTGGCGGCTGCAGGATTTGGGTGGGCCGCAACAAACCGCGCGCCAGCTTGGGCCGGAAAAAGAAGAGAAGCTCGGTCCATGGTTTGATTTTTATGGGCACTGGGAGCGGCTCGGGTCGAGTGATGCGGCAGCCTCGGCACGCAGTGAAAGCGGTAATGTATTGATCGGGCTCGATCATCCAGTAAGCGAGCAGCTGCGGTTAGGCGGCGCGTTTGGCGCGGGCACGATCAGTTCAAGGGTTGTTAATAGCCGGGCATCGACCAAAGCGCATCATCTGGCACTTTATGGCGGTGGCACCTGGCTCGGGTTTGAGCCATCGGCAGGCGTGGTGCAGTCATGGTACGACGTTGGCGTTAGGCGCTCTTTGCGTAGCTTGCCTGAGAGTGTCAACAGTGCGTCATCGTCGGGTAGTTTGAGCGGCCACTCAACCGCGGTATTCGCCGATGTGGGGTTGCCACTGCTCGATGACGGTCGCAAGCAGGTCACCCCATTTGTGCAAGTCAATCACGCGCAGTCCCGATTCGGTGGTTTCCAGGAGACCTCTGGCAGCGCACCGCTTAGCGGGCAGTCTAGTCGCGCCAGTACGGGGTTTGGCATGCTTGGGGTGCGTACCCAGCGTGGTTGGCAGACCTCCAAATTTGATGGTCATGTGAAGGCAATGGCCGGCTGGAAGCATGGATGGGGCGATTTATCTCCCACTGCATCGCTCGCTTTTGCTGCCGGCAATCCGTTTGAGGTGAGCTCAGCGCCGCTTGCCCGAAATGCGTTGGCATTGGAGTTCGGTTTGAGCGTGGCAATTGGCATCGCCAGTGATATCTCTCTTGTGTACGCCGGTGATTTTGGCGACGACAACACCTCACAGTCTGTTGAAGCGCAGTTCCAGCGGCGCTTTTGATTAATCGGAAGGGCTCTTCATGGAGCGCAGAAATTCATCGATGCCACGAGTGTAATGTTCACCACTTTCAAGGAATCCTGTGTTGTGGCTGCCCCGGATGGTGAGCATCTGCTTGGGTTGCTCGGCAGCATCATAGACAGCTAGCCCATGATTGTAGGGAATGATCTCATCGTCTTGACTATGAATGACGAGAATTGGTGCATTGATCATTGGTACGGCCTCCTCCGTTGCATACGATAAACGGGCGAGGCGGCGCGCTGGGATGAACGGGTAGACATCAGCGGCAATGGCAGGCACGGAGCGAAATGATGACTCAAGAATAACAGCGGCCGGATCAACCTCGCTGGCCAACTCCGCGGCCACGGCCGCGCCTAAGGATCGCCCAAAAAGGACAATATCGGATGGCTCACGTTGCGCCTNATCTATTAGCCAGCGCCAAGCAGCGCGGGCGTCTTCTCTCGTGCCGAGTTCTGATGGGCGACCCTGGCTTTGACCGTAGCCTCGATAGTCGATAATCAGCACGGCGAGCCCGAGCCGATGAAAGATTTCGATGGAATCCATTCGGTGTGAGATATTCCCGGCGTTGCCATGGAAAAACAGCAGCGTTGCGCGGGCAGCCTGACTGGGCACATACCAGGCGTGTAGCGTCAGGCCATCCGCCGTTT
>SL_4KL_010_BRINEDRAFT_10002099_pt1 | contig 11229 bp, 13 predicted proteins | sample SodLak_010_BRINE_2_FD_10664 | JGI IMG/M metagenome (IMG submission 10664) | reverse complement strand
GTGTCGTTCTCGAGGTCGTCTTTCTCGCTGTGAAAGTCGACATCGTGGAACTCACCGCGAACGACAGCCATCGGAACGTCGCGTTCTGTGAGTTCGTCGCGAGCTTTCTGGGCTGCGCGGACGGTATCCTGCCGGGAGGAGACGAACACGAGCGCCTGGCCGTCCTCTCGGAGGTGGGGTTCGGCCAGATCGAGCGCCCGGTAAAGTCGGCGATACTTATCGGCAAAGGAGTTCTCGCCGTGGGTATAGGTCTTGACGCCGGCGGTTAAATCGACGGGTCGGTACTCATCACCAAACTCGAAGGTAGTCTCGGCTGGAGCATCGAGCCACGCCGCAACGTCGTCGACGTTTGGCATCGTTGCCGACAGCGCCACGATCCGGGGGCCACAGAGCCGGCGAAGCCTCGAGATGGCTACCTCGAGGACTGACCCTCGCTTGTCGGCATCGAGCAAGTGGACTTCGTCGATGACGCAGACGTCGACGTTCGTCACGAAATCGTAGCGTCGAGAGTCGTGTTTGCGGGTCGCCGAATCGAGCTTTTCGGGCGTCATGACGAGAATATCGGCCCGGCGTGCTCTCCGCGGGTTCAACTCTCGCTCGCCGGTGACGACGTAGACGGAGTACTCTAGCTCCTCGAAGCGGTCCCAGTCGTCTTCTTTTTCGTTCGTCAGCGCCCGCAGCGGGGCGATAAACAACGCCGTGCCACCATCTGCAAGCGCCTTACAGATCGCCAACTCGGCGAGTGCAGTCTTCCCCGACGCCGTCGGCGCGCTCGCGACCACGTTTTCGGTCGACTCGAGCAACGCCGGCAGCGCCTCGCGTTGCATCCGGTTGAACTCCTCGAAGGCAAACGCGTCTGCAAAGTCGGGAAGAACCTCAGCGACCTCCATCACTCGGAGTGGAGTGTCCTCAGGTCAAAGGCGTTTCCTTCGCGCGCCGAATTGGGCGTTTGCCTCGAGGTCGTTAGATACTGACCCCGCTTGTCGCGCGTCGGCTGGATCGGCCGACGCTTTCGACGTACGCTATGCCGATGAGTCGAGCGAAGACCATGTTGCTGTAAAACAGCACAAACGGTACCAGAACGAGCCCGATGACGGTGGCTCCAAGAATACTTGCGACGATTTGGACGGCCAGATTGATGGCGAAGATGAGTACGACGGCGATGATGTAGTCTATACTCAGCCAGAGCGAGGTCAGCGTACCGAAATCGAAGGCCCCACCGATCGAGCCGGTGGCAGCGAAGTTCGCAAGCACTGCGGGAACGATATACGAGACGAGAAACAGCAATGGAACCAGCGCCAGAATCATCAGCAAGCCGACGCCTGCAAGAAGTCCACCGCCATCTCCGCCCACCAGTGATCCCGTACCGATGACGCCGAATACGACGACAAACCAGCCCACAATCGGGATGAGCGCGTACACGAGCGAGATAATAAACGCCAGAATGCCATTGACGAATAGCTCCCCCCAGTCGGTGAACTCGGGCGGATCACTCCTGCCCTGTGTCGTTTCGTCCATCACCCGAACGTAGTACCCGAACAACAGGAAGGCCGGGAAAAACAGGATCATGAGTACGGTGAGTATGCCACCGATCCCGATTCGACCGATCCACTCCCCACGAAGCGGATAGGAAATACTGTCTTCTAACATGTTCTCCACGGCTGAATCGTCAGTCCTACAATATAAAATCAACGTACTGGTTTTTCACTCGGAAACGGACACGTTCGATCAGACGGCGGTCTCGTCGCCGGCAACTGCGGCCAACTGATCACTCAACACGCTCGAGGCCTGTTCAGGCCGTGGAACGCGCTCGAACGTGAGTTCGGGGTCGCCGGAACCGGCAGTGTAGACCGTTAGGTTCCCATAGCCAAGCAGTCGGCCGCCCATCGTCTGGCTGAGACTCGTGTTCTGTACTCGCTCGAGGCGAAACTGGGTGACCTCTCTCGAGATGACGCCACGTTTTTTGTATAACTCACTCGAGGTGATCACGTAGCGGGTGTTCGTCCAGAACAGATAGCGGACGGCCCCGAGGGCCGTACACAACAGGAGGGTACTGCCGCCAGCCACCGACAACACGAGCCGACTATCGGAAAGCCCCCAGACGAAGACACCAAGTCCGAGGACGGCCAGGCCGACTGCAAGCGGAAAGCCGACGCCCAGTTCGATCGGGTGCGGGCGACTCTCCCAGACCAGTTCCTCGTCGTCTCCGAGATGAAACCAGTCGGGAGTGGTGTTCAGGGCCATCGCGCTCGCCGGTATTCCACAGCGGGCCCTAAAGCTACCGGGGTATGGAGTGGCTACCGGGAGACTCCAGTCTACGCCCGAGGGCGACGATTTTTGACCCCACCGTCCTATGGGAGGATATGAGCAGCGTACGGAAACCCGACTGGCTGAAGATGCGACCGCCGTCGGGTCGGGAGTTTGCCGACATTCGGGAGACGCTGCGCGAACGCAATCTCCACACCGTCTGTGAGGAAGCTAACTGCCCCAATTTAGGTGACTGCTGGTCCGGCGGGGCCGGGACAGGAAACGGCGAGGGCGGCACGGCCACGTTCATGCTGATGGGCGATCGCTGTTCTCGAGGCTGTAACTTCTGTGACGTCGAAACCGGTGGGATGGAGCCACTGGATCCCGACGAACCCGCAAACGTCGCCGAGGCCGTCGCCGAAATCGGCCTCGATTACGTCGTGCTGACGAGCGTCGATCGGGATGACCTCCCAGACCAGGGGGCCGGCCACTTCGCCGAAACGATCCGCGAGATCAAAGCCCGCCATCCCGGGATTTTGGTTGAAGTCCTCATCCCCGACTTCCAGGGCAACCGCGACCTCGTCCGCAAAATTATCGACGCCGACCCCGACGTCATCGCCCACAACGTCGAAACCGTCGAACGGTTGCAGGTTCCCGTCCGGACCGCCGGGCCGGCTACGAACAAAGTCTCGACGTCCTCGAGTGCGTCGACCGCGAGTCCGATACCTACACCAAAACATCGATCATGCTCGGCCACGGCGAGTACGACCACGAAGTCTACCAGACGCTTGGCGACTGTCGCGAACGCGGCGTCGACATCGTCACGCTGGGGCAGTATCTCCAGCCCTCGAGAAGCCATCTCGATGTGAAACGGTATGACCACCCCGACAAATACGAGACCTGGCGGCGGGTCGCCGAAGAAGAACTCGGATTTCTCTACTGTGCCAGCGGGCCGATGGTCCGCTCGTCGTACAAAGCCGGTGAGTTGTTCGTCGACGCCGTCCTCCGGGAGGGAAAAAGCGTCGAAGACGCCCGTATGGCGGCTCGCTCGGACGCCTAACGCGCTCGAGGAGAGTGACCTCGCCCCGGCACTCGAGTACCGTGTTCTTGAGGCCGTTAGTCAAGCACTGTGACCTCGAGTGGCTCGCTTTCGACGACGACGCGATAGCCGCAGTACTCGAAGCAGACAGTCACATCTGTGCCGGACTCGAGCAGCGAGGCCAGAGCCTCGGGGTCGATGGCGTCGTACAGCGGTGGCAACGCCAGCACGTCACAGCCCTCACGGGCCGCAATACGTTCGGATACCACAGTGATGACCGAGTTCATCGTCCTCACTCGAGTGTTTGCGTTGTGTTGGGTGGTCTGGCAGTGTCGTAGCGAACCGCGACGGACAGTCCGGACAGCGAATTGGGCCATCAGTCGGGTCCACAGACACGGCAGTACCGCAATCGCAGTGTATTGTCAGTGGTTGTCTCATAGGTGGATTGATATCTGGCCCCGACGCAGCGAACACAACCCAGCGACTGTCTCCGAACGGACAGTAGCGACCTCACTGCACGTCGGCACATCTTTATTTCACCGACGTATAGCCTGAGTTGCTCCCGCTACGCGGGAGTACTGCACCGAGCCGGAGTATCCTACTTGGCGGTGGAACTCCGGCTCTGCGCACTTTCGTGCGCGTTTCCTTCTACGAAACCAATCGTAAAAAGTATTCGTGATTCTCACCGCTCGAGTGACGTTCGAATCTATTCGTGCCCTATCATCCGATAGACAGTCCCTGCGCCCTCTGAGCAGGGCAGTGAATTTCACAAACATCTGTACACGACCACTGCTGGTAGCCACGACGCCATAGATTGATCAGGTGTCGGGATCGAACCCCGGCGGAAGCCCCTGATGTTTGATACCGTTTCGGTCATCGATCGACAACTCGTAGACGTCGATATCGCCAACGTCGACCGCCGACTCGAGCACGTCGGGTCGCCAGACGTCATCTAAGACGTCGGCGAGATTGTCCCACTCCGATTCAGGAACCGTGGTGAGTTGGCCCTCGAGCAAGACACTCTCCCAGTTGTAGAGCGTATCGACGGCGAAAACGAGAAACGCTGCCGTCTCGGCCCGTTCGCTCAGTGTAGCCTTCTGGCTGTCGGGTCCCCGAAGATACGTAAAGTAGAGTCGGTCGCCCCCATCGAAGCCATACGACAGCGGTAGCAGGTACGGTACCTCCTCGGTCGGGAGTCCCAGAACACCCCAGCGGCGATTCGACAGAAACGCATCGATCTCCTCGTCGTTCATGCCCTCGAGTCCGAACTCCCGTAATCCATCAACTGTCATACACAGTTTCGGTCAACGGCGGCGATAAAAAAACGTGGCCCCACAGTCGGTGGGCAAGAGGACCGACGTGGACCCGTTCGGTCACCAACAGCAATTTGCCCGACCCGTCGTGCTCACTCGAGTTTGCCACTCCCGTCGTCGCCACCGGCCGGAATCAACACGATCGGCACCGATAGCTCGCGGACGAGCGCCTCGCTCGTACTTCCAAGNANNACGCGTTTCAGTTCGGATCGGCCTCGAGTGCCGNCGACGACCAGATCAACCCCGTGCTCGTCGACGTAGCCGACGATTTCCCGATCCGGGATCCCCCGTCGAATACTGGTTACGACCTCGAGAGTATGTGCTCGAGCCATCGATTCGACATCTTCGAGGATCGATTCGGCTCGCTTTCGTTGCTCGCGCTCGAGTTTCTCGGGGTCGACGATACCGCCGTCGTACTCGGTTCGTGTTTCGATGACCGACAGCGCGTGTATCGTCGCATCGTGGGCTGTAGCCTGGCTGATTGCGTGTTCGGTTGCTGTCTGTGCACAGTCGCTGCCGTCGGTTGCAAGGAGGATGGTCTCGTACATACGTCTCCATCGGTCCCCTATAGAAAGTTCTTTGCCGTGAGCGATCTATCATGTAGGATGTGCCGGAACTGTTCCTCGTGAGCACGGCCCAACGATGACAACTCGAGTATCTCGAATGGATACGCAACTGATACGACACCGACGAACTTCTAGAGGGCTAATATGACAACAGAACCACCCCTGACAGACGGACAGACGGAGCGTCTCACCCTCGTTCAGGCCGTCCGAGATGGCCTTCGAACCGAGATGGCACGCGACGAAGACGTGATTGTGATGGGCGAGGACGTCGGGAAAAACGGTGGCGTCTTTCGTGCGACCGAGGGGCTGTACGAGGAGTTCGGTGAAGATCGGGTGATCGACACGCCGCTTGCGGAATCGGGTATCGTCGGGACGGCAATCGGGATGGCTGCCTACGGGATGCGTCCAGTCACTGAAATCCAGTTTCTGGGCTTTATTTATCCCGCCTTCGACCAGATCGTCTCACACGCTGCACGCCTGCGAACGCGCTCGAGAGGACGATTTACCTGCCCGCTGGTCGTTCGGGCTCCCTACGGCGGTGGCATCCGCGCACCCGAACACCACTCCGAGTCGACCGAGGCGATGTTCGTCCATCAACCCGGCCTCAAGGTCGTCGTCCCCTCGACCCCCTACGACGCGAAGGGGCTGCTCACGAGCGCGGTCCGCTCGCCCGACCCGGTGATCTTCCTCGAGCCGAAACTCATCTACCGGGCGTTTCGCGAGGACGTTCCCACCAAACCCTACGAGATTCCCGTAGGCGAAGCCGCCGTCCGCCGTGAGGGATCGGACGTCTCGGTCTTTACCTGGGGTGCGATGACCCGACCAACGCTCGAGGCCGCGGAGAACCTTGCCCCCGAAATCGACGCCGAGGTGGTCGACCTGCGGACGCTATCACCGTTAGATGAAGAGACGATCGTCGACTCGTTCACAAAGACCGGCCGTGCGGTCGTCGTCCACGAAGCGCCGAAAACGGGCGGGCTGGCCGGCGAGATTACGGCGACCATCCAGGAAAAGGCGCTGCTCTACCAGGAGGCACCGATCGGGCGGGTGACGGGCTTCGATACGCCGGTTCCGCTGTATGCTTTAGAGGACTACTACTTGCCCGAGGCCACCCGGATCGAAGACGGCATTCGCGACGTTGTGGAGTTCTGAGATGGTTCGTGAGTTCAAACTGCCCGATGTTGGCGAGGGTGTCGCCGAGGGGGAACTGATCTCGTGGCTCGTCGCCGAAGGCGACCCGGTNANNGAAGACCAGCCGGTCGCNGAAGTCGAGACCGACAAGGCACTCGTCGAGGTCCCCGCGCCCGTCGACGGNACNGTCGCCGANCGACGCTACGAGGAAGGCGACATCATCCCCGTCGGCGAGGTGTTCATCACCTTCGATGTCGACGGCGAGGAGACTGCCCCGAACATCGACGCGAAACTCGAGACGGAGACAGCCGCGGACGAACTGGCGGGCGATTTCGGTGTCGAACCTGCCGCGGCCGAACCACCCCAGGATCGGGTCTTCGCACCGCCACGGGTTCGACGGCTGGCTCGCCAGCACGGTATCGATCTCTCGGCGCTCGAGGGCAGCGGCCCCGGCGGGCGGATCACTGCAGCCGACCTACGGGCTGCGGTCGACACTCCAGCCAAGCAGACAGAATCTGGACAGGCTGACGTAGTCGATGCCGTCGAGTTAGAGGGGTCGCCCTCGAGTGCCGAGAGAGCCAAGGACGCGGACGAACCGAAAGCACAGCCGGAGTTACTATCCAGCGACCTCGAGTCTGCCGATCGGAATCGAACACTCGCAGTCCCCGCGACGCGACGGATCGCACGGGAGGCGGGCATCGATATCAATGCCATACCCCCANCGGACGAACGCGACGGTGAGGCCTTCGTGACGCCAGAGGCAGTCCTCGAGTATGCCGAGGCCCAAAAACGAGCACAGGAGGCCGATAGCGAGGCCATCTCTGGGCCAGCGACGGCGACGAGTCCCGAACCCGGCGAGCGCGAACGTCGCGAACCACTGGATGGCGTTCGCAAGCGTATCGCCGAGACGATGGTCGAGTCGAAATACACTGCCCCACACGTCACCCACCACGACGAAGTCGACGTAACTGCACTCGTCGAAACCCGCAAGCGACTCACACCTCGAGCCGACGACCAGGGCGTTCGGCTCACCTACATGCCGTTTATCACGAAAGCGGTCGTCGCCGCGCTAAAGCAGTTCCCCGAGATGAACGCGTTGATCGACGACGAGACCGACGAAATCGTCTACCGCGAGTATTACAACATCGGCGTCGCGACCGCAACGGATGCCGGGCTGATGGTGCCCGTCCTCGAGAACGCAGACAAAAAAGGGCTCGTCGAACTCGCCTCGGAGACAAACGAACTCGTCGAGAAAGCCCGCGAGCGGACGATCAGCCCCGAGAAACTCCAGGGGTCGACGTTTACGATCACCAACGTTGGCGGCATCGGCGGCGAGTACGCGACGCCGATCTTGAACTACCCCGAGGCCGGCATCATCGCGGTCGGTGAAATCAAACGCAAACCGCGTGTCGTGACCGACGAGGATGGAACCGAATCGATCGAACCACGATCCGTACTGACGCTCTCACTATCGTTCGACCACCGGCTGATCGACGGTGCTGTCGGCGCACGATTTACGAACACCGTGATGGAATACCTCGAGAATCCAGAACTGCTGTTGCTCGAGTGATCTGTCCTATCGACCGGTTTCGTCTCTCTCTGCATCAGCCGGGACGTCCACCAGCGCCTCGGCTACGTCTCGAACTCGCCGTTCGTGTTCGACACCACGGTCGGCGGCCTGTGCACTCTCGAGTTGTGCGTTTACGACGGCGTTCTGTTGTGGTCCCCACACGTCGGCCGGCTGCTCGGAGATATACTCGGCCCAGCGGACGACCGCCTCGAGGCGTTGCTGTCTGTTCCGCTCGTGTTTTGTCTCCAGTGGGTCAGAACTCTGTGTGTCGTTCATATCGATCAGTAATGTCTCGTTCCAGCACCTAGTACTCCGCCAACCGTCGACTGATGGGTCGAACCGATACCCGCCGACTGGTTCGACCCATCAGTTCAGGCTTGCCAAAGCACTAGCGTTTGAGTGCCGATTCGGTACGCGTTTCTTCGAAACGGATGTCCTGTTTTCGGACTGGGATCTGGTACTATGCAAAGTTAAACCATCCCGGGGTCGAATACCGACTATGGTCGTCGGAGATGTCACCACCGGAACGGACGTACTCATCATTGGCGCGGGCCCTGCAGGCTACGTCGCCGCGATCCGTGCCGGACAGCTTGATCTGGACGTTACGCTCGTCGAAAAAGACGCCTACGGAGGCACCTGTCTGAACTACGGCTGTATCCCCTCGAAGGCACTCATTACGGCGACCGATATCGCCTACGAGGCCCGCCACGCCGAGGCAATGGGCATCCACGCCGACCCGGCCATCGACCTCTCGGGGATGGTCGGCTGGAAAGACGATGTCGTCGACCAACTGACACGTGGCGTCGAAAAACTTTGTAAGGCCAATCAGGTCACCCTCCTCGAGGGAACCGCCACCTTCGTCGACGAACACACCGCCCGAATCGCACACAGCGGCGAGGGACAGGGGTCTGANACCCTCGAGTTCGAACATGCAATCGTCGCGACCGGCTCTCGCCCCGTCCAGATTCCCGGCTTTGCCTTCGATGACGAACCGATTCTCAACTCGCGACAGGCGCTCGCNCTCGAGTTAGTTCCCGATTCGTTGGTCGTCGTCGGCGCGGGCTACATNGGGATGGAACTGGCGAGCGTGTTTGCCAAGATGGGGACCGACGTGACCGTCCTCGAGATGCTCGAGTCCGTCTTACCTGGCTACGAGGACGACCTCAAACGACCGGTAAAGAAACAGGCCAAACATCTCGGCATCGAGTTCGAACTCGGCTATACGGCCGCCGAATGGGAGGACACTGAGGAGGGGGTTCGAGTCGTCGCCGAACAAGCCGAGCAGGCTGTTTCCGACGGCGATGGCGAAGCCACAGACGCAAAACGGCTCGAGTTCGAGACCGAGAAGGTGCTCGTCGCTGTCGGCCGCGAACCCGTCTCCGACACGCTCGACCTCGAGGCTGCTGGGATCGAAACCGACGACCGTGGGTTCGTGCCGACCGACTCGCGGGCACGGACGAACGTCGAGCACATCTTCGCGGTCGGCGACGTTGCCGGTGAGCCGATGCTTGCACACAAAGCAAGCACAGAGGGCGAGATTGCCGCAGAGGTTATCGCCGGTGAACCGGCAGCGATCGATCATCAGGCGATGCCTGCAGTCATCTTCACCGACCCAGAGATCGCTACCGTTGGGATGACCGAAGCCGAGGCCCAGGAGAACGGCTTCGAGCCGGTCGTGGGCAAATTCCCCTTCCGGGCGAGTGGCCGCGCGCTGACCACTGGCCACACCGATGGCTTCGTGAAAATCGTCGCCGACGAGGAGGAAGGATACGTCTTGGGTGCCAGCATCGTCGGCCCTGAGGCGTCCGAACTGATCGCTGAACTCGGTCTCGCCATCGAACTCGGGGCGACGCTCGAGGACGTCGCCTCGACGGTTCACGCCCATCCGACGCTTTCTGAGTCGGTGATGGAAGCCGCCGAGAACGCCCTCGGTCACGCAATTCATACGCTGAATCGGTAAGAGAGATCCAACGTCGGATACAACTCGAGCGTCTCGAGTGGCGGCAACGTTCGGGACCGGCAGAAGGACTTTGAGCATGCAGTCACTCACTGTTGGTCGATGACCGAGCTTCGAATCGCCGTGCTAAACGCCTCCCATCGGAACGCGAATACGACGCGGAATTTCAGACGCGAAGTTGACGCCTCGATCAGTGAATACTACGTAACCGACGACACGGTGCCGGCGGGGTTCGATTTCGACGGCGTCGTGGTGACGGGCTCTCGCTCGTCGGTCTACTGGGACGAGCCGTGGATCGAGACGACGGCTGCGTGGGTTGCCGAAGCTATCGACCGCGATATTCCGACGCTTGGAATTTGCTGGGGTCACCAACTGCTTGCCCATGTCCTCGGCGGGACCGTCGAAGATATGGGTGCCTACGAGGTCGGCTACAGCGAGATCGAACGTCTTGGCGATTCTCGGCTCCTGTCGGGGATCAGCCAGACGTTTACGGCCTTTACAAGCCACTCCGACGAAGTCTCGCAACTGCCACCCGGCGCGACGCCGCTGGCCAAAAACGAGTACTCGAATCACGGCTTCCGGTATGACCACGTCTTCGGCGTCCAGTTCCACCCCGAGTACGACACCAAGACCGCCCGCGATCTGGTCTACGAGAAGGACCTCTCCGACGAACGCCTCGAGTCCGTCCTCGCCGAGATCACCGAGGAAAACTACCACGAGGCCTGCGAGGCGAAACTGCTGTTCGAAAATTTCCTCGAGATCGTTCGCGAGCGCCACAACATCGGCGTCTCCAGGCAAGCCAGTTCCGACGCGGTCACGTCCGCCGACCTCGGACACTCCGATTGAGGCCACTGAAGACGTCGTGACCGCCTCTCACCGCAAGCGAAGACGTGAGCCGAGTCGGTCCAGATATGTCTGCAATCGCGACTGTGAGTTGGCTGTCGTATTGCTTCTGTCTTGCTGATCTGCGAGCACGCGCTCATACTGGGCGATTATCTCTCGACGGCCGCGTTCGCTCGCCTCGAGTTCACGTTCTAGCGCCCGAACGCGGATCCGTAGCTGGGTTCGTTCGATCCGGTCGGCCAGCGGTGACGACTCGCGTTCGCCCGCCGGCTTGCGAGAGGCGTCGTTGGCAGGTGACTCGTCGACGATTCGTGTGGACATACCCGACACACCTAGGATGGCAGTCGAGAAAAACCTCAGTCAGCCGTCCGTCAGACCGTCTGACGGGCGTCACCCGGTAATCGGTCGGAGTGGTGATCGGACGTTAGTTCTCAGTCAGATGCTCGAGGACGCCTTCCGTTTGTGCAGGAACCGGTTCCGGGTCGTTACCCGCGGCTGCCGCGGCGTCAGGGTCTTTGAGCAGGTGGCCCGTCGTGAGGCAGGCGACGCGTTCGTCGTCGCCG
>SL_4KL_010_BRINEDRAFT_10002098_pt1 | contig 11229 bp, 5 predicted proteins | sample SodLak_010_BRINE_2_FD_10664 | JGI IMG/M metagenome (IMG submission 10664) | reverse complement strand
TCCGCCCGGAAGAAGGCACTCAAACACGGGACAGTCGAGGTGAAATACTGGGACCGGGAGCGGCGCAAAAAAATAAGCGCAGAAGCGAGCAACGACAGCGGTGGCCCCAAACAGGTCTACAGAGTTCGAGTGACCTCACAGGCCGAGGCACAACGAATTGCCGAGTCAAAGCTGCAGGATACGGAAATCGAAGGGACAGGAGAGACCTTCGGCGTTCCCGAAATTATTGCGGGGAATGTCTTGGAACTGGAGGGAGTGAGTCCCAATTACGAAAAGAATTATTACATCACACGCGGAACGCATCGTATCGGCGACGACGGATACAAAACGACATTCGAAGTTATCGGACTGTGATACATAATGTTCGAAGGACAAATAGATGATGGGCCAGACGGGAAGAAGTTGTACGGCGTCCACAGCGCAACCGTCGTGGACACTGATGACCCGGAAGAGAAGTCACGAGTAAAGATCGATCTAAACAACCGTGAAGACCCCGAACAGTTGTGGGCACGGGTTGCAAGATTGATGGCCGGCGATGGGTTCGGGACACACTTCCAGCCAGACACCGGGGCCGAGGTACTCGTCACGTTCGAAAACGGAGATGTCGATGGACAGCCATTTGTCGTCGGGTCGTTGCACAACGAAGATGAGGACCTGATCGCGACCATGCGGGACGATTGGGGGAATATGAATGATGCACTCGATCTTGCCAAGCTAATTATGAGTTTGATGAGTTCCTCGAAACAGAGTCCGCAACCGACAGAAGTACTGGAGGCGGTCAGGGATTGGGCAGATTACGTCCCCGGCGTCGAAAGCGATTCAGATAGTATCACCACCGAAACTGGCTCCGAACTCGAATTCACGAACATGTATCTCGCTCCGGGCCCGGGGGCAGCGGCTGATATGATCGATTCTCTCGGCGAAAAAGTTGCGGAAGGTGAGCGGATGGCCGAGTCATTCGAGTCACATAGTGTCGATGCAGAATTTACGATCAGTAATATCTCCCACGAAGCCCCAAAAAAGGAAGGCGATGTCCTGACTGTAGAGGCCGAAATAACGAACGAAGGAGACGATGAGGCGGAACAATCAGTCGGGCTGGAGGTTCTCGATGAAGAAGTCGACGAGAAAGATGTCGAACTCGACAGCGGAGAAAGTGAAGAAATAACCTTCGAAGGAATATTCGACCCGGACGAGAGTAAACGGGGTGAGACAACAATAAAGGACGGCTTCGGAACATCACCCGTTGTCGGCGATGATTTCGAGCCGCAACCTGAAGTCAATCCGGGCGCAATTGGTCCAGAGGTCTATACCGCGGAATATGCCGTATTTACCGAGGACGATTCAGAGGCGGGGTCATTTGAAGTGCAAGTAGTTGATGACGACGACGATGACGACGATAGCAAGACATCGGACGATATCAAAGGTGCATCGAAGTATCTTTCAGGCGCTGCAGCAGAGGATGCACTCGCAGACGAAATCGGTGGTGCTGGCAACGAAGCGGTCGCTGAAAGTATGAGTCGGTTCGTCGACACGACCGAAATTAGCACGCTGTCAGGAACTGCAGGCGGCCTTGACGACTGGGTTGCAGACCCCGGTGAAGAGTTCAGTGAAGGGATTGGCGATATTACCGGCGCATCGAGTCTGACTGATGTCCCAGGTATTACTCCGGGAGATACTCCAAACCTTTCCTCGATATCGCTTGACACACAATCTGATCGTGGATTATCAATCGACGACTTGACAAAACTCATCTCGTTATCAGACCCACTCGGTAATTCGGTTAGCCTTGACCGGACGGGAGTGGATATCTATACGAAAACTCCCGGTGGTGAGGACGCGCTCGAGCTAATTTCTTCGGCGACTAGTCCAATGGATGCGCTGAAAGAAGTCGGCGGTGGCAGTGTGAACATCACTGCTCACGGGACACCGGGGAAAGTCGGCTTCCCACCATTGCAAGGGTCAATAAACCTTACCGCAACTGACGCCACAGATGGTGACTCCCCTGGCATGGAAGGTGGGTCGATCAATTTGAGTGCAGCAAGTGCACAGGCGTTGAAAGCCGGGAATATCGAGTTGAGTACCGTCAGTGAAGGAACTCTCGACGGTGGAAGCATCGATCTGACTGCGGCAGGCAACGCGAGTGTGGATGGTGGGGAGATCAATCTGACAGCGGCAAAGCCGAGCACGACAAACGGCGGAAACATAAATATGACTGCTGGCTATCCAGTGAGGACAGCAGGTGGTGAAATAGAACTCAAGGCAAATACAATGAGAATAACCGTCGATAACATCACGATTGATGCCACAGAGGAGATCAATCTAGATGCTACCGACATCAATTTAAATGCCCAAGACAATATAAGCCTCAGCGCGAACACAGCAGTCGATATAGAAGCCGCAAGAACGACCGTCGAGGCAGATAATCAGGCGACTCTCAAGGGGAACAATACGACAGTGAGGGCGAGAAATGGGGCAAAAGTCGAGGGGTCGACCACCGACGTCGAGGGTGAGACGACGACTGTCTCGGGAACACAGACAACTGTTGAAGGAGATACACAGATGAACGTCAAAGGAAAACAGCTCGGCGTGAAGGGCACGAATACGAAACTGGAGGGAAGTGGCTCGATGCAAGTAGAGGGGGCCACAGTGTCGGTTAAAGCAGATGCTCTCGTCAATGTTGAAGGCGGACTCATCATGCTGAATTAACAATGAACGAGAAATACACAGCACGACAGTCGAACCGACTACCGAACAGCGCGGAAACGAGAACGGAGGACACATAGATGCCTGCAATGCCAGCGGCGCGGTTTGGGGATCTCACAGCACACAATGTCCCCCTCGGACCCGACCCCGGGAGCCCGGACGTACTGATCGGCGGAAAGCCAGCCTGGCGGGCCGGCCAGGATCAAATAACCTGCTCGATGGTAAATTCTGCTGGAGCACCACACAGTACCGGATCAGTGCTGCCGACCAGCACAGTACTAATAAACGATATGCCAGCAGCACGGGTGGGTGATACGATCATGGAAGCGGCCTCGGACATTGGACCGAACGCGATCACGAGCGGTGAACCGACAGTGCTGATCGGCTAACGATGGCGCGAGACGAACAGCCGGGTGATCCGCTCCCAGGCAAGGGATGGGGATTCCCGGTAACTGCAGACCACAGAGGCGATGTCGAACTCTCGGCAGGTCAGGAGAGTATCGAAGACGCGATCAGAATCATCATCGGAACGGCGAAAGGCGAGCGTGTCATGCGTCCAGAGTTCGGCTGTGATATCCACGACCACGTGTTCGATGCGATAAACGGCGCAACGATGTCACTCGCAGAAGAGAGTGTCAAAGAGGCACTGATTGCCTGGGAGCCCCGGATCGATATCGATGACGTCGATGCAAGTCCCGACCCCGATAACCCGAACAGACTCATGATTACAATCCAGTATACGATCCGGTCGACCAACGCCGAGGGCAACATGGTCTATCCGTTCTATCTCAACGAATAATATGGTTCGAAGACCCATTCTTGACGAACACGACAAAGACGATATTATCGAACGAACCAGAGAACTCGCACCGCATTACGTCGACAACTGGGACGTCGAGAGCGACGATGCCGGGACTGCGTTGCTGAAAATTTTCGCGGAGATGGGTGAAGATATCACAGAGCGGNTGAATCAGACGCCCGTGAAACACCGGGTGATGTTTCTCGACATGCTCGATTTCTCCCCAAACCCACCCCAGCCAGCGAGCATTCCCGTCACCTTTCAGGTCGCAAAGAACGCACCGGAAAACGTCGTTATCCCTGGAAACACGACCGTCGAAGCCGTCGAAACGAAAGAACAGCCGAGTCAGCGCTTCGAGACAGTCGGAGATGAGTTCGAGGCGACGCCAGCGAGTATCTCCGATCTATTCGCAGTCGATGGCGGAATCGACCGGATCGTCCCGCACCACGAGATACTCGAATACGATATCTCGAAGACGATGTTTAGCGGCGAAAACCAGCAGACACACGCCCTCTATTTTGGAGACCGTGAAATTCTCGACATCGAGGACGGAACACGTCTCGAACTCCAGATCAGGACGAATGCGCCACCCGAAGCGATCCGTGACTTTCTCGAATGGGAGTTCTACGGCGAAAACGACGCCGGCGAGGAAGGCTGGCACTCGCTGACTGTCCACGACCGCGAGGGTGGGGAAGTGCCGTCAGTCTCAGAGATAGCACACGTGAGGGAACTGATCGAAAAGCTCGAACTCGTTCTTCCCCACGCCGCTTACACGACAGTGACCGACGAGACACCGGTGTTCTTGTTAAAGATCCTTGCAGACGAGATACGGGAAGGGCGGTTCGACCGCGCTGGGCGGACAGAGCACAAAGGGCTGCCGTCGACGCTCGTCGATCCGCGAGAACTCGACGACGACACCTGTCGAAAGATCGGTCGGCAACTCGACCAGTTACGACAGCGATTGCGGCGGATGGCAGACGGGGAAGCGTTTGGCAAAGATTTCGAGACAGTGACGCTCGAACTGACAGTCCCCGGTGAACTGACCGCCGGTGCGGTGTCCGGTATCGGCGGGTTCTGGCTTCGGGCGAGATTTCCGGTGGACGACCTCTCGCATGCGATGTTCAACACGCTCATCGAATCCGTTTCAGTGGCCGTCCACCCGCCTGCGGACGACGACGAGGATGGAGCAGATGACGAAGGCGGCACAGGCGACGGGGACGGTGGCACCGGCGGTGAAGACCCCGGCGGGGAAGTAGCAGACGACGAGACGGAAGCGGCCGAGGAAACAACTGCCGGCGTAGCCGACGAACGAACAGAAGAAGACGAGAGCAATCGACAGCGCCCGGAAATAAATCCGCTCGAACCACGAGTTGATACAGAAACAGAGCAGATAGACAAACAGCCGGAGGACACAACACAGGTGGCAAAGATCGACAGACTCGTGGCCAACCGAACCGAGTTTAACCCCGAGGACGAGAGGAAGATACCGCTTTTCGGAAATATACCGAGAGTAGGTTTCGTGGTCAGCTTCGCGTGTACAGAAGCGTTCGAGCCGGGAACCGACGTGATCCTTGAGTTCGAACATGCGAGTGACAACCCCGACGCAGACGGTGGCAACGATCCACAGCTCATCTGGGAGTATTCAGCAAAGAAGGGCTGGAAGCCACTCTCGGTCGAGGATACGACCAGCGAACTCCGGACGAGCGGAACAGTGAGTTTCGAGGTGCCGGCGGATATCGACTCGATTACCGTACAGGACTGGAACGATCACTGGGTACGTGCCCGACTGATCGCCGGCGACTACGGTCAACCGCGGTTCGAGGAAGTCGAAGCCGGTGACTGGCAGCAGGTGACAGACCACATCAATGCACCGGTATACAGGAATATCAGGCTCGTCTACGAGCAGTCAGTAGACGAACAGGAAGAGACAGTCGAAGATGAGCCCGAAGCGGCTGAACCAGACGAAGAAGCGGAGCCACCGGAGCCCGACCCGGAGCCTGCACAGCCCCCGGAGCCACCGTCCCCACCGCAGCCGGAGCCACGAGAGTTTAGCTACATCGTGACGGAGAACAACCTGACACTCACGGAGGTCGCTGCCGATGGCGAGCCATACAGTCCCTTCCGTGCCCCGCCGGTCGATACACAGGCGCTTTACCTCGGGTTCGACAGACCGTTACGAGGTGGGCCGTTGAATTTCTATTTCCCGATCACGGAATCGCTGTATCCGCCGGCGTTCGATCCGTTGATCGATGTGGAGTACTGTACGAACCCACGCCGCGACCAGTGGCAGCGAACGGGTATCTCTGACGGAACCGACAATCTGACCGAGCGAGGCATTCTCGAACTGACGGTTCCGAAACCGACGACCGAGCTAGAGCGGTTCGGTGTCACTCGTCACTGGCTCAGGATTACAGTCACCGGCGACAGATTTGCACGAACCGAACAGAGTCTGTTCGTGCCAGAAACAGATGTCGAGGATTCCGTGCGGGTGCGGGAGGTACTCTCCTATCAGTCACTGGCAAGCCGGGAAGCACAGAGTTACACGCGATTGCCACCGGCCTTTGACGGACTCTATCCGAACACACAGTGGGCGAAGAATATCGAAAGCGTGACAGACGAGGTAGTCGGCTCCAGCGACGGGACCGCCGGTCAGACGTTCGAAATGCGGGACGCGCCGGTACTTTCGGCGGAGGTCTGGGTCAACGAGTACATGGCACTCTCTGATCGCATGGCCCAGCGGCTCATCGACGACCGCTCGACGACTGTCGAAGAAGTGTACGACGGGGACGGACATCTGTCGAAACTGTGGGTGAAATGGACGGAAGTTCCGGATTTCATCGGCTCCGAGCCGGAATCGAGACACTACGTCCTGAAAGAAACAGAGGGGAAAGTCCTCTTCGGCGACGGCAGAGAGGGAGCGATTCCACCGGAGGGAGAGAACAACGTGAAAGTAGATTACGAGACTGGCGGCGGCAGTGAAGGCAACAAACAGGTCGGAACGGTCGACACCCTGATCGATCCGATCCAGAATATCAAGGGCGTGACCAACCACGAACCGGGGAAAGCCGGGGAACCGGCCGAACCGCTGGCGGACTTTGTCAAACGAGCGCCGAAGAACCTCCGTGACCGGGGCAAACCGATCACCAGAGACGGGTTCGTTCGGATCACGAAATCGATCTCACGAGAGATAGACAGGGTTCGCTGTATTGCTGGCGAGGACGAAACGGAGACTCCCGGAAAGGTGATACTCGTGATCGTTCCGGACAGAACACAGCGGAAGCCACTTCCCTCCGAAGAACTCATCCACCGTGTCGAAGACGAGATGAACGAGCGAGTGCCGGCAGCAGTCGTCTCCGGAAGCCGGTCGAATCTGACGATCCGCGGACCGAACTACGTCGAGGCGTCAGTCACCGCGACGGTCGCCTCGACTGGTAGCCGGAGTGCAACGACGGTAACGGACCAGGCGACCACGGAACTGACCGAGTTTGCTCACCCGCTTACTGGTGGGCCGGAGAACACCGGCTGGGAGATCGGCAGTCTGCCGGAGCCATCGCTGTTTGCCGCCCAGCTTGAAAAGCTCGATGCTGTCGATCACGTCAAAGAGCTGGCAGTGACATACAGCGAGGGCGACCGACAACTAACGGTTGCACTGGGGGAAGATTCCCCGGACGTTGCGCCCGATATTCTCGTCTGTAGCGGGCGACACAACGTCACAGTCGACGCTGGAGGTGAACAGTAATGGTCGAGATCCCGGATCTGGACGATAGAGAGTTCGAAGAGGTAGTTGCGGAGGCAAAACGGCAGCTACCGGTCCACACCGACGAGTGGACGGATCACAACGCACACGACAGCGGCATCGCGATTCTCGAAATGCTGACGTGGCTCTCGGAGTCGTACACCTACCAGCTCAACCGTGTAACCGACAAACACCGGCAAAAATACTTGCAGTTGCTCGGAATCGAGCGACGCCAGCCCCAGTGTGCACGCGCACGCGTCGGTATCGACCCGCCGGCTAGGTCGGGTGGTGAAACGATCCCAGCAGGCGAGAAACTGCTCGCCGACGATGGGTCGGGGAAGACGAAAATCTTCGAGACGGTCTCGGAAACGACGGTGACGGAAGCAGCGATCAGCAAGATCGTGACCTACGCTGGCGGCGATATCGTGAATACGACTGCGGAAGCCAGGACGGCCGCGACACGGTTCCAGGCGTTTGGCGACGAGCCCAGTGCGGGCGATGCGCTCTACATCGGCTTCGAAGAAGATCCGTTCGCCAATGCCGAGACGCTCACTTTGACGTTCGATCTGTACGACGAAGACCTCCCTGAACCAGCACGACACGGGGAGATGAGCGAGTCGTTCGAACCCTCCGTCGCACTCGTCTGGGAATATCCGACGGAGTATCGCAACTGGGAAAACGACGAAAGCTGGGATCGGCTGTCAGTCCTCGCAGACGATACGAATTCGTTCTACGAGGGCGGGGACGTTGTCTTAGAAAAGGACTCAACGTGGGACTGGGGACACCGAGCACACGACTCAGTGGGTATCCTCGAACAGGAGCCGGGACTGTTCTGGCTGCGCTGTCGGATCGAGCAGGCAGGATACGAATTCCCACCACAGTTCGATACGATCCGCCTGAACATGCTCGATGTCGTCCACCGCGAGACGATCACAGACGAACTACTCGAACGGAGTGATGGAACACTAGAGACGACCTACGAATCGAACCAGGTGTTTTTCTTCGAGAAAGCACCAGTCCTCGACGCCGAGATAACAGTCAATGGCGAGCGGTGGCAGGAAGTCGAGGACCTCGACCGATCCGATTCGCTCGACAAACACTACGTGCTCGATCAAACACGCGGGACGATCACGTTCGGAGACGGTGAAAACGGTCGAAAGCCTCCGGTTCGAGCCCACGTGCGGGCAACCGAGTACGTTCACGGCGGCGGCACCACAGGGAACGTCTCGGCAAACACCCGGTGGGAGTTCGTTCGGAAAGATGAGACACTCGGGTCGACCGAGTTGCCGGCGGTCGACCTCACCGCTGCCGGCCCGGCAACAGGCGGAGAAGACATGGAGTCAATCGACGAAGCGATGGATCGGTTCAAGCGTGATTTCAAGCGCCCATACAGGGCCGCCACCCTCGACGATTACGTCTACGTCGCGATGCATACGCCGGGGTTGCGGTTCGGCAGGGCACACGCGACGACGACAGACCGAACCGTCGATGGGGTCGAACACAGCGAAATCGAAGTCGTCGTCGTGCCCTACAGCCGCCACGCACGGCCGAAGCCGAGTGAGGGGTTCCTGCAGGCAGTCGAAGACCATCTCGAACGGACGAGACTCGTTACCGACGTTGTGACCGTCAAAGAGCCAACGTACGTGGATCTGGATGTCGACCTCGTGGTCTCTGCGCTGTCGGGATATACGGATGCAGAGCTAACCGAAGCGATCACGGAGACACTGCTCACCCATCTGCATCCAATCGAAGCAGGTGGCTGGCCCTTTGGCCAACCCCTGTATATTTCCGAGCTAACGGATGTCATCGAGGATCTACCCGGTATCGGTGCAGTCGAAGATATCACCGTCACGGCACGTGGTGAGAAACGAATCAACGAGTATGGCGACGTACTGATCGATGAAAACGCGCTATTTGCGCTGACTGAACGAAATATCCGCGTCTCAATCGGTGGTGGGTGATACAGATGCACGACGATTTTGCACTCTTCAACGCGCAACGACAGGAAGACTGGGAGAAATGGGCGGGGAGGAACGTCGCTGCAACCGACAGCAGCGTCGCACTCGCCACGACACCAACACTCAGGAATCGGGAACTCGATGTCGGGTGTGCCGATATCGCGCCCGTCTGGAACGGGAATCTCCTCGTCCTCGACGAGGAGGGCGACCTAACGGTGTATGTCACCGAAGACAGTCGACGTGTTCGTCTCGACTTGCAACACCGCGAGCGAATCACCTCACCGACAATGATCGGCGCAACGAGAGCGAGTCTCTATCTCATCGACGGCGAGAATGGGATGGTTGGCGAGTTCTCCCGGCGAAAGCGCCGACTGGAACGAACGAGCGAAGGGGTGGTAGACCCAGTTGCAGCAGTCGGCAGTGAAACGACGCTGTATGTCCTCGACCGGGGAGCAGGCGAGGGAGGTGGCTTCGTACTCTCGCTTGCGCCAAACACAGACCCGGAGCGGGTCGTCGAGAACCTCGAACAGCCGCTTGCTATCACACACGATGGGGAAAGACTGTACGTACTCGATGACCGTTCCGACGGGCCGGTGCTACTGGAACTGGACCCCACTGACGGATCGAAGGCCGAAATCGAAATCAACCTCCCGGAAGCGTTCGTACCCGAGCACGTAACCGCACTCACGGCGCGTGAGTTGCTTCTCTCCGGTACAGAAGACGGCGAGCCAACGGCGATACTGTACGATACCGACGAGCAAAAAACAATGGTGGAGATAACGACAGAGGCATCGTTCTCGGGGCTTGCAAGCGTGGCAACAGACAGGCCAGTCGGGTATGGATGGACCGGGTCCGGTCGCGTCTGGCTGTTCGAAAAGGCGTTCGAAAACAGGAAAGATCCGGAAAACACACGGTATGAAGGGTATCTCATCGGTCGGTTCGACTCCGGCGAGCGGAATCTGGAGTGGCACCGGATCGCTGTAGATATCTCCCGTGCGACCTCCGGTAGCCACGTCGACATCAAATACTACGCCTCGAACGGAGAAGACGAAGCTGTCGAAATAGAAGCACTCGACACTGTCACAGAGCACCATCGCAACGAGTTCGGCCGAATCGGAATCGAGAACCTCTGGGGTCTGATCGGGTACACGCCAGAAGAGATGTCAGCAGCCCTCGATATCCCGCGAGCAGAGATCGAAACGATCAGCGACGACGCCCGTGAACTGCTACGAGAACAGTTCGCCGAACGCGAGAAAACACGCAGCGCAACCAGCCCGGACGATCTGCTTCTCAAAGAGGCAACGGGGCGATACCTGCACGTGATGGTACAACTCGTGGGAAGTCGGCAGTCCTCGCCAGAGTTACACGCACTCGAAGCCTACTGCCCGCGAAAGTCCTACCTCCGATATCTTCCCGAGATATACAGACAGACCAGCCAGAACAGTGGGTTTCTGGAGCAGTATCTCTCGATATTCGAGACGGTCTTTACCGACATCGAGGCTAACATCAACAGAAGTACACAGTATATCGACGCCTACGAAATCCCGAAAGATTACTTCCCGTGGCTCAACCGGTGGTTCGGTGGCGAGGCAGTGCTGGGGCGGGCGTGGCCCGAAGCCGCACAGCGGGAACTACTCGAACGGTCGACAGACCTGTACAAACTCCGAGGGACAAAACGGGGCATGCTCGAGTTGATCGGGCTGTATTTCGATTACGTCGAGCACCGAGAGCCACCGTGGGAGACATTGCGAGCAGCGGCACGCGAACAGTTGGACGACCTCATCGATGCGGGCTATCTCACCGAAGCGGAGGCTGCAGACCGACTCACTGATTACGACATCCGGATCGGACTCGGCCACGACGAGATGATTATGATCCGCGAGTATGCAGATATCGAACGCATCGAAAACGACGAACTCCGGAAACAGTACGCCGACCTGTTTGGCCATCCACGCCGGTTTCAGGTGCTCATCTGGCCGACGCTTTCGGATAGACACGTCGGCGTCATCAAAACGATTATCAACGCCGACAAG
>SL_4KL_010_BRINEDRAFT_10002096_pt1 | contig 11232 bp, 7 predicted proteins | sample SodLak_010_BRINE_2_FD_10664 | JGI IMG/M metagenome (IMG submission 10664) | reverse complement strand
TATCGAGAATTCCGTGAAATCGTTCTGATGTGTGCGGTGTATAACATCAAGGGTGCTGTGAACTAGGCAAATCCAACGCCGTGTGGCGATTCACCACGGCCAAATGATCTAATCAAGTCACGAGCACATGATGAATCACGGAATATTTTGGTTGATTACTCGATTTTAAAGCCATGTGGTGTAGACTTTCCACCACCTTCTTTTTTCACGATTTACAGCATTTGCTAGTACAGCCTCGACATCTATCGGCGGCCATTTATATAGATAAATAAAGGTTCGTTCAGTAGGTAAGACGGTTTGGTCAAGAGTCACACCGATTTCATTGTTATTAGACTATAGCGTAAAGGATTAATAGAATTATAATTATACAAACACCAAATGGCTACAAACCATCAACTTGATATTCTTTCCATATTTTATGTGTAAATGACTCATGAACTCAGTTGGGATTGATTTGGGGACGACTAATAGTGCAGCTGCAAAAATGATCGGAGATCGTGAGGAAATTCTCGATATTGAAGGTGATCGGACGATTCGATCTGTCGTGTCATTCGAACCAGGTAATGACGAGGTGCTGGTGGGCAATACGGCTTCAGATTTATTAGCGGCAAAACCTGAAATCACCATCTCTTCGATAAAACGACACATGGTCGATGACGACTACACGATTAGCATCGATGATGATAGTTATTCAAAAACAGAGTATGCTCCAGAAGAGATATCAGCACTCATTCTACGGAAAGTTCTAATTGGTGCCGAAGGTTCACTTGGAGAAAAACCGGACAGTGCGGTTATTACAGTACCAGCAGATTTCCCAGAAAATGCGCGCTCAGCAACACACCGTGCTGGCGAACTCGCAGGCATCGATGTTCTGCGGCTATTACCAGAACCGAGTGCCGCCTGCGTTGCTTACGGACTTCGTGACCGTGATGAAGATATAGAGCGTGTCGCTGTCTACGATTTGGGCGGTGGGACCTTTGATATCAGTATCGTTGATGTTGCCCATGAAGAGGAATTTTACGACGTAATTGCGACTGAGGGTAAACAAGAACTAGGCGGTGACGACTTTGACAAAACTCTTGCTGAATGGCTTATTGATCAAATTGAAACTGAAATAGATGTGAGTATTGAAGAAGGAACAAAGGAGTTCCTGCAAATTAAGTCCAAAGCTAAGGATATCAAGGAACAACTTTCAGCGCGAGAATCAGCTACATTCCGTGATCCTGGATTAATTACTGGTGAGAATATAGAGTTTGAAGTCACCCGCGAAGAATTTGAGGAAATCACTGAGGACCTCGTTGACGAAACCATAGAATTCTGTAAGACCGCACTTAAAAGCCAAGAAATGACTGTGGATAATATCGATACTGTACTGTTGGTTGGCGGATCCACAAAAATGCCCGCAGTGAAGGAAGCCGTTGAAGACTTCTTTGATCAGGAACCGTCACAAGAAGTTAACCCAGATGAAGCTGTCGCTATTGGTTCTGGTGTTTTTGCAGACTCTATTGAATCAAAGAAGGGACTAGAAGATAACAGCGACGGAGAAGATACTGACAATGATAAAAAGGGAATCGGTGTGAGCGATGTAGCCCCTGATGATCTAGGTATTGAACTTGCGACTGGCAAGATTGACAAAATAATTGAAAAGAATACCAACCTTCCCGTGATGGAGCGAAAGGAACGTGAATATACTACTGTCGAAGACAACCAAACACGGGCCAGAATTAAGCTCTACCAAGGTAGCGGAGACACAATAGATGATGACGATTTAGATCTAAAAACTGAGTTTGTTCTCAATAATATCCGTGAAGCTCCTGCTCATGAACCTGATATCACACTTCAACTAAAACTCAATGAGGACGGTATGTTAACTACTCATGCTTGGGATGAATCTGTGGTCGACGGTGAAGTAATTAATCCGGATGAGTCCGATGATGTAGGTAGTGGTGAAGCACATATTGATATTGGTCCCAGTAGTTCAGAATCTTCGATGTCAGTCAAGGAAATTCGTGAACTGCTCCCCAGAGTAACTTGAATAACGTGGACCAGTTGACTCCATGGGTCAGTAATTGATATCCTCTTTTTGAGGAAAACCCGGCAAGCACGCCGAGGAAGATGTCACCCGTGGATCCACTAATTATCCTGACCTATCTGTTCCACGTACCTGTCTATCTCACTGAGTGTGATAATCTTTGTTCTTATCTTCGTTAACACTGTGAGTCTTTGACAGTTGATCGTCGTCCGTATTGTTGTTTCTATCAGTATTCTCAAATTGTGGTTCCCCGGTACCATCACTGACAACGACTTTTGCCTTTTGTCGAACATCACCTTCTATCGCAAACCCTGGCTGTTGCACACTAACAATAGTTTGTTCCGGTCGGTGATCCGTTTTCCTCCCAATAGAATTGTGTTTGTTGTAATCGAATTGGGTTCCAACGTCTGGTTCGAGGACTTGTATTCCCTGATTCTCGAGGACTTCCTCAAGATCAGCTAAGGCGAATTCGGTTGCCTCTTGAATATCATCAGGATCATCATGCGAAACAGCACCAATTAAATCTTGGCGCACTTTGAAAATAATCGGAGCCGCCAGAGACTCAGGTCCATATTTACGAAGCTCGTCAATTTTGTTTTCTTTTTTGTCTATTAATGAATTTAATTGAGATTTCTCTTGTTCGTGCTGTTTCGTAAGTTCGGATATCCGCTCGTTGGACTTAATTAGCCGTGTTTCTAATTCGTCAACATATGCTCTTCGCCGGCGAAAAACCACCTTACTTAGTTTAATTTTGGACCTTAACTCCGTTACGTTGTTTGGGTCAATTTCATTTATTTGCTTTTGTATACGGTCGGGGTCGTACTGACTTGGAGTCACATCTTTTTCATTTTTATTTAATACTTCGTCCACAGCGGCCTCTGCCCAGTTGTTAAGTTCTTTGTTGTCCAGTACATTATGATCCACAATGTCTTTTTTATTAGACAACTTGTTGTTATTAGAATTGGTAGGTGTAGAGGTTGTCTGTCTACTGTTGGCTACGGTTTCTTGTTCATCAGATTTATCATCTTTTTTTGGGGGATTGTTGTTGGGCGATGATCGCTCATCGTTTTGGTTATTATCCCTATCGCCTCTGTCACCACCAATGGGTGGGTCAGCCTCTCTCTCACTTTCAGATTGCTTGCCGCTGGATTCTCCTAGATCTTTACTCTCTTTACTATTATTTTCCATCATGATTCTACCGATGACTCGCATTATATGTTTAAAAAAGGTCATTGGTTGTCCTCTGTAAGGTGTTGTCGACGTCATTCTCTAACTGATATTATATCAGCACACAGTATTATAATTACCTCTTGATTGCTTGATAGTATTTAAATAGTATGAAAAGAGACATAGAGTTATTGATACTCTATATTAATACTGACTCTTCGATGGTGGTACCGACAAAATCGAATTAGACTTTGTGTAATGAGAAGTTGACCCGGTATTATTGATAAAACCAATATTCCGTTATATTTGTTTAACCATTTTTTCAGATCTTTGTTTGAGATTGTGAAGCATTTGTGTGCATATATTTTATTCCAATTATACTAGCAACGCCGACCTACTGCTGGAGTCTGGAAAAATTCGGATGACGTTACGTTTAATATGAATGTAGCCAATAATCACAATAGAAATATCGATTTTAAGTAATAGTTGATACTGTTACAAATGAAGTATTGTATTGACTGCTGAACTGACTGGTTATCAAATTATATCAGCAACCTCTCAGCACAGACTGTTGACGATTGGAATATTTCGCTCATCTTCACATGGAACCAGCTCATCCAAACACTATCACATTACCGTTACCCTAAATTTTTATCATATTCCTACGCAATAACTAAAATATGAGTAGTGGCCCCTCAATCGAACTTGTGTCGCCGAATATATCCAGCGAAACAAAATTATCCCGGTCGGAAAGTTCTGAAAACCCGGTGCCGTTACTTGGCAAACAATCTGGAGAATCCAACCTGGTCTCAGTCAACAATTACCCACACGTTGCCATCCATGCTAATGTCAATACAAAAGCCAATGGGATTACTCGATACGATGCGAGCAATTTTATAGTGCGACATGAAGGAGAACAATCCGACTTAGAACGGGTGTCATTACTTGGTGATAAGGTCGACATTGTATTCGTTTTTGATGACACAGGAAGTATGTCCGATGAGATTGATGGCGCAAAGGAGGGAGTTCAGTTCCTCACAGAAAAGATTGATTCACAGGAGATAGACACACGATATTCGCTAGTAACTTTTAAAAACGAGGTTGATATAAAAACTGAATTTACTCGCGACACTGACCAGTTAAAAACATTAATTAATAATTTGTATGCCAGTGGTGGTGGTGATATCCCCGAAGCAAATTTTGATGCGATTGAGGCGGCTCTTAATCTCGAATTTAGGTCAGATGCACAACGTATTATAGTAGATATTACTGACGCCCCTTCTCATTACAAGGGTGATGGCAGCGGTATTTCGTCGTACACGTTTTCAGACGTGGCAGAAGACATTAACGATGCAGATGTGACCTTTATTTCAATAGCGCCCGATACGGACGACTCGGAGACAAGTGCAAAGTCCTTGACGTCTGAGGTAGGGGGGTTTTGGGCAGATATTTCTGAAACACGTCATGGTCGAAACGAAAATTTTGAATCAGTGTTGCAGCGTATCACTGAACTCTTTACATCAACATACGAAATAGAGTTCCATACTTGTGCCCCTCCTGGCACAGAGCGTGATCTTACAGTGGAGTTCATTGGTGACAATGGCCGAGATGATGCGACGACTAAGCTGTCAGTACCTTCAAGATTCGACTTACCCCCAGAGTGTGCCGAGGATACGGATGATAGCATCGACACCAAGTCAGCAGACACGATTACATCAGGCCCTGAAAAAAAATCTGGGTTTGGTAAATTATATGTTGAAGCAGATCGCTACAAAATTGACTCCGGTGGTTCAATAAAATTCACTGTTCGATCCGGAAGCAACGACCTTGTTCCTGGGTCAATTGTTAAGGTTGATGGTAAGTCATTTGAAGCGGATCAAGCAGGTCGAGCTGAAGTCACGTTTGATGAAATTGGAGTCAAAACGGTTACTGCGACACATCCAGATTCAGATACAGATGCAACAGTGACAGTCGAAATCATCGAGAGCGAAAATGAAGATGTTGGCAAACAGGCGGGAAGCATCGGTTCTAAAAGTCCAGATGAAGCATTAATAATAGAACCAAATTTATGGCGAGTTCGACCCGGTGAAGAAATCTCGTTTACAGTGCAAAATCTTCACGGTGACCGTATAGAAGATGTTACGGTAGAGGGTCCTAACGAATCAAAACAGACGAATGTGGCCGGTACCTGTTCATTTGTGTTCAACGAGACTGGAACTATTTCGATCACGGCTAAGAAATCCGGCTTGAAATCAGACTCTATCAAGATTGATGTAGACAAAGAGTGAAAATAAATGATTGGTTCCGTAACCTGAGTAAGAATTCCAAATTATTTTACTAACGAGAAAATACCAATCACAATAAATAATCCGAATAGAAGCATAGCAAAGTTCGAAATCACAACCAATACTGATACTGCAGTCCCATAGAACGATACAAATGCGTATACAATACCGAGATACGCTAATGCAATTATACCACCATACGCTAGTCCGCCGCCGATACCGGTAGCTAACCAGATTCGTCGCTTTGTTACCTCAGAGGCTGGGTCAACCACATCAAACCTGTCTTCTGTACCATCTTGCATCCTCGCTTCGACATACCCGTGGCCCGGATCGTTTGCGATGAGTTTCGTTGAGTCAAATCCAACTGACTCATATAAATTTTCTAAATTCTCATCCAAGTAATCGTCGTCAGTATTTGAAATGATTTGATCGGCTCTCTCGAGATCATCTTGCATTTCGTTTAGCAAATTTTCACATTCTCTACTGAGGTCACTGGGCCCGTTGGATGTTATGTATGTTAGAGGTTCAATAACATCCACTAAGTTGAGCCTACTATTGATCACCATACTACCAATAATAAATACGACCATCGAAACGAAACCCAGTGGTACCCATAGAGGCACGATAAATGGTTGAACTGAACTCAATGTTTCATGTGATATCCACGGTAGGACAGCGATAGACACAGATGATGATAGTGAAATGAGAAAATCTTCGCCAAGTCCAGACCATCCAAGATATACAGTTGTTGCAGCCAAGAACAGCAGCGTCGTGGCCGCAATAACTATAACATTAGATGAATTGTAGATTCTATATTTAGCTTTCGGTTTAAGTGTTGGTGCACAATCCGCTGCTTCTGTAACTGCATTGGCCAAAGCCCGCTGTTTGGTTTTTTGTTTGACATCCTCTTTTTCAGACCTTTTAATAGAATCAAAAAGTTTGTCACAGGCATTATCAACAACGTTTTGTAGTCGACTGAATCCAATCGTATTGCTTGTTTCATTCCTCGGACTCACTTCTGAATAATTAAGAGAACTTGGCATAACAACTATGTGAACATCCTGGAGATAGTCCGGACGGCCACTCCCAGCAATTGCGACTGTACCATCGACCGAGAATTTGTCACGGAGATACGTTATGAATTGGATGGCATCAAGCGATGATGGCGATCCGAAATCGAGATTCACATCATCACTCAGGACACTATCGAGTTCATCCTCGCTAACCGTTGAACCTCGAAAGTCTGCATCAGTGAGATTATTAAATACTTCTTGATAGTTTCCAGTGTCGCGCATTATAGCCCATCCGTTCTTGTTCTCAAACAGATTTTCCACCTTTTTTTGAAATTCGCTGAGTAGGTCTTTCGCATTTGGGTTCAGATAATGAAGTAACAATTGCTGGTTCGCTCCACCAACCCTCCCGTTTGTGTACACTAATACTTCACCTGCAGCAGGTGAATGATAGAAGATTACATCGTCAAGATACACATCGTTGATCTCATCATATTCTTTATCAACGACTAGTTCGTTCGATTCATCATACACAAGACGTCCGGTCGGACCATCAAACACGGAGAGCCCTGGTGCCGTCGGAAGCCACGATACGGGATTACTATCTTTTATACTAGACTTTTCATCAACCGAAGCAGGCGTATGCTTCTCGTCTGTAAACTTTGAGAAAGGATCAGAATGGAATCCTTCTGATGAGTTCAGTGACTCAAATTCAGAGTTTGGGATGTCCTCTATCTTTTTGTTTTTTTCCCCTACGTCTGAGATACTTTCCGGGTCTTTTTTCTGAGTAGCCGTTTTGTCTTGTTTATATGTTGGGTGCGTATCTTTCTTTGACTCACGATCCACTGGATTACCAACCGACTTTTTATTAATTTCCCGTGGTTCTGAAGCAGTTTGATTATTTGACGTTTTAGTAACTTTCGTATTTATATCTATCACAACGTCAATATTTCTCAATTCATCTATACGGCCGTGTAATGACACAGCAATAGATCTACCACCTAATTTCAGCCCATAATAGGTAGTATCTGCTGCGTTGTGTATGTCTTCAATATTGAGGTCTGGTTTTTTATTATTAATCTCAATTTTATTATTGGCTGGTGGTTTTAAACCTCTATTATTTGATAAGCGAAAATGAAAAGATTGTATTAATTTATGAACATCTAACCAATCTGGGGATGGTCTAGGAATTGGCGTATTTTCACCAGTTGTATTATTTTCTGTAAAATCTTTGACAATATTGAAGTGCAAATCACAACTCACCTCATTTGCGTTTCCAAATTTCGTCACAGCAACCATTCTCCGTCGTTGAACCCCGTCATCAAATATGAACTGAGAACGTAGCGTATGGTCTTTTTTTGGCTCGTATCGGAACAGCACATCGTTTTCGACGTCATTTTTGGCTACTGAGTCGATATTGTGTAGTTTTTCCTCGGTACCGTAAATGATCTCACCGTCTTCCTGGGTAACATGTGTCTCAATCATTGTTCTATTTCCACTTTCTCCCAATTCGTTCAAGTAGGTCCTTGGTTCCGTACAACACAGGTCTGTCTTTGTCAACGAGCTCTGCTGGCGTTTCGCTATCTGTTTCTGACTTACTCACATCGAAATTTACTGGACGGGCGTTGTCTTGATCATATTCTGGTGCAGCTCCGTGGTGCGATGACTCCGCGTATAGTCCTCCCAAATATTTGGTAACATCGTACTCTGGAAGGAACTTTTCTAAAAGGAATTTCGTAAATTCTTTCGGTCTATCAGTGGCTGGTTGTGCAACACGTTCTTTCTCTTTTTGGAATGACGGTATAGCGACGTCAGCGAATGTTAACAGGTAGAAAACGTCGTTTCCTTTCCCAGAGTACTCTTTTCCGTCGTGCTTGTATTTGCCGCCGCCAAGTCGGTCGTAGATTCTGTCGAACACCTGTTCATAATTTCCTCGATCTCGAGTCTGCTTCAGCTCACCATCTGGCCTAACATGAGCCCAGTCTGGGGTTTTGTTTTTAGTTGCATATTTACCGAAGTCGTCCATTGGTAGGACAAGTCCAATACTGTCAGCGTAATATATCATGTCCTGGATTATATACTTCATTACAGCAGATTGATCAAATTCGTCACCGTCTTTTGCATCTTTAGGCCATGAGAATTTATCTTTACTAGGGTCGATTCCCACGGGTTTTGAGTCACTAATAAACGTTTCACCCTTTTTTCCTCCACTGTTATCCATGCTCCAGCGGAGGAACCGAGCGATGCGGAAAGCTTCCTCGTAGCTGTCTGTAATCACTGTTTCCTCAGCGGCGGCAGGCTTCGGTACCGTAATCTGTTGTGAATCCTTCCCTGGAGAAGATTCTATTAATTCACCAGCATAGTCTATTGTACTAAGATTTATGCGTCGGGGGAATAAGAATCCATGTTTGAAAGATAGTTGTATTGGCACATTCTCGTTTTGAGCCGTACTTGTAATACCTTCAAATCCTCGTTTTCTAAGGACATCAGTAAGTTTCTTTAGTGACTGATCAGATTCAACATCAGTATACATTCCAGCACTATAGCCAAGTCCAGCCATCGCTGTTGTCTTTCCACTACCAGTCGCACCAATGAGGATTGTATTCGTGTCAGCAGTGTACGTACGAACGGAACCTAAAATAAGCAATACACACAGTGTTGAGATGACATCTAGACCAATCCCGGATGTATTTAACTCTACAATTTCGAAAGGAGATAGGTTATATATGATAATATATTCGAATAACAAGAATACGAGCAACCCACCTAGAACAAATAAGAGCCGAGAGAGTGCACTGTTGAATTCAATATTCCCTCCAGGTTTTGACTGATACTTAAGATAGTCATGAGTTAGTGAACGATCTCCCCTTGCCCCCGATCTATCCCAACGCAGGCCACCAATGACAATTCCGATGCCTATACCAATCAATAAATAGGGTGCGTTTGCCATCCATGCCCAATCAGTCGGATTGCGGACGGTAGGATCTTGTATCAACGCAAGGAATGCAATGACAGTTGCTGCAAATAGGATATAACCATACAAATATTTGTAATGGTCAAGAGAAATAAGTGACATTAGACCTAGAATAATGCCAATAGGAATCACAAGCGAAGGTTGGGCTGTTGTTCCAAATGCGTTATTAAACAACGCGTCAATTAGTATTAGGAATTCGCTATGTGGGTTAAGTGCAGTAGGGACCATATTATTAAATAGCCGATTTGTAGCAATACCCAGAACTGCGACTAAGACAACCAACAAAAACAGTTCACGTTTGAATGTTGGCTTTTCCATCCACCAAGTGTTCATTAGTAACCAATCACCAACTTAGTGAAGTCACACATAATACAATAAATTTTTGATGTCAGACCGAAATCCATTTATATAAATTGCATTGTTTTAAATTTACAAAAATATATAAATTATACATTATTAATTATACTCGGAGTTTGATTAATGAGTTTCGCTCATCCGTAGGAGATTGTTGATACTGTTGAACAGTCGCTGCGAAGTCGAAGAGGACAAAGGCACCGCGTATAGTCATTAACGCAACTTCTGAACTCGGCTCTGTACGTTTATAAACAGCCTTCAGAGCCCTCGGAATGGAGGAAGAGATGGTCGATGTCCTCCATCAGTCCATCGAGATCACGGTTTGGCTGCTCACGCACCCACGAAAACATGTTGTAGATCGCTTCTTTGAGGCCGTGTTCAAGCTGTGCTCGGAGCGACGAGACTTTCGAGACGAGTCGCTCCGAGACGCTCGACGGAGAACCAAGCCGAAGCAGACTGTAGGTCAGCATCTGAAGGTGCCAGTGCCGACTGGCACCGTCTGAATCTCGAACCTCGCAGCCTCCCGAGCCAAGATCTTCTTTCGAGTCCTCGAAGAACGTCTCTATTCGCCATCGTTTGGAGTAGATTCGAATGAATCCCGGCAAGCGGATTCTACTCGTCTTGGACAACTTCTCCTCACACGTCTGCAAGTACACGCGTAAGCGTGCTCACGAACTCGGGATTAACCTGGTGTTCTTGCCGATTGGTTCCCCGGATCTGAACCCAATCGAACCTGTCTGGAAGAGCCTCAAGTGGGAGTCTTCGCCGCTGATCGTCAACGGAGAAGACGAGTACCGGAAACGCCTTGACCACCTATTCGATCAACTGACCGAGAAACTGAGTTTCGCTGCATCATGGATCGACAACCACCTCAGTGGATTCTTCAATAAGATTCGCTAACTACTAGCCTCACCCGAATATTCTTATCCGTAGAGTGGATTGTTTCGCTTGCGAGATTTTCATAGGAGTACCAAGATTCAGATCGCTACAACCAGTTCTTCAATGAGGTTCTGTGTGAATCAATCCACGAGAAGATTCACTGCATCACCTCAGTTGAGGCTCCCGGAGGTGAAGTCTAAATGGTTCTGAGACGCGACCACAATAAAGAGATACTGATCCTCAATAACTTCCCCGAATCACTAAGGTCTCGCCCCGTTCACGGTGAGGAGGATGTCACAGTGTTGATTGCGGAGAGATTGCGTGGACGTACGCATGATAACCGCCTGTGTTCGCTGATACCTGTTCCGAAAATATATTAATATTATAATTATGTATTTCTCATATGAGACGGTCCGCTACACTCAATCGGCTTGTTATATCTCTCCAGGATAGCGTAACGGATCTCAAAATATTTCTCAAACAGGGTCTGGAACCAACGTACCGAGAGAAGCATTTTTTCAGAATTCAATC
>SL_4KL_010_BRINEDRAFT_10002095_pt1 | contig 11238 bp, 9 predicted proteins | sample SodLak_010_BRINE_2_FD_10664 | JGI IMG/M metagenome (IMG submission 10664) | reverse complement strand
AGGAGGAGGAGGAGGAGTGGTCCAGCAGTGGGGGGACTTCAGTGATGAGGATAAGAATTTAAAACCGCATTGAAAAATATGAATTCCTTTTTTGATTGATGCCAAAACGCAGCGAAACAGAGCAGGAGGGTGTCCCTGAGCAGGGCTGTGGCTACCAGCCCCCCGACCCTGTACTCCTAAATTTGATAGTACTTGTCACGGCAAAAGTCCGAAACCCAAATTTTACCCATTTTGTCCACGGCCAAAAAAATGCCATAAAAAATTGCTGTTTGTGTTCCTGGTGCTAATCATGTGCAGTCCAGCAAACTTAACCTGGTGGATCTTGCGGGCAGTGAGCGTGTGAGCAAAACAAAGAGTGAGGGCATGGTGCTCAAGGAGGCAGCTCACATCAATAAATCCTTGTCCATCCTTGAGCAGGTGAGTGAAGAGATGTGTTAAATTGACTCCTACAGGCTCTTTTACGCTAGAACCAGAATTGAAGTCAAACATGAAAACATCAAAATAATGTGTTGGGCATACTAGCAATCATAAATGATCACCAGGGGGTCAGCAGACCTGCTGTTTGGCTTAGTTCATCAAACAAGTCTACCCTGTGCCCTTGCTTGATTTGCAGGTAGTTCTTGCTCTTGGGGAGGGATCAGATCATGTGCCTTTCAGGTCAAGCAAACTCACGCACGTGTTGAAAGATGCAGTTGGAGGCAACTGCAAGACAGTCATGGTCGCAAATGTGTGAGTACCTTGCTACAACTCTTTGTGCCAACACTGCATAATTGCATTACTTACCAATTTTCATGTGTGGCAATGAGGCAGCCAGTACTCCTGGACAAGATCTGCTGGTTGTGCTGGCCAAGACAAGCTTTTTGTAATAACAACTTCCTTATTTCCTTTTTTAAGACAAAAGGTAGACTTTGGACAAACTCGCGAAGAATGCACACAATGTTCGCTTTTGGTCAGCAGCGATACTGAAATAGACTAGCACATGTGCGCTCACACATGCATACACCAGTGCATGTCTACGCATGCGCACACACCACACACACTCTCAAACACACACAAAGCCAGATGTTCAAACACGGAGAAAGCTACGGGCTAATGCTGTTGTGCCCTTTGATAGAAAAGGATTTATCTGCTCACTCCTGGCTACCCTCCTTACCTTTGCAGCTATGTATCTTTGCTAGAATACAGGCAAACTTCTCATCAATATGGCTGCGGCTGTGGACCTACATTTGTCTTTTCACAACTGCTTATGTCTCCAATCCTGCTTTGCCTGGCTGTGCAGATGGGGCGAAGGAAGCCAGATTAATGAGACCCTAAGCACTTGTCGGTTTGCCATGAGACTCCTGCGGCTCAAGTGCCGTATAACCCCGAATGTGGTTGAAGATGCTGGCACACAGATACGTGCCCTACAGAGGTAGGAATATCGATCCCTAAAAGCATTCATATTTCTTTCCAATCTTGCTGACCACATTTTTGATTATATGCCAATGCCCTACCAAATTGTGTCCGCAAACACTTTCAATGTTTGGCAGGTACAAAATGTCCATGGACAGCCAAACCCTCTGGGAAAAGTCTCTCCAGAGACTTTGATTGGCTGTTTCAGTGTGCAATATCCTGTCACATACTGTGTATGCATAAGATCATGCGCAATGCATGCGCCTAGCGCATAGCTAAGCCCAGCAGCTCGGGCCGCTGTTGCAAAGCTTATTCAGGAGTTTTGGATACTATTACAGTACCAACAATACTCACGGTGCCCAGCACACATGTACATAATTGCATACATCAAAACACACTGCTTTGTGCAGCCAAGTCAGGGACCTGCAGCAGCAGCTTGGAGGACAGGCGGGTGTGGCCCTGCCTTTACCTGGAGCCAACAATTGTAATGCTACCTTGAGCGAGCGTCAGAGAGCGACGTTAAGGCACCAGGTGGGACAATGGAAAGGAGTAGCTCACACTTTAAATCAACAACAGTAAGTTCTTGAAGTGGACAGCAGCACTCCCTATGCTCATTTTGCACTCCATGTGGGCAGTCTTGCATGTGTGCCTCCAGGTGTCTCACTTTCTTGCCGCGCCCTGCACCTCCAGCTCCCTCGCCCCCCTAGACCTGACCAGTGCAGCTGCTGTGCACGAAGCCTTCTTGCAGCTTCGCCAGCTGTATCAGCAGCACACACAAGCCCCAGGTGCGCCACTGGCAGCTCACATTGCAAGCCACAGAGAGAGTCAGGCGCTGAATTTACGGGCGGCGGCAGCTGCGGCACAGCAGCAGCATGATGGCAAGACGTGCAAAACGTCCGAGGGCAAAGCTGGCGGGAAGGCTGCAGGGACAGAGCAGATCAGCAGCCTAGTGCCCTGCCAGCAGCAGCTGCCGCAGCAGCAAAAGCAGCAGACGCACCATATTCTCCTGCCACCGCCGCCATCGCCGCCATTGCAACAGCAGCCCTGGGAAGGAGCGGGTGTGGGTGAGGTGGAGGACGAGGCCAGTAGCCACCAGGCGGGGGGCGTGGGTGTAGCCCCAGAGCCCTCACCTGTTCCCCTGCAAGGGGCTGGGCTAAATCCGTCAGGACTCCACCACTTGCAACAAAACAGCCTGCGCGGTAGCAATGGCAGCTGCGCCATGCCTGGTGACCCTGAGTCGCTGCGCGGTGCGCAGCACAGGGGTTTGGGTAGCCTGAACATGGATGCGTGCAGCACAAGCAGTGATGGACGTAGGGGGGGCAAGGAGCTTAAGGGGGTGCATGGGGGAAGCAGCATGAGCCGCGAAACTGCAGCTGAGGAGTACAAGCAGGGGCCGGGTGCAGCCAAAGCCGACCTGCTGCTTGAGAACCGGGCAAGACTGAAGGAGCTGAAGAGGAGGGCCAAGGTAGGCTGAGCATGTGCTCGCCTGCATGAATTGCCGATACATTTGTCCAGCTGGCTGGGTGCGCCGCCTGGTATTCCCAATCTTGATGAGGTGCAAAATGAGGCTGCTGTGGCGTGTACAGAGCTAAGCTGCATGGCTTGGCCTGAAGCATGCACACTGGCTGAGTGGGTGCCCGTGCTCAGCAATGCCGCTTACAGCCAGGTACGGAAACTGCATTGCAGACATAACCAAAAAGGTGTGATAGGTAGGAAGTGCCACCAACTGTGTTGAGCTCTAGCGAAGCATATGCAGACACAGGGTGAGCTACTTCATAGGCCTTGTTTGCGCTAAGCAGCAGTGCTGTACTTATCTGTCACAGGATCTGGGCCTGGGCATAAATACAGCCAAAGTCGAGCTGGACTCCCTTAAGGCTCAAGCAGACACGATGAAGGAGGCGAGGCAAGCTCAGGGCATGGAACAGGCATGTATGCTTTGGCGGAGCAGCCCAACTTGCCCTTTGAGTCTCAAGTGACTTGCATGAGATATTTTAAGACCAGGAGAAGGCTTGGGTTAGCACCAGTGCAAATGACCAAAGGAACTAGAATATTCATTGAATTGGAACCAAGCAAGCAGCGGATTGCTGGCTTTTTGTGATGTATCACCATACATCCACAGAGTAGCTAAGGCCAAGTTTTGTGTTCAAAGCACATATGATAATTTACTATGCAGATTGTGATGGCTCAAAGTTCTGACATTTCTTTAATTTCACAATTGCAGGTTCTCAGCAACGAAGAATTGAATGTGCTTACGCGCATCAAAGACTTAAAATCTCAATACAAGGATCAATTTACTGAGCTTCAGGTGTGCTCCAGCTTTTGGTGATGCATACTTCAATTCTGCATGCACGTAGCATGCATGACAATCACAGCACCTTAACAAATGATCCAGCATGGCAGTGGCTCATTTCCATGCAGATTTTGAAGAGCTGCATTGGCTTAGTCAAGTGTACAAGTTCAAAGCCAGTAAATTCATATGGTAATTTCACCTATACCTGGGGGTCGGCGTTGGCCTATAGCGCTAAAGATTTTATTGGATATTACCAGGGGATATTTCTCGTGTGACTGTGGCCATATCAATTGGTTTCAATTGGCTGCCAACTGAATGGGGCCCTCGGGCCCTGTCCTTGGTTGTCCAATTGTCTTATCAATATAATTATGGGGGTAAACACTCGAATTCGAGTTATGGATGATAAGTCGGACGATGATGGCAACCCTGCATCTAGGGTTGCTGCACCCCTGCTGAATTGCTAGAGAAGAACGTCTTGTTGGCAATAGAAATGGAAGAACAAGTTCCTGCAGTCATCAAGGAAGAATGTGGGGGATCAGTGGTGCTAGTTTGCTAAGGGTCGAGATGAAGCTCAGCCCAGCAAACCCGTCGATGACCCTAACACGCCACACGTGCCTCTCGGCAGCCTAAGCAGCAAGGCAAGCAAGTAATGCAGACCCCAGTGAGCAGCTGCAGCAGCAGCAGCAGCAGCAGCAGGAGGAGGAGGAGGAGGAGGAGGTGCAGCTTGGAAGAAGGTCTCCAAGGGCAGCCGGAATGCAGGTGCGTGCATAAGTCATGCATGCCAAAGGAATTAGCATTGCGGAGTTGTGAAAGAGGGCAGTGAATGTTGTTCATTCTTTGTACAAACACGCGCGCGTATTTGCGCGCACATACACACTGACATACCCACGGTGGCATGCATATGCAGACTATCTGGACTTCTGCAAGAAGGTTAAGTGTGGAGGAAGCTCAAGGCCGCGCACAGCTTGCTGGAGCCTTCCAGGGCTGCCATCCACACCTTGGAGGCTGACAAGGGTTCGCTCAGCCAGGTGTGGAAAATTTGTCTGGAATGTAGCGCAGATTGCAGTTGTTTGAATAATGAGAGATTAATTGCTTCATTGAATGTGTTGCTGCTTACATCTCTACTTCTCTTGCTTGCATCCTTGCATTTGTTTTTGTCCAGTTGTCTCTGACCAGGTGTACCCAACCCTCAATGCCTTGGAAGCCCACACTGCAGCATGGGCAGGCAGTGCAGAGTAGCCTGCAACGTAGAGGAAGGATGTTTACAACATGTTCAGGGCGAGGCGCGAGAAACGCTACCACCCAGCCCAGCCCGCAGCCTTCATGCTGGACCCTGTCAACTTTGAGATGCAGGGTGAGTTGGAGTGCTAGTCGTAGAACAGTGCTCAATTTTGAAAATGTAGGTGAGCTGCCTATTTCTTCCTATACGCAGAAATAAGCACTTGCCTCCTTTTTCCCTTAAATGTAGGCACTGAGGTGCGCTAACCCATCAGCCGCCTTAAACCTGAGCTGCGGGAGGATGTTCTCCAGTCGGTTGTGCGCTTGAATGGAGGCAGGAGCAACATGAGAGTGTCAGAAGCAGCCAGCAAGGAGCTGAAGGAGCTGGATCTGCGGGAGTGGGAGCCTGATGTAGTAGATGCAGCCACCATCCCCAAGAAGCGGGACTACGCACACGGCTCAGCGCAGTTGGAGATCATTGAGCCTATAAGCCAAACTTTGTGTGCAGTTTATGGTTGTACAAGGCAGCAAAGCAGTTCCCATTGCTCTCCGTGGCAGCAAACAAGCTTCTATAAGCATACGCAACATCAGCTGCAGTGGAGCGGAACTGGTCAGCTTGGGGGTGCATCCACACACCACTCCACAACAGCCTCAGCATTGAGACAGCTGAGAAGATGGTTTATGTCAGGGCAAATATGCCTGCATCTAGGTACAACTAGGTACCTGGCGGGTTTCCTTTTGGCATGGAACATATTACATGGATAGATCTGATCTGACCTGGCAAGGCCCCATTCTAATATTTTTAGTGATCTTAATCTTTTGGACACTATGACATGTCCCTTAAAAGAATTGGAGGTGATTTAAGCCAACAAGAGCAAAGCAAAACGCACCATGACTGCATAGCCAGGGACGGCTTTATCAGATAGGTATGCGTCTAATATAATGTTATGTCTTGGCCTTATGGCCAGGCAAAGCACTACTGAATTATTTCTTCATATTATATTTTAAAGGGTTCCCTATCATCCCCCAAAATTTGATGACAAAATTTCAGTCGCATGCATGTGGGCGTTCTGGCACGTATAGCGCTATATAGCGCTATGTATTTTTCCTGTAGCGCTAGACGCCGAACTCTACCTATTTCGTAGACAGGCTCAAACCCAGCCAAACATAAGCAAGCTAACTATGATTTTGCCTGGTCAATGCAGATGGTGAAGAGTGAGACAGACTACACACAGCAGCTGTGTGATACTTGCACACAAGAATTTATGGAAGACTTCAAAGCATGGTGGGTTCTGGCAAGCCCTGAAATAGCAATCATAACAGGTTGCTGCTGCCTCATTTTTGTGCGTGCGTGCGCTGACATATTTGCAAACCAAGTTAGTGTAGCTTTACCTGTCTCACTGCAAAATGCAAAATGATGCCTGCCTAAAGAGCCAGGTCAAAGCACTGGGCATTTGAAGCATCCTCTACGAGCCTTGTGCGCCTTCTTGCTTTTTGCACAATAGGCCTGAGCATGCGCCTTTTACCAGCATGAGAAGCTTCATGCTCTAGTAATTTCAGATGGTTCAATCCCGTTCCAGGTACACCTCTCAATATGGAGGGGATGGTATACCTGATGCAGCCCAGAGAGACATTGGCTGCATAGGTCAAGCCTGTAGTAGCGTGAGTGCCTGTGAGACCTTTCTGCAAGCCCTCTCTTCTATCCAAAGTTAGGAAATAGTGGTTGGCCAGCCTGCTTCTATAAAAGCAATTTGTCTTGGCATGATGAGGCAGGTAAAGCAATTTCAACTGAAAGCTTCTGTATCCATGTCTGTATAAGTCTGCCACTGGATATAAGCTAAACGTAATGTGTCTTCTTCAGGCTGCGCCACTGATTGAGGAACCAGGATATTTCATTCTTTTTCAAATCAAAACAGTCCATTTGATATGGATTATCCCATTTGATATCGGATTATCCGCAGATCCTCTGCACCTGATAAGCACACTGATGCCCGAAAGCACACTAATGCCTGATCGCATACTGATGCCTGACGAGCACATCGGTGCCTGGATACACTTGAAAAGCCTGACAAGCACACTGATGCCTGATCTTGGTCTTTTGCACACAGCCTGCTACAGACTTGCTTAAGGGTTAAGAAGCACGCATATCTTACTTCAAGCATTGTGGCGTTTGTTGCTGATGAACAACACTTCGGAGCAAATGCGCCCTTACATTTCAATCCCTAGCCTGCTACCAGATAAGTATGCATGGCCTGCTACCAAGTAAGCATGCATGCTGCACCTCGATTGCTCTCAGGCTCCACCTTCAAACGGGTCAACACAATTCTTAATTGCCTCTGCGTCACAAGCATCGAATAGATCTACAACTGCAGCAGCAAATCACTCTGCTGTGGGATCATGCCCATCAGGGACAGGCAAAGGTGAGGACTTACAAGAGGGCTGTGCAATATGCTGCCATGGAATCCAATGGCAGGTTTCTTGTTAAGCTAATTTGGTCTGCACCATGCACAGGCCAGGCACTTATTCCATAACCCTTTAGCCGAGCTGGTCTGTACTGGGAGAAAACTGCATGAAATTGTTGCACGTAACCGCAGACGCAGCTACCCAACATCCGGTAGGCACGAAGGTGCACGGTCCGTCCAAAGTTGATGCAGCAGCGTTGAAGGCCTCTGGGGGCAGGCCACTTGCACACAAGGTGCAGCATCAGCCTCGGCAGCCAGCGTCTCATGAGGTGCGCAGCCAGCCCAGTAAGCCATTGTGTAGCAGGAACAAATAGCAATCAATGCAACAGGCACCTAGAGGTGTGTTGAAATGCACTTAGTGACAGTGATTTGCTCAGTCAGTTTCTGGAAAAAATGTCTTACTCTGATTCACACTTGCAGATCAGTGAGCCTGGGGCAGCCGCATTCTATGCTGCCCAGAACATGTCAGCGGGAAGCGGCCAACGTCCTGGGCATATAAAGAAGCGAGCCGGGGCCCCACCTGCGTTTTAATTTGATGACAGTGCATGGTGTCAGGTTTTCAAGTGGACCTGTCTTGGCTTTTTTTTTATCCTGTTCTAGGAAAATCTCAGCACTGAGCAATGACCAAACAAGAGACAGAGCTTTATAAATCCATGCTCAAGACTTATGGTTTTATCATGCTAGGTGAGACTGCTCAGCTATGGTGTTTTGCTTTAGAAATGGCCATCGTGCTCCTGTCAGAACACATGCCATACTATGATAAAAATCACCTGCACTGATGCGTTTTCCTAGAAGTGTTGGAGGCAAAGCATACTGTTGAAGGAAAACCATTGAGCTAATCTTGTGGAGTGCATTTCTCTGTCTTGAAAGGGGCTGGCCTGTCAAAATGGAAGCAAGTGCGTCTCTTCCCCCCATGTATATACTTTATCTATATTCATGGTTTATCTTTGTACTTTCTCTGTACAGGCGCTTCCATACATGTATGCATGCATCCATGTATTCTGGCAGAAGCATTTCATAGAGTACAACTATGGGAAATTTGCATGAATGTTTTCAAGTGTACATAGTTTGATCTGAGTTGGAGCTGATCAGGCATGTTCATAAACTCTCATGCTGTAAGTTGATCAGATTCGGGTCCAGATATGTCAGTAAAGTAAGTTGTGTGGATTGTTTGAGATATTTCGGCCAGAATGCCATGGCCCACAGAGATAGGAAGTGACAGGGGCAGGCACATGCCATCCTGCTACCTCTACTGTCAGCTTTGTCGAACCAAATGGTGTAGTAAAATAACATGGTAATATAATCACCATCAATTGAGCTAAACTGGCTGCCATCGCACCTGCCATTCTTCATGGCCACTCATACATTGCCACCGACGGCCTCTGGTCTCCTCCAAATCAGGAGGCACTTGCTGTACCCTGAGCTTCACCGCCACCATGTTCAAGGGGATATCTCGAAGCTGCTTGTTCAACCTGTCCACAAGTCACCAAATCCTGTGTACCTTTTTAAGGTCAAACCCCATGCTGGTATTGCTGGTAATGCCATAACCACTCAGTGAGTGCGCAGACGCCGTGGCCGTAAGTTTAAGGCAACACAAGTTGATATGAGCCATGCAGACACACGGATGCCATGTCACACGGTGTTAACCTGGCTTTCATAATCTGGCTTTGAAAAGGCCCCCCTTGAAGCAAAAAATTAGATCTTCAGATCCTCCCACCGTAAGGCTCCAGTACTTCGAATCTTCACGATGCTCTGAAGGCTTTCATGCACTCTAAACAGGTTTTACTACCGTACAGGTACATTTTTAAATCAAATTCAGACATGCAATCCGCTTTAAGGCCTCGACCAGTCTTCAATACCTCCTCTGTCATCATTCGGAAAGTGTCTTGCACATCAGGTTGTCAAAGCCAAACCATCTCCGGTATGATTACTAAACGCCACAACATCGCTTGTAGACTTATCATGAAAGCTATTGAAGCATGATCTCTAGGGGGCTATTTTGTCCAAATAAATATTGGCAGCGAAGACTGCCTGGCATTACAAGACTTAAAGATCCCTGAAAGACATACCAACAGAACCATCCCTGAATGGCTTTTGCATAGCCGCTTACCTGCTAAACAAAGGCTCACGGCCAGTCGTCAACGCTACTAGTTGCAGAAATACCTAACAAAAGACAATGTACCAGATGCCACCCCTAGGTATTCATTAAGAAGTGGGGCAGAATGTAGAGGGGACGGAGGGCTCTCAGCAACAGCAACGGTCTACAAGCCTTTGTCCAGGGTCTGGAACTCTAGTCAGCTCACACCTAACCAGCGGCATATCCATCTCGCAGAAGTCAAGTATTGCCAAGATACCAGGCCTTGGAGCCAGCTCGAGGCCGCCAACAAACAGCATAGCGCACTTTGTCAACATCTCCGCCGAGCTGCCGCCAACCATAGCCTCCACACTATCTTTCTGGGAGTGGGTGGCACCGATTACAGCCCCTATAGCATAGAGCTCCTTAAGAACCTTGGTATTGATCCTCAGAAAACTACCAGGCTTGCTGCGATGCTTCATGCTCATTCAGCTCAATTTGCTTGAAGAACTCTTTCCTTTTCTTCCCTTTCTGCCAATCCTTTTCTATGGAGGCCCCTTATATTCCACATGCCTTGCCTAGTCAGACTGTCTTTGGTTTTCTCTCTCAACGGCACAACAGACTCTGCCGTTTCATTTCGGACACTATGGACTATTTTATGGCTGGCGAAGACCAGCAACAAACCAATCAGCCTAACGACCTGGCTGGCGGTTTACCCCCTTAACTTGTAACTTGTAATGACTTGCAAACTTGTTAGTACCAGATGCACTCTTGAGAAAACTGTGTGACCTCTCATCGCCAAGGCCTTAGATCAGACCTTGGTCAGGAATGGGGTACTGCTACTCACCTCCTGGTCCCCATCACCTTCTCTGTTTCTGTTTTGCTTTCTCTGTTTCGCTGTTTGAGGAGGGGTACATACAGCGCTTTGGCCATAGTTGACGCCTTTTTCTTCATTGATCTAGGGAGTGTACACATGATGAAAACATGTTTTCATTTGTAACATAGTTTTCCCTTTCTCTTTTCTTATTAGCCTGGGCACTCATGTGTCCATATCCATGCTGACTGGGTTTACGCTCTATCTTCCCATCAATCTGTGGGTGCTGCGCACAGCTTTCTCAGCAAACCGGTCAACTTACCTGACCTCTTCCCTTGAGGGACCTCTGTCTGACAGAGTCTGGCAACAAACTACAAATGAACTAATGAAGCAATGAAGCACTGGCAGCATGCACACGTCCACGATCGCGAATTGCCTCTCAGCTGTCACCGACTGTCTCTCAAAATGTCTCAATAAGCCTCAACCAAGCAGTGGCGAATCAAATATGAAAATGACACAATAAACACGCGTTATCAAGCCTGCAATACATGGCGTTCAGTATCCGTATCTCCAAATGGCACGGGGTCGCTGCCTGGACATGGAATGCGGGTGATGATGTGTGTGGCATTTGCCGTGGCCCTTTCGACGGCTGTCCGCCTGATGGGAAATACCCAGGGGATGACAGCCCCGTCATTTGGGGCGTGTGTGAGCACGCCTTCCACATCCAGTGCATCAATAAATGGCTGACAAGTAGCTCCGAGCAGCGCTGCCCGATGTGCAGGAGGGCCTGGGAATACAAATCTGGGCTTGAGGGTGACCAGCCAGGGCCTGAGCGAGAGGTGAGATGAGATAGATAATGCGCAGCCTGTACATGTCTGCGCAGGCCGATTAAGGTCACGACTGATGCAAAGGCCTCTATTGAGGCATATATTTACTTCATAGCTATAATTGGTAGTGCACGCACGTGCACACGAGCGCGCGCGTGCAC
>SL_4KL_010_BRINEDRAFT_10002093_pt1 | contig 11240 bp, 14 predicted proteins | sample SodLak_010_BRINE_2_FD_10664 | JGI IMG/M metagenome (IMG submission 10664) | reverse complement strand
GGCGTCGTTCGGACGTAGGCGGCCGCAACGAGCAACACGAGTAGTACGCGGTAGCCGGCGAGTGCGGATGGAATCGCGTCTTCGACGACGAACCACGCGCCCCACGCGACGCTGTCGAGAAGCGGCGCGGCGACGAGAAACGGGTAGACGAACCGAAACTCCCACAGCGTGCGACCGGGATGTGTCTCGGCGACGGCGAGAATCGCGAGGGTTACGAACGTCAGCGCGAACAGTCCGCGCGGCGTCGTGTACGCGAACGCGGCGGCTGCGAACCCGATCTGGACGGCGAGTTTCGAGCGAGGGTCGAGCCGGTGAGCGATCGAGTCGCCCGGTTCGTAGCTCAGCACGGTCGAACGCCGAGTTCTTCGAGACGGTCGTCCGCGATCGAGTCGGATTCGAGCGCAATCTGTCCACCGGAAAGCGCGACGATCCGATCGGCGAGTTCACCGAGGTCACGGAGATCGTGCGTAACGACGATGATACTCGTTCCGGCGTCCGAAAGCTCCTCGAGATACCGGAGAACCGCATCCCGGGCCGGCCAATCGAGTCCGGTGAACGGTTCGTCTAACACGAGATGGGTCGGCCGCATCGCGAGCGCCCCGGCGATCGCGACGCGGGCCCGCTGGCCGCCCGAAAGGCGATCGATTCGCGTTTTCCGGTGCTCGGCCATATTGACCGCCTCGAGCGCGGTGTCCACCCGCTCGTCGATCTCCGAGCGCGGGAGGCCGAGGTTCTCCGGGCCGAACGCGACATCCGCCCCGACGGTGGCGGCGACGAAGCAGTCTCGCGGGTTCTGAAACACCATTCCGACCGCGGTGCGTGCCGCGACGAGATGCTCGGAGACGTCCCGACCGTCGATCGAGACGGTCCCCGAATCCGGTTCGAGGAGCCCGTTGAACTGTCGTACGAGCGTCGTCTTCCCGGAGCCGTTCGGGCCGGCGATGAGGACGAACTCGCCGTCGTCGATTCGGAGCGAAACGCCGTCGAGAACCGTCGTATCACCGTACCGAAAGACGAGATCCCGAACGGCTATCATTCGGCTCGGATCGCGTCGCTTCGGACGATGCCGAGCGCCGCCGCCATCTTCACCGCTTCGGCCGGAACGAACACGATCGCCCCGGTGATGATCGCCGTTTGAAGCGTCATATCCAGATTCCACCACATGAACGGGACGCCGATCCCGTATATCGCGACGACTGCGGCGGCCATTCCGGCGACGAGTCTCGGGACGGACGCGTCGGCGACGGAGTCAAGCGAGAGGCCGCCGTGCGCGATCACGCCCGTAACGGCGGCCGCGAGCGGATACGAAAGCAGATATCCGCCGGTCGGACCGAGCAACACGCCGAGTCCGGCACCGCCACCCGAGAAGACGGGCGCGCCGAGCGCGCCGGCCAGCAGGTACAACACCATCGCCGACGCACCCCATAGCGGTCCGAGAAACAGTCCGGCGAGGAACACGCCGAGCACCTGTAGCGTCACCGGTGCGGGCGAAAGCGGGTACGGGAACGCGACGTACGCAAAGGCGCCCATGAGCGCCGCAAACAGTGCGGCGCGCGCTACGTTTAGAGCCGTCTCGTCGCCGACGAGATCGACGTCCGTCGCTGTCGAATTGCTCATACGCGAGGATCTTCGTCAACCGTATTGATAGTATTGGTTTACAAGAGTAGAGATACGGCGAACGCTCGGGAGGCTAGCGACGGCCAAACCGGGCGTCAGGCGACGGAAAATTAACCGCTGATGAACTTGTTATCGCGCCAGTTGACGGTGTTCTCGGATTCGCGCTCGCGGGGATCGTCGACGACTTCGATACTCGCGGAGCGTTCCTCGCCGTCGACGATTCGGATGGCCTCCAGATCATCGTCGACGCCCGCGATCGCGGTGAGCGTTCCTTTTTGGGCGTACTTCGCGAGGTCACAGAGCACTTCGAACATCGGATACTGTAAGGCCGTATTCTGTAGTACCGTCTCCCGGTCACCCTTGAAGCAGGCGTACTCGACGAGTTTCGAATTAACCTCGACTTCCTGCTCTTGCATCTGGCCGCTGTCGCTGAAGCTTCCCCATTGTGGGCCGTCATCATCGCCGACCGACGCGCCGTTTTCGGGCTCCGGCGGCGTCTCCTGCCAGCCGTCTTCCGTCTCGTAGAGACGGTTCTCGGTGATACTCGCTTTCAGCTGTGCCGTCGGCGTGTATTTGGAGATGTTGTCTTCAGCCGCAATCGCACTGACAATGAGTGTGTTATTTCGTCTTGTTACTTCGACGTCCTCGATTTCGACGGGTAGATCGTACCCATCGAAGAATTCGTGAACGTCGTCGAGTTGCAGTTCCAGCGTCGAGTGAAGTCTGTATACGCGACTGGTCATGGTATCCCTGTCCCACAGCGGGGGATTCCCCCTGACGCAAGTGGTCCGGTTCAATGTACGAGTTCATCACATATATCACCTGTCCCTCACAATGTGAACGGTTATCACGCAGAACGGAGGTTTGATTCTACCGTTCGTCTGACGAAACAATAGTCGGTGATGCGAATCCGTAGAACGGCAAGGCGGTCGGTCGCGGTGAGAACACACCAGCGAGGGAATTAAGCGAGTGGAAACCGATGTATGCATAATGACAGATCACTACCAGGTAACGGTCGTCGGCGGCGGGCCGGCGGGATTGACAACGGCGTTATACACGACCCGTCTCGGACACGATACGATGGTCATAAACCGCGGCGGTGGGCGGGCGGCGATGATGCTCGACACCCACAACGTGATCGGCATCACCGAGGAGGTCTCGGGTAACGAGTTTCTCGCGACGGCGACGGCACAGATACAGGAGTACGGTGCCGACTACGCCCAAGATTACGTCACGGCTATCGAGCGAACCGAGGACGGGTTTCACATCAGCGCCGGGGAAACCGACGTGACGACCGACCACGTCGTGCTCGCGACCGGCTTTTCGGACGAACGGCCGGATCCGCCGCTTCCACGAACCGGGAAAGGGCTCCACTACTGTCTGCACTGTGACGCCTATATGTTCGTCGATGAACCGGTCTACGTGATGGGAACCGGCGACTCGGCCGCCTACGTCGCGATGATCATGCTGAACTTCACGCCGGACGTGGACATCCTCACCCGCGGCGACGAGATCGAGTGGTCCGACGAGACCGCGACGATGCTCGAAAACCATCCGATAACCGTCGTCCACGAAGACATCGTCGGTCTCGAGAAGGACGACGACGGTTGGCTTTCGGCCTTCGAGTTCGAGGACGGGACGAAACGGGAGTACCGCGGCGGGTTCCCGATGTACGGCTCGAACTACAACACGGAACTCGCCGAATCGCTCGGCGTCGAACTGAACGACGACGGCACCATCGCGGTCGACGATCACGGCCGAACGAACGTCGACGGGATCTACGCGGTCGGCGACGTGACGCCGGGGCACAACCAGATCCCCGTCGCGATGGGGGAGGGCGCACGCTGCGGTATCGGCAACCACTACGACCTCCGTGCGTTCCCGCGGAGCCTCGAGGAGATCGAAACACGAGGGCCGGTCACCGAAGCCGACGTCCCAGGGATCAGCGAGAAACTCAAACGTCGCGCGCTCGCACACGAAGGGCATCCGGGCGGCCCGAAGGACGAGCAATCGGTCGCGGGCGACGACTGAGACAGATCGCTGTAGCCATTTACTTGTCATTGCCGACCTGTACCGGTGATATCTAGTAACACGTGGGGAACACACCACCTTCCACGATAGTCCCGACCGTGTGTACAAATAGTATATTATTTTTTAATCAAATGCACCCCACATATAGTGAATATTAAGTTCACTGGATTCGATTGGATAGATATGGAGACAAGGAAGGTACAGCGATTGGGCCCATCGACGCTGGCGATGACGCTCCCTGCCGAGTGGGCGAGCGCACAGGACGTCGAAAAAGGCGACGAGGTGTCGCTTCGGATGGGCAGCAAGGGGACGCTCACCGTTATGCCCGAATCGGTTCAAAAGGAGGAGAGCGAAGCGATCATCCACGCGCAGAACCTCGACGCAGATTCCGTCGAGCGCGCCATCGTCGCACAGTACGTCCTCGGACGGCGTATCATCCACGTCGAGGTAGAAGACGAGGGAACGTTGGACTCCGCACAGATTAACGCCGTCTATAACGCCGAGACGCAGTTGATGGGACTCGGCGTCATCGAGGAGACCCCCGAGCGAATCGCGATCCGCTGTTCGGTCGACCCGGAAGACTTCACGCTGGATAACCTGCTCGAACGGCTCGAATCGACGGGATCGACCATGCGGAACGAGGCGATCAAAGCGTTAGCCCACGGCAACCCCGATCTGGCACAGCGAGCGCTGAACCGCGAACGGCAGGCGAACAAGATCTTCGTTCTCCTGTTGCGGCTCATCTTCACGGCCTACCAGAACCCGAATCTCGCCCGCGCCATCGGGCTCGACTCGGGCTTTCCGCTCATCGGCTACCGGTCGATCGCGAAGAACCTCGAACTCACCGCGGACAACGCCGAAGACATCGCGGAGATCGTCCTCGAAACCGAGGGGCACACGCTCAACGTCGACTCGGGGACGATGCGTCGCATCCGGGAGTTCACCGATCAGGTCAACGAACTCACCGAACTCGGCGTTCAGGCGGCCGTCACCCGGGATTACAACATGGCGATCGAGACGCGAACCAAGTTCGCGGACATCCGAGATCGAGAGATCGAGATCCTCAACGACATCGAAGAGATGCCGAACGAAGAGCTTCTTCGCGTCCGCGAGGTGCTCGTCAGCCTGGGACAGACTGCTGAGTATGCGGTTAGAAACGCCGAAATCGCGTCGAACCTCGCGTTGAACAAAGACAGCGAGTACGTGACGATCACGTAGGCACTACTTCTCGCTATCTTCCACGAGGGTCGGATGCGGCGTCGGATCATCCGGATGGGTCGTTTCGAAGGCCTCGGCCATCAGTTCTATCGATTCACGCTCCCGACGCCGCCGTTCGTCCCCATCGATCTCTTCACATCCCGGCGGCACGTCCCGGCCCCGATCGGTGAAATACCCCTCGGGGACGACCCAGTCGTGGTAGAACGGAACGTCCGAGTCGTGAACGAGAGTCAGCGCGACCTCAGCGCCGTGACCCGCACAGACGATCACCTGGTGAGCTTTCCCCGCGATCCGGCCAGCAGCATAGAGTCCGTCGACCCCGGTTCGCCCGTCGTCGTCGACCTCGACGTACGTTTTCGACCCTCGGCTAACCAGTCCGACCGCGTCGAGCGTTTCCAGATACGTCGACTCGGCCCACGAGGCAACGATGACGTAGTCGGAGCGGATGTCGGATCGGTTGGCTTCGTCGACTCGGAGACGGAATCCCCCGTCAGCGCCCGTTATCTCGGTGACATGACCCGCTTCGATGAGACAGCCGTTTCGCTCGGCCTGCCGTTCGAGCAGGTCGGCGAAGAGTCGGGAGTTCACGCCGGCGGGGAATCCCGGTACGTTCTCGAGATGGGCGTTTCGACGGAGGATTGATTCTCCGTGGTTGAGGACGACGGTGTCGAATCCGGCGCGTGCGGTGAACGTTCCGGCAGTCAGACCGGCGACGCCGCCTCCGACGACGGCGACGCGCGGTGTATCTCGATCACTCATACAGACCCCTTCCGGAAGGAGCGATACAAACGACCCGATTTTCGATCACAGAAATGCAAGGGGGAAGCCCACGACTTCAGACGTGGGTTACTGACGGCCCGCTTTCTCCCGAACATCGCCTAACCGTTGTGGTGGACGGAAAACCGGAGAGGCAACGAAATTATAAACGAACGGGAGACACCGGAGAAACTAATGTGATGCGGATTCACATAGCAGACGATGGAGCTCAATCGGACACTGAACCGTCCCCGCCATCTCAACGTTCGGAGCATCGCTTCGATTGGCGGAATACTCCTCAGTGTCTTATTGTTTCCAAAACTCGCCCCGATCTGGGTGCTTCATCCGCTCAGTGGACTCGGAAGTCTGCTGTACTTCGGTCTGTTTCAGCTGATTCAGGTGCTTCAGCTCCTCTTTCAGATACTGCAGACACTGTTTCAGCTCCTGTTGGGGGGAGCAAGCAAAGAATGGCTGACTGGGGCGGCGTTTGCCGGAGGATACATCCAGAAAGCGCTCTTCGAGCTCGAAGACGAGCGCGAATTCACCGAAGCCGAACTCGACGCGTTCGAAGAGTTCGCCGAACGAGTAGCATCGATGTCCGTTCACGCCGACGCTGGGATGGGGTCGGACGCCGCAGTACTCACAAAAGTGAGCGCTAGCAGCGAACAACTCCAACAGATACGGACGTGTTACCGTGAGACGGTGATGGCCGTTCCGAGATATGACGACGTGTACGGCGAACAGTTCCACGAAAACTTCGCCGCCGAGTTCGGCAACGATCTCACGTCCGTCGTCGTTGGAAACGCGCAGTTCACACGGCCGGTTCAGCAGCTTTTGGTCACACAAGCTAGAACGTCCGCGACGCAACGAAACGAACATCTCGACGTGCTCGATGTGGAGCGAACCTCGATTACGAACGCGGACGCGAGACTCGAAAAGATCGATCCGATCGTCGAGCAAACGGCGCCGCGAAACCTACTCCACTGCTCGTTCGATGAACTGCTGGAGTACGAATGCGATCTCAGACGCGCGAACGAAAAGTGTCGTCAGGTGCTCGAAGACCGTCAACACGACATTCACGAAAGCAACCAACAGTTCCGGAAGCGCTCGAATCAGACGTTCCTTCAGGAGTATCTGTATCGATCGATCGACCCGTCGTTCCCGGTACTCGCTGCGACGCTCGAACGGATTCACACGCTGAACAGTCGTCGAGGGGCCGTCGTTAAATCGATCTCGAGACGATACTGATCGGGAGTATCGTAGCCACCACAGGTTTCGACTCCCATCCTCCACCACCGTCTCTCGATTCTCCGCGGAAAAGCTATGAAATTCTACGATACTCCCTCCGAAACACGTTCCTCCGTCCGCTCAGCCGAGTTGGGCGATGAGATCTGCACCTTCGACGTACGGGTACCCGTGCCGATCCGCGTACGCCCGAGCGGCGCGCGGCGATAACGCGCCGCCGGTTTCGTCGTCTAACATCTCACAGACGACGACCGCGGGTTCGACGCCGGCGGCGGCGGCCAGGGCCAGTCCCAGCTCAGTATGTCCCTCCCGGTCGTCGAGTAGCTCCGGAGCACCGCGCAACAGGTGGACGTGTCCGGGAGCCCGAAACTGTGCCGCGAAGCTGTCGGCGTCCGCGGCGATGGCCCCCGTTGCTCCATCGCCCGCGATCCGTCTCGCGCGCTCGATTTCGCCGGCCGCTGAGCCGAGCTTCGAGATAGTGAGCGCCCGATCCTCGTCGGTGATTCCGGTGAACGTCTCCCGGTGGTTAACCGTGAGCGAGAACGACGATCGGTCGTCGTATTCGAGACTCGACGCGTCGCCGACCGGGTGGTCCAACAGCTCCTCGGCGAACGGGAGCGACCACGCCTCACAAACGGTATCGGCAAGCGCGACGCAGACGAGACCGCCGGCGTCGTTTCGCATCCGGGCTACGTCCTCCGAGGTCACCGTCGCGGCGGGATACACCAGATCGATCTCGCCTTCCCGGTCAGTCGCGTCGTGAATCAACACGGGCGAGGCGGCGGCGAACGATGTGATCGCTGCGTCGACGCCACGATTCACTCGCGCGGCGTTGCTACTCCGTGACATAGATGCTGAGCTCGTCTCCGTCTTCGAGTTCGAGCGTTTCGCGGAGCTTTTCCGGAGCGATGAGTTCCAGCTGGTCGTCCCCGTGGTGGGTTCGCTCAGGAGCGATGACGTGTGTCCCCTCGTATCGATCACCGACGGGCGTTTCCACCGTCGCGGGCCAACAGTACGCCGGACCGTACGTTCTATCGTCGGTTTCCCACCCGTCGATCTCGACCGGATCGATCGAATCCATACGAGCGCGCTTTCGGACGCTCTCGTCGCTGAGGTCGACGTTTAACGTTCCCGGAAACGGTTCGTATCCCAGCCGATCACGGAACTGTTCCATATACCCCGACAGGGAGATGTAGTGTCGCCCCTCACCCATGCCGCTCGTGACGGTCCCGTGTAGTGTCACGTCGTTGTTCCCCTCGAAAAGCCGGCGATACTCGACGTACTCGCGCTGGAGTGCCCGTTTCCCGTCGTCGGTGAGCGCGATTCGCTGCCCCTCGCCGCTCAGTTCCCGCGTTAGGTAGTTAGCGTCTTCGAGCCGTTGTAGCCGGCGCGAGGCTGTCTGATTCGAGGCGTCGAGGCGCTCGGCCAGGTCCGAGCACGTGACAGTCGTTTGTCCCTCGAGCGCACCGGCCAATGCGACGAGTTTGAGTGTCGCCAACTCGTCGTAGCCGACACGCCCAGTCGTCTGTGCCATACTCAAAATAGGAACTTCGGTCCCTTAACCATAACGAAAATGAGACGCATAACGAATGTGGAATAATGAAGGTCCGGAGGTCGCGTATAATGACATCATAATACTCCGAATACTGTTAATGGACGTTCGACCGAACGCTTATATCCACCCGGCGTCTCGGGACATATGCTAATGAGTAGCGTACCCTCCGATACGGACGAATCGCCCGGAACCTCGACCGAACCACCCGAGACGCCGCTTGACTCCGAGCGGTATGCCCATCTCTCGCTCGACAACGGTGAGGTCGTAATTTACGACCGGGAAGATCCGGAGATGTGGGTACAATCGGACTTCGTCGTCGAGCTCGGGGCGTAAGGCTCCGATAACGTTTTATACGGTAATCGCGGACCGGGCGGTATGAAAGAACTCCTCGCCCCGGCCGTCGAACTGTTCGTGTACGCGGCCGTCGCCGTCGGCTTCACGGCCGTCGGCGTTCTCGCAGAACTGACCAGCCTCCAGTATCTCGCGGCCGGCAATCTTCACTTCGCGATCTGGCTCGCCGGGATGGGGCTCATCGCGCTGTACGCCGGCGTCGTCGCGCTCGGTGTGAACGAAGTGCTGCCGCGGATTCGAGAACACGTCGGGAAGGCGTAGGAAGGCGTTTCTCAGAAGGGTATCGTAGCCGCTCAGAGATTCCGAAGCCGCTCCTTCGGCGGCAGTTCCCGTTTCTCCGCGTGAAACTACGAATTCTGCAATAATTTCTATCAGTTAGGGGATAATATTAATATCATCCGCTTAGAACTACGGCGAGAGAGACATAAAAATGTCAAAAATGAATCTCAATACGAAACGGACGAATCGGCGGTCGTTTATCTGTGCAACCGCAGGAACTGTGGCCGGACTCGCTCTAATGACGGGATCCGCAACCGCTGATGCGGAGATTGACTTTAGGTTCAAGCGCGGAGCGATTGGTGATGATGGTGATATAACGTGGGACGAGGACGAAGACGAGGACGAAGACGAGTTTGATCCGTCCGAGCTCGACTTGGAAGAGTTCAAAGTAACCGGTGGTGGGCGCGTGATTCACCGGGAACTCCCGTTAGGCGACCAGAAACCGTATAGGCTCCTTCTGGAAGAGGAGGAGGAGAAGGGGTCCCTGTACACACAGCGGGGTGCAAACATCAATTTCGAGGTCGAAGAAGACGAGGATAATCCGTTCTTTCCCAAACCGGGGAGATGGCGAGGGGTTGTTCGAGAAGAGGTGGATCTTGTCGGTGAGGGCGAGGAATTGCAATTCACGGGCGCAGTAACTCGCGTCGATTTCTTCGCCCAACGGGGGATGGATCCGGTTGGGGCCTTCGTTCTCGGGCTGGGAGCGTTCAAGGACAAGCGCTTCGAGGACTACATAAACAAAGAGATCCCCAACCCTGGTGGAAATGAACCGGGTCCTGATTAATTCTTCATGCTGCCGATCACGTTCCCACTCTAAGGAACGATCGAGGATGCACCTATACCGAGTCACGATTCGTTCACCATCCGGTAGCCGGTGACTGATTTGATACGCGCTTGAGCGGCTCTTCAGAAGCTAAAGCCAGTGAGCAAACCGGAGCCAGATGTTTCTCGTCGGGTCACATCCGGGAATATCTGAGAGTATAAGCTGGAACACCGCTCCCGAAAAATAGTACTGGTAATGGGTGACATCTATAGCAGTCACCTTGGACAGAGACATGTTAAATAAATACCGTGTACCGTTGAATAGAAATCGGTGAGCCCGTCGACGGACTAGAAGTGATGAAAGACGGCGATCCCGACGACGGCCACCAGCACAACGAGCACCGTCAGTAGAGTCCGTTCGCCGCTGAAGTCGGATCGGAGATCTCCAACGGGGTCTCCGAACGACAGCGCGGGTACGATCCCGGCGGCCATCGAACGGTTCCGAGAGTTATCCCGCGTTAGAGAAGCCGATTCGGAGACGTCCTCAACGGCACTCACACGCGTCGTGTTTTCGAGCACTCTATAGATCTCTTCGAGCGCGGCCAGGGGGGTTACTGTTCCGCGATCCGGGGTATACTCCACAATATCGGCACTGTCCAGTTTGGGGAGGTGGGTCTGGTGTAACGCGACGTACACTCGCTGGCGCGCCTGAGAACTGATGTGGCTCTCCTCGGTTTCGGCCTCCAACTTCGCGATCCGTCCGACGATCTCATCGCGGGAAGCGGTGCCCTCGGTTCCGGCGAGATACCGGATGACACGCCGACGCCGCTGATTCTGCAAGAGGTGGTAGACTGTATCGAGCGAAAGCCCTTCGCCGGCGTCGGTCTCCTCGCGAATTGCCATCGGACGGCCATCCTGTAGTCGGACTCCGGTCATACCGCCCGCAAAGACGAGACGACAGATAAACGGTGTATTCGATTCCGTTCGTTTCAAACCGTTGAATCGGAGTAAGAAAAACTTAGACTCCGGTGATTCGAACAGCAGAATCTGTGAAAACCGCTACAGTCTGAGGGCGTCGGACGAATAAGCACGGACAACCCGCGTTCGGTCACCGGTGTTCGCATCCGATCTACCGGAACGAATCTCGTTCAGTATAAAAGTAGATCTTACCGTATTATAGCTTGTTCATAGCCAATACCGCCCGGAGCAAACGGTCATCCAGCGATGGTCGATAAAAACTCGAAGCTGCGCCCGAATCGGCGAACACTGTTGAAAACACTCGGTGTCGCTGGTGCCGTCGGTGTCGCGGGCTGTGGCACACCTGACGACGAAGAGCCCGATATGGACGATGAGCCGGATATGGACGACGAGCCAGACGAGCCGGATGAGCCGGACGAGCCGGACGAACCGGACGAGCCGGACGAGG
>SL_4KL_010_BRINEDRAFT_10002089_pt1 | contig 11244 bp, 10 predicted proteins | sample SodLak_010_BRINE_2_FD_10664 | JGI IMG/M metagenome (IMG submission 10664) | reverse complement strand
CAACAGGCTTAGCGGGTGGGTACGCTCGATTTTTTTGTCGGCCGGGCGTAAAGCCCGGCTCGCTTGTTCTATGCGGCTTGTTCGAATAGCCCGGGAGATTCAGCGCTCTAGATATAAGAGCATGTCGCGGAGCTACAATTACGAAACACAATGGAAGATCCTTTACGCGCTCCTCCGTCGCCTGTCGCCAACATCCCGGCGTCTGTACTGGCAAAGGCGCGCCTCCCGAACGCCAGCAAGCTGCACATGCGCAGAGGACATCCCATCGAGAACATGAAGCGCCGCGTTTATGCATACTTTGATGCTGCGTTGGGGCGGCAGCAGAAGAAGCTCGCAAAGTTCGACGACCTTTCTCCCGTGGTGTCCACTCGCGAAAACTTCGACGACCTCCTGCTCCCTCCAGATCATCCCGCTCGATCTCCGTCCGACACTTATTACGTGTGCGAAGGCCGCGTGCTCAGGACTCACACCACCGCGCACCAGTCTCGGCTGCTCAGAGAGGGACACCGAAACTTTTTGGTGACGGGAGATGTATATCGCAGAGACGCCGTAGACCGCACGCATTACCCCGTGTTTCATCAGATGGAGGGAGTCGCAGAGGTCCCCGAGGGTTCGGAACCCGAGGCTTTCCTGAAGGATCTCATGCAGGGCTTGGTGCAGCACTTGTTCCCTGGATGCTCCAGCAGGCTGGGCGATGACAGTTTCCCGTTCACCGATCCGTCTTTCGAAGTCGAGGTCCGGTTACCCAAACGTGAAGGCGAGGGAGAGGGCGAAAGCGATGATGACTGTTGGATGGAAGTGTTAGGATGCGGTGTGGTGCACCGTGATATACTACGGAAGGTACCGCCAAATAAACCGTTGGTAGCATGGGGCATCGGTCTAGAACGCCTGTGTATGATTCTCCACGGCATTCCAGACATCCGTCTGTTCTGGACCGAAGACGACCGCTTTTTGTCGCAGTTCAGGGGACCCAGGGGCGCGGATGCAACATTCGTCCCTTACTCCCACCTGCAATCCACGACGCGTGACATATCCTTCTGGTTGCCAGACGGTGGTGGTCCTATGTCGACGACGACCGGCACTCGTCTTTGTTGGAGAGGACACGACGATTTGTCTGAGCTGGCGCGCGAGCTTTCTGACCACGATGCGGTGCAGGAGGTGGTTCTGATAGACGAGTTCGTTCACCCACGCACCGGAAGAATGTCAAGAGCTTACCGCGTCACCATCGCTCCTTCCGCAGAAATGAAAAACCCTGGCGAGTTGGCGGAATATGCGAACCGCTTCATGCAGCGTTTGTCTGAAGAGGCGCGCGACAGACTGGGTGTGGCTCCTCGCTGAGGGTCGATATATTTATCGGCGGCATATCGCGGAGTAATATAATAGCCGCGCCTTACACGTAAGGCGTTGTCGGTTCTTTTTTCGAGGGCATAAAGCCGACTCTGATCTACAGAGCGTGATGGTAACCGCCTTGGACGTCGCGTGCGCCGCGTGCGCCGCGGGACAGCCTGGCAATGTTTCTATTCTCCTGGACATGGGAGCAGACGTCCATCATATCGCTTCCGCAATGGGAAACGAATAAACTGTCTCGATTATGTTCAACCGCGGGGCGAGCTCCGACGTAAATGTCCAGGATGTCAAAGGGATGACGCCCACGGTAGTACAATAGTTCCGGGGAAAATCGTAAAAACGAGTTAATTGACGATTTCTGTAAATTTCCGGCGGGTACCGCCCTTTGGAAAAGTCACGAACTATTTGATATGACGAACTCCCCGGAACTATTGTACTACCCTCTGATGACGCCCCTGCACTTCGCCTCCATGGATTTCGCCGTCGGATCTCGCATGACCTCGATGAAGCAGACCCGTGCATACCCAACATCCACAACAAAACGCCTGCAGACTACTACGTCGAAGCCTGCCAGCTGTACGCCGACGTCGCTTCAATGGTAGATAATGGTAGGTAGACGAGGTGACCCTATCCCTTCTGATGCTACAGCTTTCCGTTATTATTTTCTCATCATGGGAGTGCTTTTTACGTGTCCCGCGTCGAAACACCAGGGCGTTTTAGCCCGCAAATCGTCCGACATGTAAAACGTGTAATTCACGGCTCTTGTCGTATCGACGGGAGGCTTGTTCGCTTCCGAAACGCCTCGGAAAACGTCGACGATAGACCCGCATCGTAACCTCGCGTTCTCCTCTTCTTCCCGTGCCCTTTCTTCCTCGACGCGCCTGGCCTGAGCGAATTCGCGGATGGTCAGCGGATGAGGATTAAATATAACAAAAGGTTTCCTGACGGATAACGGCATAAATTGCCCGCGTTCGTCGTCGTCCCACTCGTACATCGTGAGTGTGAGAGTATTATCTCACGCGTATAGATTCGATGAAAGAGAGTAGGAAGCTCGTCTTTATAGCTAGTCGTTTGTTCCGTCGTCGGATCGAACATGTCCGCTGTCGGTCCAACGTATGGGAAATTCTCGGCTTTCTCCGGCGCTCAGGAACGCGTTCGCTTGCCCGAAATGGCCGCATCCCCGGAAGGGCTTGCGCGACAGTGGGCTGGGGTGGCTGTGGCGCAGGATGAGGTGCCCCCTGTCCTCCGGGATGATCTGGTCGTAGTTCAGCGCGTGCGCGCCCCACAGCATGAAGCACAGGCCGGTGCGCGTCTCGGCGAGCGTCTTGACAAGCGCCGTCGTAAACCCGTTCCAGACGCCCATGTGCGAACAGGGCTTTCCGGAACGCACGGTAAGCGCGGTGTTGAGCATGAGCACGCCCTGGCGCGCCCAGTCCGTGAGATCACCATCCGTCCTATTTCTGCCGTACTCGCGTTCCAGTTCCGAAAAAACGTTCACCAGCGACGGAGGGCAGCGCACGCCGGAAGGGACGCTGAAGCAGAGGCCCATCGCGTTGCCGGGCGTGGGGTAGCAGTCCTGGCCGATGATCACGACGCGCGTGGCCTCCGGCGGAAAAAACTGAAACGCGCGTAGCACATGCCGCGGTTCATCGGGATGGATCGGGATGTCGTTCCCGAACTTCGCTACTTCGGCCGCAATAGACGCGTCGATGTGCTCGGCGGCGCCACTCTCGTTCAGGAGCTGATGCATGATGTCCTTCCAGCCCTGGTACGGGAGATCGTCGACCAGGCGCCGGATCCGGAACCCGGCGTACGGAGGAGAGACGGGGCCTTCGTCTCCCATCGTCAAATAGTGACTATGTTTGCATTTCTCCCTTTATGTCAGGAGCTCGTCGTCGCCGCCCCTTTCGACGACCCGACGTCCTCTCCTTCTCCCGTTAAAGATCTCCTTTTCGCATCCGTCGCTGTTTTGGCCGCCTTGTCACAATTCACCGCATATGGCTTGTACTTGTAGCAGTCGTCTTCGATCTTGTAATAGTACTGCGATATGGCGTCGGGGCCCGGCCCCTTGACGATCATGCAGTTGTCTCCGCGGCACACCCTCCTGAACATGGCGGCTAGACCAAATCCCAAGATCACCGCCACGATCTTGGAGCCGATGTCGTCCTTCATGATGTCCCTGACCAACATGTGTTCAGTGTAACGATGCCGATCACCGATCGCCGCCGTCCGTCGGTCTGTCTGTCTGTCTGTTTACACAGATGTCCATAAAATAATTCAGGTGGGTACGCGGTAAGCGAGAACGTCGGTTTTGTACGGCAGATCTGGCACGGAGGACGAAGACGTCAGCATCGAGAACGCCACGGGATACACCGACACGTCCTCCATGGGCCGCGTGCGCAGGATCTTCTCGGAAGCGCTCCTGCGCTCCTCCTCTAACCGGGCGTTTCGCCTGCTGGATCTGTCGGCGTCCATGTCGCTGACGAGGGTGTCCTGAAAGCCCGTGACGACGGCCGCTACGTGGTTCGAGAAGACGATAACGTTTACCCTGTCGGCGATCACGTCGTCGACGAGGCGCGTGCTCGGGTGCTCCTCCACCCAGAGCAGCTTGGGGTCGACGAGGGACCTCCTTACGTGTGCACGGTAAAAGCGAACGCTCGAGTCTTGGCGTTCTCCCCTTTCGTCGGCGGGACCTACCTCGACCCCCCTCTTTCGCGACAGCAGACGCGTGGTGTACACGACGTGTGCGAACATGGCGGTCAGAAGGAGCAGGCCGCACCAGACCCACCACCATGACCAGTCCGTCAAACCGCCGCCACCCGTTCTCCAAACCTCGATACCGCCCCTTCTCTTCGCGCTCATTCTTCTTCTTCTTCTTTTTCTTCTTGTTTTTTTTTCCGGGCCTCCTGGGCGGCCATGAACCTTCGAAACCCGTGATGAATGATCGCGAACGCCACGGCGATCGTCACCGCCCATGTCAGCGTCTCCTGCAGGAACTTGGCCAGCCGGAACTTTGTGCTCTTGAACATCACGCGCGCGGCGGCATCTGCCAGTTTCTTGCTGAACAGGCGCACTCCTCCCAGGATCATGACGTCGAGAAGGGGCATAATCACGTACTCTGATGCCGCGCGTATCCAAAAGAGCGATGCCGCTCCGAAAATGATGCCGGACGCTATGCCTAGGATCCCGTTGGTAGCTATGTAGTCTCCGAACGAGTTCACCACGCTCTTGCCGTCGACGAACTGCGCCAGGAGCAGCGTCGCCATGGTGTCGTGGGTGGTGCTGTTATGTGCTATTTTACACTATAACAGATATATTCAATCCAGCCCTATCCGTTTACGGAGCCGGGGAACAACATCCGTAAAGCCTTGCACGACCGCCACCCGAATCGCATATTCGACGTACTTGAGTTCCGTCCTGGAGCAGCTCGCGCTTCCTCCGTGCGAATAGGAAGTTGAGTCATTCGCGTCGTCCCCTCTGAACGCGATGGCTGCATCGATGATCGTATCCATGATGTCGGCCCAGCAGTTTGTTGCGGCCCAATGCAGCGCCCTGTCGAGATGCACGGCGTCCACCCTGTGTCTCGTCCTCCTCCCGAACAACAGCGCCTTGACCACTTCGTTGTGGCCGTTATAGCACGCCCAGTGCAGAGCTCCATGGCCGTCGATCTGGATGTCGGCGTCCCTGTCGATCAGAAATTGTACGGCTCCTATTTGACCGTTCATGCACGCCCAGCGGAGCGCCTTGTCGTCGCAGGCATGGATGTCGGCTCCTTCGCGCAGGAGCGCCTCCATGACGTCCAGCCTGCCGGCGCCCGCGGCGTGTCGCAGTGGAAGCCCGTCGCGAGCGTTCGGGTTGGCGCCACATTCTAAAAGCGCGAGCACCATTTCTAATCCCGCGTGACCCGACGCCCAGCAGACGGCTTCACCCTGGAGCGCGTTCGGGTTAGCACCGCGGCTTACGAGCAGGCGCACCACGTCGGCGTGTCCGCCATGAGTAGCCGTAAGGAGAGCGCCGCTCTGTAAAGAGTCGGGCGACGCGCCAAAATCTATTAGTCGAGCCACGGTCTCGTAATGACCTCCGTAGCTTGCGAGACGCAGCGCTTCGTCGTCGTTGGCGCGCACCTCGACGCCTCCCCTCCGACAGAGCTCGTCTACCACGGCAAAGTGCCCGTGCATGGCGGCCCACCTCAGGGCTTCGCTCTGCCTCGAACTCGCGTCGCACCCCTTGTCCAGCAGGTAGCGCACCACGTGCAGGTGGCCGTCCAAGCTGGCCCAGCGTAACGCCGCGTCGTCGCGATCCCTCCAGAGCTCGCGCAGGAGCTGCAGCAACTGCGCCAGAAGTACCGGGCGCCGGTCTGACGCCACATCTTGCGCCACAACCGACTCCTCGACCACGAGCGAAGACAGGTAATGAACCGCGTCAACGTGTCCTTTTGCGGCGGCTCTGCATAGAGCCGCAGAAAACATCTCTCGCGTCTCCATCTCTACCATGCGGGCACGATTCTCGCTCAATCCTTGTTGCCGCTGTGCAACGGTCATTGAAGATGTCATTTCCCTTCGGTAGCGCGCCAAAACGACATCGGAAAGCATGCGAACGACCGTTACCAAACCGTTTCCTGCGGCCATCCCTAGGGCCATCTCCATCTGCTCCGGTCTCCATCCCGCCTGATCGTGGTGCCGGATGAACATGCGCACGAAATCCAGACGGCCTGTTCCGGACGCCCAAACGACGTCTCGGCGACGGTACACCCACTCTCTCGCGAGCGACTCGAGGTGCTCTCCCGCTCCCCTCGCGATCAAGAGACGTCCAATATCCACGGACTCATCCAGATGGCGACACACTATCTCGACGAAAACGTCCTCCGGCAAAACGCACAACGACGACCGCTCTCCTCCTTCTCCTACACGACGCGCTTTCAGAAGGCCGCATCCCGAAGACGACGCCGAACTCTCCGTCTCTGGTGATGTGTCCGCTGCATCCATATCGCCTACGATCCTTCCGTCTCTCTCCGTCTCGTTCACCGTTTTCATGACCGTCCCCTTTGCCCTTTTGTCCCTGTCCCTATCTCTTCCTCTCCACTTGGGCATCGTACGATAGCGTCCGTCCGTCTCTCTCCTCTATAATATACGACTTTCATTTCCGTGATAGTCGGGCAACTGAAAATGGTCACGAGAAGATCTGTCTCACGGCGATGACACGCCGAACCGAATCCGCGCAATTCGCGTACGAAAAAACGCAAAGTACTACAACAGAAAGGAAGACATGGGAATCCGGACCGAGGCTCTCGATTTCGAGAAAATCATCAGCGACGCGGCTTCTAGCCCTTACACGCACGCGGCTTTAGTGATATGGGCGGCGGTTTTGCTGGTCCTCGACGCCGTGTTTAATAAGTACGCGCTGCGCCGGCTCTGGAGGACGAACGGCGACGATCTGTTCCGTCACTCGGCTTTGGCGCTGTCGTTGTCGTTCAAGCTCGGCGCCATAGGGGCCGTGGTGGGCGCGCTCGTTTTCGGAGTCCTGTGCGGGAGCGAAAACTGCTTCCTGGTCGTCGTCCGGATCGCCATGATAGGAGTCGCCGTTATGTGCGGCGTATGGATGATAGCCGTCGTAAATGACGCGCGAGAAATCATCGACAAAAAGCTCCTGCTGCGCAACGACGTGTCCGGAAAGAACTGGAGGGTCAAGGCGCCTCGCGCGCGGTTTTCCACGCTGTACTTGAGCACCGGGGTCATCCTCATGCTCTTCTCCCTGTTCGCTCTCGGCGACCTGGAAAGCTTGGTCGACGCGGATTCGTGCGGATAAAATGTTCGTTCTGTCGATGCGAAAAACGAGATTCACCCGATTGGAGCGCGAGCGATAAAAAAAATCGACATCTCTGCTGCGCACGCTCGCTTCTTCTCCGAGCGCACTGTCCGACAGTTCAGGCAGGGCACGCCACGCACCACATCACGCGCCACGCCACGCTGGAACAGAACGTGTTCAATCACAGCAGCTGTGGACGATGATGTCGCGCGCGTCGCAGCCTGTCGGCATGTACATGCTGCTGCCGAACGAGAGCCACCTGTTCCCGAAGATCGCCGAGCCCGGTTCCCACCCTCGGGCTGGAGGACCTTCGTACGTCGGATTGGACCGTCAAAAGGTGGATTGCCAAGTCCCGATGCTGCGCGTCGTCCCCGGCCTGGGCGTCGCTTGGCCGCCACTTACCCTGAAAGATCATCGAAAAGCCGTTAAAGACAGCAGAAACGCCATCACCTTGACCGTGCACCTGTTGCAAGGCGTGATTCAGTGCAGTGAGACCGGAAATTTGGTCCGGCAGAAGCTGGAGATCACGCCTACGGCATCCACGAATGACGTCTTGGACGCGGCGTGCAGGGTGGTCGCCTTCAAATCGCCCGACATGAGCCTGGGGGAGCACGACTACTGCGTCATGACATGGAGCGACTTCACGTCTCCCTGCGCGCGCACGCTCGCCTTCTCGCGCTTTAACGAGTGGCTCAGTCTCGAGAGGGGAAGCAGCGGAAGCGCCTCCGCCTTTGACGAGTTTGACGTGCTCCAGATGCCGCTCCTCATACCGCGGAATGCGACAGCTGGCGAAGGGGTGCTGCTGGCCACCGAAATGCGCAGGCCCGCGTGGTTTGAGGTGGGCGTCTGCATGCTGCAGCGAGAGTTTTCGGCGTTATACTTCCCGAGATTCCACACCCCGGATGAGTGCGCGAAGCAGCTGGCCAACGTCTTGGGCTGCGCTGGGAACATACCCTTGAGTTGCGATGAGCAGCACTGGCACAAGGTGCTGCTCATCGCCCCCCGCCACGCGCCCTCCTCGTTCACCGTCGCTGCTTTGCGTCGCGTCAGATGGCCCGTGCATAACGCCACCTCGCCGGCGGACATTATTATCGACAACTCGGAGGAGATTGGCAGCATCATCACCGTCGTTATAGAGACGCAAGACACGCGGACCTTTCGGCTCGATGAAATCGAAGTGATGTACGCGCTGGATTTCGAGAGGTTCGTAGGTGTCGCCCCTTTCAACGTCGAGTTCTTTGCCGCGACACTTCTGACAGCCAACGTGCTCTCTCCGCACGCGTCGTCTATACGGGAAGTGCTCCATTCGCTGTACGCCACGCATGGCAATGCATCATCGTCTTTCTTACCGCGTCTATGCGAGTCGAGGTTGGCTACGCTGCGATGTCTCTCGCCGCAGATCGTCCTCCGAAACGCGCCCGTCGTATCTACGAGAGACGCAGGTTTCGCCTCCGCCGTGTTCTCGCACGTGATTGGGAGTTTCCTCGACGAAGAAGAAGATAACGCAAAGAGGATGATGGCCACCGCCGCGTTTTATGATCCGGTACAGACGACTTCCCGTACCGTCCTGTTGGTGTCTACGAACATCGCGGACAAACCCGACGCGCCTCCTCGTCCCCTGTACGTGAACTCGTGGCAAACTTGGCACGCGCGTCTAGCATTCCCCGTGCCAAAGTATACCGCGCTGCAAAATGGGGGTGGGTACTTTCTCGACTTCGAGGAGCGCCTCAAAGAAGTCGTGAACGAAATCGCGAAGGAACGCGCGCAGCTCTTCGAAGCCAGCTCCGCACCCTGGCAGCTCTACGATAGGCACAGCAGCACCAAACAAGCAAACGTATCCGTGGCAGATCTCCGGCACGAAGTGTTGTATGCCGCGTACGAGATCGAGCGAAGACCCGATAAATCGGCGTCGGTGGAGAAGGGATTGAACGCGTTGATGATCCGTCGTCCAGACGATACTTGCGCCAAAGCAGATAAGGGGTGGGTGTACGACGTTTACGGCATGAAGTACCCCGCGTTCAACAGGGCGATCACGAAGGAGGTGATCGCCGACGTATTGCTGGCGCACGTCGTGGACCAGAACCGGGAAGTGCTGAAAGTGGGCTAGGCTAGGCTAGGCTAGGCTAGGCTAGGCTAGTCACTGGTACGATTTACCTTTTTTTCTTCGCCCGCTAATGGCGGGGAACGCGTTTGTGAATGCTTCTCGTGCTCTGTCCTTGAAGTTCGGAATAGAATCGTCCTCATCCTCATCCTCTTGACCGTCGTGATCGTCCTCATCCCGACTCTCTTTCGTTTCTTGTCGCCTTTGGTACATAGAAATGGGTACCGTGTAAACTCTATTGAGCCCCGCTATGATGACGACGGCGAATACGAAACACACGACGATCTTGAGGGGTATCATAGAGAGAGTCGTTGCTTGTACCCGACATAAAATTTGAGACGGGATGAGCGCTCTTTCCGTGTCGATCGCTCATGCTCCCCGCGCACACAAAATCAAAGAAATCGAATGCGTCTCATCCCGCGTCGAGCGTGATTTCTAAGAATTGATGTCTTCGTCGACGGAAAACGTTCGTTTGATAACGATCATAGAAGCCGTTATGATGGCGTTCTTGGTCACGGCGTTTGACGAACCGGTCGTCGTCATAGCTTGCGTATTTTCCGTGGCGTTGATCGCCCTCGTCCGGAAAGAGGCTGAAGAAGCCTGCAAAAGAACGTGTTCCTTTCGATCCGCAGAACGCGCATGGGAGGATGCGCGTGATCTCGCGCGAGCCAAGCACCGCCGCAGGGAAGCCGTGCACGATTTTATCGCGACGAGAAAATGTGCGACCGGAAATACAGAGGAGGAGGGTTTCGAATTGATTTCGGAAACGTTGCAACGCGGACGCCGCCTGTTTCACCGCTAGTCTGGGATAGACGCGTACGTTTTTTTTCTCTCGTTCAGCCTCTTCGTTCTGCGATGCCCGATGAACGGAGCGCGCACCTCCTTGTGTCGGTCGGACGATAATTTATCTTTTACATTGTAAATACGCGCGGTACGCTACGTAGCTTCGCCGTCCGATCTCATTCGTCAGGAACGAACGGTTCGTACCAAGCAGCAACAACAGCAGAGCCATGACGCGGCTCGAAGACGAACACGCGCACGAAGACGTCAAGTTCTTTGCCAACCCGCACTCGTACGTGCTCGAGCGCGTGGGCTGGCTCGACATCCTCGACCACCGGCGCCCAGGCCACGAGGACGAGTCGGAGGACAGCGTGCGCAGGGAGAACACCGGGCTGCTCGTGTCCGCCTTCATCAACGTGGACGCGCATTACCTCGATGAGCCGCTGGAGTTATACGACGTGGTCGCGCGGGCCTGCTACGCCTTCTTTCTGCGCGAGGTCAAGAATAAGTTCAAGGCGGACGACGAATGGTCGGAAACCATGGAGGAATTCATGAAGCGCGTCTGGCGCAAGTGCAAGGAAGCGGTGCGCGAGGATTCCGGCGTGGACGACGACGTTAAGGAGCTCGACGACGCCGAAAACAAGCGCAGGCGCGGCACTTCGCTGGTCGAGTTCGTCGCAATGGCGCATCAGTCTATCGACGGCGTGCCGGTGGTCGGGAGGACGTCTCAGGGGACGCCCATGAACGTTAAAGCCGTGCGAGACGCGGTCAAGTTTTTTATGAAACCGCTGCTCGCGTACGTCTTCCTGATCCGCTTCGCCAAGCTGAATCCCCCCGCGCTCAACACCAGCTTCTCCGAGAGCCGCCTAGCTAGGTACTCCCTGTACCGCATCACGTGGGAGCTTTTCCAACACCTGAGTCAGAAGGTGTGGCACAGCGTCGACCAGTCCGCGCCTAACCAAACCGACATCTACAAAAAAGACGGGTACTGGGTGCACGAGTACAAGTCGTCCGGCGTCTTCAACGTGATGCGGCCGATGAAGGTGGACGTGTTCGTGGTCGGCGGAGGAGGCGGAGGAGGATACGGAGGAGGAGGCGGGGGATATACCGCTACCGAAAGGGGCATGCGCCTGAGGCCGGGCTTTTACAACGTCGTGGTCGGAGAGGGCGGCGAGTACAGCACCGAGAGCCGGGGAACCGCAATGAACGGG
>SL_4KL_010_BRINEDRAFT_10002088_pt1 | contig 11244 bp, 15 predicted proteins | sample SodLak_010_BRINE_2_FD_10664 | JGI IMG/M metagenome (IMG submission 10664) | reverse complement strand
GTTCTGAGGGGGGAAGGGGGGGGCACCCATGGTCGAGGGCTGCGGCAGCGGCTTGCGGCCCCCAGCACCTGCCAGGCTGGCAGTCTGTGAGGTGTGGCCACGAGCAGTAGAACTGGCGACAGTGCTGCTACCGTCTCGGCTGCTAGCTCCTGATAGGAGGACATTGAAATCGTCCTCTGCTCGCGTCATGCGGGCCGCCTCTGCAGCATCCGTGTCCTTTATGCCGCCTGCAGCATTGGTGTTGGGCCGACAGCTTTGGTCATGCTAAGCCAGGCGCTCAAGCATTTGTCAGCATGACCCATGCCACAACTTGCCATGGGTGATGATCTGGAAATGACTGGCCCAAAGTGGCACACTGCGCTTGCTCAGGTTTTGGCACCTGTGTGCCGTATTGCGCACGTGCGTGCATGCATGGAGCTCACATGCGCGGAATCAGGTCGCTCACGTCAGGCGGGCTGTTGCTTCTGATGTGACACGATGGGGGCCTGATACATTCAAACAAACCTAAGCTGAGAAGCGTGTGGCAGCCCGTCACATATGCTGATCCTCAGGCGGATCCTTACAATGTGCATTTGGCAGCCACATACCCATACCCATAGCTATCCAAAACATCAGGGCGTACAAGGTAGCTCGGGTGCAGCCAAGCCAACTTGGAGCGTCAAAGGCAGCAGTTGCCAAAGATTGGACCTTACTGATGTGTGCTTACTCAGGGCTTACAGGGAGGAAACAAGGTGGACAACAGGAACAGCAGAACTACACAGCCCACTCTTAATCTGGAGCGTCCCTGGTTGCACTCATCCATGCTCATGTGCAACGGGCGCACTCGCACCCACTATGTGAGCACGGAAAAGGCTAGAGCTAGGTTCCCTATGCTTGCGTAGCGTGCATAACTGGAGTTGGGAGAGCCACACGTGATAACGTCGTCTGCTAGCAGGGTGCGTTGCAAGAAGACGAGAAGGATTCCTGTACTTGCACTGGTGAGGCCCTGGCTACTAAGTCGTTTTTTGTCCTCTTGGACAAACCCTGCTAGAAGAAGATGCTGTCACATACTGCTTTGCCGTCTCCAATAATACGCTCTACTTACTGGATCCTGGACAGATTATGTACGAGGTTCTGAACACAGTCTCAGCCCAAGAGTAGTCAGTACGATTCCTTTTGCAGTGAGATTGCAGGGAGGCCATCAAATCCAACAGACCTTTCTATCGCACGTGTTTATGTCATGAATTGCTAGTACATGCCTTCTTCCAGCACACCTTCTATTGGTTTCTCCTCCATTCGTGTGGGCCAAGGAATGATGCGGCCAGCAGCATACCTCCCCTTCCCAATGCGCACTCGTTCACCTGCAGGCAATGCAGCAGCACATGCATGGTGCCAAGCATGTGTGGCACACAGAGCCAGCAATTAAGCCTGTGTGACATCGCAAGACAGCATAAATACCAGGTGACAGACTTGTGCACGGAACTGTGCCGAAATGAAGCAAAGAGGCACAAATACCTCATGTCACACGAACGGACACTGGTCTCGGCCACTGTGCACAGAGACTTGCCACAGACAGCTGCCTGTCAACACATAGACCCTCTGCGGCATGAGGATTGGGCCCGAGTGCGCCCACGTGCGCCTATGCCAGTAAAAGAGGGGCCAAGGCAAGGTATAAGCAAACTGTCCACGCTCAACCGTCTACGTGCTTTCCTATTCATTTTGAAGGCGACGCTAGGTCTTTAGCACCTGTCCCACCCGCTCAGTATCCGGAGCTGCTGCATTTGAGGCACAATCTAGAAAACAGCAGCTCTATTCTAGGATGCTGGTCCATCGCGGCATCCTTGCCATTCCACCATGCTCACCGTTTTGATCATAACGGAACTTGGCGCGCACACCAGGCCAGGAACCCCGTGCCTCTTGGCTTACTTCACTTGGTAAGCTTACAGAGGTAGAGGCTGCCGGCTCAATCAAGTTAACATTTGAGTAATGGATGGGGTGCTGCGCATGAAGGTGTAGGCAGCAGGGTGCAGTACGCAGACCTTGTAAACCCTTGTAACTCAATTAGTACAGGCACATGCAGGGTGTGCGCCTGGATAGGGCAAGAACCTGCCGCCTTGAAATAGCCCACTCCAATTCGAGGCCAGGCGTATGTGCAAAAGTGCTGAAACGGAGCCACCGCGGCCTGACCTTGAAAACAAGTAGAGCAAAACCTGGGGCTGACAACGCGCTGCTAGGCTGCTCCAGAAACGGGCCTCGCCTTAAGTAAGTATCCTAGTGTGCAATCCTTGTAATCCTTGTAATCTTGAGTAAATCCCAGTGTGTCCTGGCTTGTTAGGAGCACCCGGTATGGCTGCAGCTTCCCTTTGCTTATCTTCTGTCTTCTCCTTGACACTTCATCCCTCCATCTTCTCTGCTCCATTGAACAGCTCTCATAGTTTTTTGGGTGATATTTTGTTTCCCACACATCTGTGTGCCAGGCTGCTTTGCGTTACAAATGATGGGTGAGACCAGGGAAGCTTGCAGGCCCATCAACAGTCTGTGTCCTGGGTGCCCATGGTGATGGCTCAATCTGCTGAGCTGAACCTGTCCTTGTTGACCCTCTGGTGTGTTGCTGGTGTTGGGAAAACTGCTGCGCTTGGTGACGCCACACCAGAACCTTTGCCTCAGGCGCGCTGCCAGCTAGCTATCTACCATGCGCTCATTCCTATGGTTTCACCCACCTCCATGGTTACCACCATTGTATCATCGAGCGAGTCCCCTATTGTGACCTTCTTTTTGCGCTGCATGTGCATGGGCCGCAGGCAAGGTATGGGTCAGGAGCTTTGCCCGAACAGCTGACAGTGCTCAAGCTGTGGAACTTGGGGTCATGCGTACACCCAACCAAAGCCCACTTACGCATCATGGTTGCTCTGCAGATCCACCACTCACCAGGTTCACGCCCTCAACCACCACCTGAGGCACACGGGGGTCCCTCAGCACGGCTAACACTTTCCCAATCTGACCCGAGAACTGCGTGCCGCGCACAACCACTTCATCTCCCTCCACGATCCTCCACCTGCAGGATGCAGTTTCACCACACGCACACATACACACAATCTTGGCCAAGCCTTCTGCCACGCCCAGGTCAGCACGCAAAAGCGCACATGTGCGCCAATGCGAGGAGCCCTTCTTCTCTGTGCGCACCTGTTTCTAGGGAACATAGCTTTGATGGCCCTGTATGGCTTTCCCATCCTCCCTTCTGCACTCTAGCGCAATCTTGAGACGAAAGTGCAATCAGCCCAAAGGACCAAGAGTCAGGTTCACAACTTTGCCTTCCCTTCCATACAAAGAATTGTTAAAAAAAATCCAAGTGCAGTACAACATGTCGCGCGTTTACGTCGGCAACCTTGATGAGCGCATCACAGAGGTAAGGAGCCTGGCCCCTCAAGCCAAATGGTCCGCTGGTGGCTGGTGTCGGTCTGTTGCAGCTCGAGGGAGCTCCTCCCGTGGGAGGGTGCATGCATGACCGGGCAGTCGGGGGGCGATTCGTCGGTCGCCATGCTGCTTTCCGCTCGGAACCCGCACTTCCTCCCCCTTTGCATCCCCGGCAGTGTGCTCTCAGCCTCGCTTGCAAGGCTCTGAGACCGCTGCGCGTGCCTGTGAGGGACCTGGAGCCGCTCTGCCCGGGTTTCGGTTCGAGGGCAGTCTGTCACCGCACTGTTGCTGCCACGCCGCGCTTTGCAGAGAGACTTGGAAGATGAGTTCGGCCGTTTTGGAAGGCTGCACTACACCTGGGTGGCGAGGAAGTGAGTCGCGGGGGGAGTGGAGCGGGCTGTCATGCATGGGGTCTGGGTGCACCTATCTGTCTGCCTGTGGTACCCTTGATCAAGGACGACTTGAGGGGGTGTCAGCATTGGCTTGCTTGTGGCATGCAAGCAGCTGTTTGGTGCTGGTAAAGGCCACCTCTCCCCTGTCTGATTTTGGGGTCCTCTGCCATGACCTGCATCCCATTTTTTGGGTTGCCTTCTCTTAGGCCGCCCGGCTTTGCCTTTGTTGACTTTGAGGATCCGCGCGATGCTGATGATGCCGTGAGGAAGCTGGATGGTGAGTCGGTGTCTGACGTCATACTTGCAGATGCAGGCAACTGAAAAGGAAATCGCTTAGCTAGCTTGGTGGGGCGAGCTGGGGAAGGGGGCTTCTTCCTTGCTTTATCTAGCCTGGATGACGTGAGCAGAGATGTATGTGTGCTGCAGCCCGGATCTGGGAAAGGGCGCTTGTGCCTGCAGACCCAGTTCTCTGTGTGAAACACGCGCTGCTGCTGGCAATGAGGCCGCTGACCACAAGAACCTGTCAGAGCGCCTGGTCTGCTGGGTCTCCACAGCTGTTGTCCCCCTCGCCTCCCCGACCACTTTCGCTGCACAGCCTGAGCAGCTGCATGGCTCTCGAGCTTGGTCAGCTTGTGCGCCTCCTCCTTCCGCCCATGTGACGCCACCTCCACTTCATCTTCCACCTTCTTCATTGGCACCGCTACCTCCGCTTCATGTCCCACCTCTTCCTGGGCACCGCATGGATGGCTGTAATAGCGCCCGCCACTGCCTACATGCCAGCCTAGACCTGCTCGGCCGCAAGCGCCCACCGCCACTGCACGCCTAAGTCTTCTCCGCCACAAGCGTCTGCCGCCCCTGCACGCTTGCTCCTCCAACTCCTCGTTAGCCTCCTCGGCTGTGCTTGCGCCTCCTCCACGTCTGCACCCTGTCTAGAAGCAAGGCTCCCTCCTTCCTTTGGGAGAGGAGCAGCCACCTCTGCAGTTTTGGTGAGCAATCTGCAATGGGGGGGTGGTGAACGGAGGAGAGGGTTGCACAAGGGACTGGGGCGGCCTGTGCAAGAGTTCCTCTCTGTCACCAGCCATTGCACTCCTTGGCAGCCAGTGTGTGCCTCAGCCCTGTGTGTGGAAAGGATGATGCAATCGTGAAGCCAAAGTACTGAGAGACTGCATGCTCCTGTGCATTGATGGACCATGTCTTTGCACCTCTTGCTTTGCTGGATCACTGAGGGAATATGACACAGTTGCACCCAAGGCTGCCTGCTGCATGCCTTGCAGGCCTGAATGGCTGCCGTATGGAAATTGTAGCTCGTGCGCTTGTGACTGCCTGCCACATGTACTCCCAGGCTTGAATGGGTGGCGTGTGGAGATCAGCAAGAAGAGCTTTGGGGCACGTGCGCCCCCTGGTGGTGGCAGGGGTGGTTTCGGTGGAGGAGGAGGTGGAGGCCGTGACATGGCGTGCTACAATTGTGGTGAGTACCTGGCTGCGTGAACAAGGGTGTATGAGGTCCAAAAGACCTTATCTCACACACAAGGGAGTGTTATACAAGCTTGAGGCAGCTCTGCGCTTTGGGACATTGGTCATTGTCCCCAACCGCTGTTAACTATTGTGATGCTCCCCCCTGCAGGCGAGCAGGGTCACCTGGCACGTGACTGCCGGGCCCGAGGAGTGCCCCCCATGCGTGGTGCTCGAAGCCCCCCCCGGTACGGACGCGGGCGCTTGCGCTCACGAAGGTCGGTGTCCTCTCTTGAACAAGCTGCCTACCAGGCTCTCTCTCTGGATGCATGCATGCTCTCACCTTGATGGCCTGTTTGTGGGATGGGTGGAGGTACCTGTTGCTTGTCCGCGCTGCACCTGGATTTGCCCCTATTAGTCACGCGCCATGTGCATGCTTCATTTTGTGCTGGCTGCAGCCCTCGTCGCAGCTTCTCCCCAGACAGGAGAAGGGGCCGCAGCCCAGTGGACAGCCGATCCCCCCCTCCCCGGCGCAGGCGCTCTCCCACTCCTCTCAGCCGCTCACCAGTCGGCAGGCGCAGTGTGAGCAGGAGCCGCAGCCCCTAGGCGGTGCTTAAGAGAGCATGAAAGCATGTGCTGCATTCAGCCCATCACCTGTACAATAATGCCCAGGGTTTGTGCTTGACTGCAGCTCATCGTGTCGGTCCGTTCCCTAGGGCTTCCTGTTTCGTTTGGATTCAATTCTCGTTCCAGCTCATTGACCGTCAGTGGGTCTTTGTTCAAACCCTGTCTTTCTCCACTGTCGCTAGGTCCTGAATAATTTCTTATCTATCTGCTTATGCTGCTTTGAATGGTTATATTCAACAACGAATGATCATTTTTGCATCGCTGGAGCCCCTTACCTGCAACCAAAAAGAGAAGACCAAAAAGTGAAGAGGAATAACAAGCTCAAAAGGTTAAAAGGAACGCGGGTTTCTTGTAAGGTTTCTCCCCACCTTCAAACCAATCAGGAGAGGTCTGCTAGCTTGTCTGCCCGCAATCCTCCCGATCCTCACTGACCCCTCTTTTCTTTTCTGGTGAAGGGGCTTTCCTTCCCAAGTGGCCCCTTTTCCTTAATTGATGTGAAGAGCTTTGCTGCTTGCTTAGTTTTTCTTTTTTCTCTCTTTCTTTCTTAACGTTTCAAGGCTGTTTCTGCCTTGTGAACCAGTAACAACGTTAGGTAAGTTGTGAGAGTACGTACATGCAAACGAAACCTGCTCATACTCCTCATAACATGCTAACTCCGAGTTAGGACTTATGAGGGAGGTGAATTTTAAGAAAGTGAGGTGGCATTAGGGGGGCACCCCCATTCCGCACACGTGTGTGAACCAGCTTTTTTATGATGGTCCTCTTACAAACAAGGAGCCTGCTGGGATAGGTAGGTAGGTAAGGTTTCAAGGCTGTATCCGCCGAACAAGGGCAGCTTAGCCGGTTGGTGGCCTCCAGTGAGGTTCGAACCCCGAACTCACAGGTTGCGAGGGTGGATAATCGACTCTCCATCACAGGTGCCCCGCCGCCTGCTCGAGTATCCGGAGCATATTCATATTCATATTCCGGAGCCTGCTGGGATAGGAAAGAAAGAAATATTGCGTCCTCAGGGACAGCGAGCACAATTACCAGGCTACAAAATGAGCAAGCAGTCTGCCTTTCAAAATGGTGATTCACTCCTCTTCTCAAACGAGGGGTTGAGCTGAATGCGCTGCAGCCTCCTTATCCCCTTGGTGTAAGAGCGCTGGCGGGAAATCAGCTTCTACTTGAAGATCTAGGTTAGGTTACATAGCTGTATCTGCTGAACGAGGGCGGCTCAGCTGAAGCCTAAAAAGCCTGAACCAAGACTAAAAGCGCTCATAGCAGAAGATAGTTAGTGTCTGAAAGTTAGATGTTTTTGAAGATCTATCACCAATTTTTTTGTTGCTTTCCAGCTCTTCCTTAACCTGCAAGAATACTTATTTGTACGTGTCACAGCCTCACAATCTCTCAAAGGCGCGCAAAATGTCCGAAGCCCAAGATGTTTTAGCCCGTGCCACGGCTTAAGAGTGGCACTAGAGGACATCAAGTTGTTTTTTTTAAATCTAATAGTTAGAATCCAATGAATAATTCGAGCCACATAACTTAAAACCTATCGAAAGTAAATGAATAATGAAGAAATACTGGCAATCCTGATTCCGTGTGAACAATGATGCTGCATCAGCATTTCCGTTGCCATGCCCAGGTGGGCTTGCAGCAGAGGAGGCTAGGTCGCAGCAGCTCAGGGCTACAAATTTGTCTACCATGCAGCCTCCATTGCAACAGCAGGGCATGGACTGTGGAACCAAGTCGGTCAGCTGCAGCAGCAGGTTTGTGGGGTAGAGCAATAAAGCGCAGCTGCTAGTTGATGGGTGCCGATAGGCATAGCAAGGCCATCTGTTACTTGAATAATGCCCCACACCATCCTACTGCACTCATAACCAGAGCTCTGGCCAACACTTGTTACTGGCGGCCTGCTGCATGTAGGCCCACTCTCCTGGCCTGGTTTTGTTGCAAGCGCAGCAGGCCACATTTTTTTTAAAGGTCCAAAGCATTTGCACAGGAGTTTGATGCAGCCGCTCTCAGCAGCAGCAGTGGACCCGCAAGCAGCAGACGAGCCTCCAGAGGAGGAAGGAGAGATGACGTAAGCAATAAGGGTGCTGTGAAGATGAAGAGGCAGGCAGATTTGGTTTGGGGACCACCTTAGATGTACTCTAGCTGGTTAAATACGCTCTCTTTGTTTTAAGTTTCGAGCGACTGTGCACGTGAGGAGCATCTCTTTTCGTATGTGTACTCCTGCTCCCAAGCAAGTCTGTGAAGGCTTGTGCCCACTCCGTGGGATGCTTATACTGCATGCCTGACCAGCAAATCCTTCTCCGGTATGCCTGCCCTTGCAGGTACATTGATTACTTAAATTTTGAGTATGGCATCCCAAATGTAATCCATTTCAGTGAGGGCGTAAACGGCCTACCTCGAGTCTGGCTCAGGCATCCATACAGGCAAGGCTTTGTGTGTGTCTGCCCGTGTGCCTACTTGTGACTTCATGTGTGGGGGCGCGTGCGTGCGATAGAGTATTTGAGTGTGTGCACGCATGTGAGCATGCATTTGGGGGGGTGCGTGCCAGTCTTGCTCACTACCGTGAGTGTGTGTTTGAAAGTGGGGCCATTGGTGCGTGGCCACGTGTGTGTGTGTTTGAGGGGGAAGGCAAGGGTGTTTTTTGCATATGAATGAGTGTGACCGCAGATGGGCAAGGTGAGCAGCGGTGTCCAGGAAAGTGCCACAGGCCACGGCTTCAACTCTTGCCCTATATCTTGTGCAGCCATGGGACAGCAAGCATCAGCTCGGGGCGCAAGCGTGATAGATTTGCGTGCTTGTGCTGAGTCACAGGCTTGGTGGCTGCTGCTGCCCTATGCCTCTGCAGTGCCCAAGGCGTGGAGGTGTACTTGCATGGCGCCGCCATCACGCAGTGGCTGCGACCAGACGGCACACCTGCCCTGAACTTCAACCCCAGGACTACCAACTTTGACCCATCCCGGCCTATCAAGTGCGTTGTGCTTTGTATTCGTGACCGCCTGCGTCGTAAGAGCACGCGCCTACAGAGAAAAGCATGATCTGCTGGGTGGGGCTGTTTGCGAGTGGGGGCGCTACTGTTGTATGGAGGCTGTGCGAGGGGGGCGCATGGCCCCCCCTCAGCACCATCCAGCCGCAGTCTTGACTCAAACCGGGTCTGACTCTCGTCAGCCTCAATTTAGCAGGGGCCTGAGCGCCGCAAGCACACGCGTGCATTATGTGCAGGGGCGGCTTGCGCTTGGCCTTCCCTGCCTACCGCGAAAACACACAGATGTCTGAGGACGGCTTTGCCGGCCGCCTGCCCTGGGAGGTGGTTGCTGCGGTGAGTGCGCGCTGGTGGCTTTCTCTGGTAGCAGGAGCAAGGGCCCCTGCTGCCACGTTGGAGGGACTGTGACACACATGCGACAAATGTGACGCACCTTTTCAGAGGTCCAGGGCCAGGGGGCAAAGACCTGGGGTGGAGCACTGCAGCTTCAAGACAGGCAGTCAATCACGGCTGGGGATCTCTTTGGTTTGGCTTCAGCAGCAGCATTGTCTCGAGACTGGCTGAACAGGATGCAGTGTGGTGCATTTCTTGCCGGTGTCTCGTTTCGCCTTCTCGTAGCTCGTGCCCAGCAGCATGTGACGGCGATCCGCTTGCAGCATGGCCGTCATCCATGACATGGTGCCCACTGAGCGTCCACACAACTCAGGCTGCGCGCTCAAAGCTCTGCTGTGCGTGATGTCCCCTTCAAATGCGCACCCCCTCCCCCTTCCTGCTTCATGCGCCCGCAGGGCTTTGACTTTATGAACCTGGACGATGGGATGCACACCAAGAGGTGCGTGTGTGCTCTGTGGCTGTGTTGCAGGCGGTGTTGTCAAAGGGTGCTATTTTGGGATGGATGCTGCTGTCGGCGCTGCTAGGCAGGCCGCGCTCTGTTTTGCATGCGGTGCGCATGCATGCGGTCCAGCTTGTGTGTGCGCAGCACCTGGCGGCCCCAGCTGGCCTTCACGGGCACTCCTGGGGGCGTGGAGGGTGCCCCTGGGCTGCTGCATGGACGCTGCTCAGCCCCTGGGCTGCTTTGCAAGTCCTGCTACAGGCGGGGAGGGCACCCCGAGGTGGCTCCCGTAGAGGCCTGTTGTGAGTCAAGTGCCTGCTACCTGCGCGCTTATGGGTGTGGCGCCGTGAGCGAACGCGAGGCGGCGCTGCAGTATGCTGAGTCTTTGCTGCCTGCCATGGTGAGCGTCGGTGCAGGTATGAGGAGGCGCTAGAGAAATTCGCGGAGATGGAGGAGGAGGCGATGGAGAGGGGTTACTGGCTACCTGAGAACCAGGGCGAAGAGGCTAAGAGGGTGAGGCACGGCATGGCTTGACTGGGGCTTGGCATGGAGCGGTGGGGCTGATCCATAGGCTGCATGGCGGGAGGCCAGAATTATGCAAAGCTGCCTGATACTAGAGCTGGACGTTCAAAGTGGAGCCCCGTGGAGGGTATAGATTTCATCTGACACAGGACTGCGTGGTAGGGTCAGGAGTCGGTTGGGATGGCTGCCTCAAGGATCCAACCTTGACTGATCTTTTGGGACATTCAACCCCCATGCTGCGATACACGACCAGCTGGTTAAAAAGCGCACTCATCGCATGTGCAAAAATTCACATTTAGTGTCCAAGTGCTGCCAATTCTGACTGCAGAAAGCCCAATACGCAGCGTCCTTTTTCCAAGAAAACTTTGAGGCGGAGGCTGCTGTTGAAGCTGAGTTAGAGGACCAGCAAACAAAGGCACTACGTGCGCTCCAATTGCTCGAGCAGCAGATGGCACAAGGTATGCACAAGCTGCCTTATCTCTTGTCTTATATCTTGCCTTATCTTATTATTGAGAGCAAGCTCCCAGAAGGAAGATGCATGTCCTGGATGCATGCATCAGCTTGGTACACTGGACAAGCGCAGGCTTCACCTGCCGTCTGTGCCCTCTTGTTCCAGTGTGTCAAGCAGTATGTGTTGCTAGGAGCCTGACACATGAGTGTACAGGCAAGCAGCTCCTAGGAATGCAGCTTGGTGCTCTGAGTGCGGAAGGCTTCCTTTGCCTGTGCACCTGCAGCCCCGCCCCCTGCCAGCCTGCTGCTGCTGTCCCATATGAAGCACCCACACCGCGCATGCACAGCGCGTTTTCACTGGCAGGCACGCTCTCACCGGCAGGCGCTTTTTGTCCATAGCTGCGTCGTTTGGTGCCCAAGGCACCTGCTGTGGCTGTTTGGTATTGGACAGTCACAGCGTCCGATGTCCGACCTGAGTTTCAACAAGAGGCGCACATTATCTGGCCTTGTTCCTCATGTGCTTGCAGCAGCAAAGGAAACAGGTGAGGGTGGGCAGGAGCCCCCGGCCGGACAGCTGCAGGGGGGTGGGAAAGAGGGTGAGG
>SL_4KL_010_BRINEDRAFT_10002087_pt1 | contig 11247 bp, 6 predicted proteins | sample SodLak_010_BRINE_2_FD_10664 | JGI IMG/M metagenome (IMG submission 10664) | reverse complement strand
CGCCGATAGTAGTGACGCTGTCGGGGGAGATCGGACAGCGAAACCCGTCGATACGCGCCGAGTCGCTTCTGTGAGCTCCCGACACCCATTTCCTCCATTCGCTTGACCTCCGCGTGAACCATCGAAAATAATGCGTTCTGTTGGGGGTGCGCTTGCTCATGGGGAGTCTGCTGAAGCAACCGGAGTAGCAGCTTGCCGGCCATGTGGACGGTCTCGTTGACGACATTGCTGTACTCGACCTGTGTTTCGACCCAAGTCGGCTCCGGGTTCCCGCTGGCCTGGTTCAGAAGCGTCTGTGACATATCGATCGAGCCGATCCCATCGAATCCGGTCCGACGACGGATCTCGATATTCCGGATGAACCCCTTCCGTTTGATCGTCCGCAGACCCTGAACGTAGTTGATTGCGAAGATGGAGATGATTCTGGACGCATCGATCCCACCGGCCGTCATCTCGTCCAGCGGGATTCCGTAAGGGGATTCCGTTCGCTCGATCTCGTAGACGGTCAGCAGCATTCGGACGACGTCGTCCCAGTCGACCTTCGGTTCGATCTGCACGCTCATCCCCGGTAACAGTCGAACCACACCGACGACGTCCGAGGGCTCCACGTGGAGCGTGTCTTCCACGATCCGAGCGGTGAGCACTTGGAGTCCGTTCTCTTCGTCGTCGTCAGTAGTGGCGCGTTCACGACGCAGTCGCGTGCGTCGCTTGACGAACTGGGTCCCCTCCCGAACGAAGTTCGCCGCGCGGAGCTCGTCTGCGACCTGCTGTGGGTCGCAGCCTTCGACGACCAGCTTGTGGTTCTCTTGGACGCTACACAGCGACGTCCCGTACTCGCACCGTACTGGCCTACTCATAGGCGCTGACGCCCATGTCGCGTTCCTCGGCGGCGGCTTGTCGACGCGCCAAGTCGGCTGGCGCGCTCATGTCGAACCGGTACTGGTCGTCGAGCGTCTCGTAGTGGCTTGCGATACGATTGATCTGCGGGAGCGACGCCGTATTCAGAAGACGCGGCGCGACGTAAGTAGCGAAAGCCTGTCCGACCGCCGTGATGGCCTCGCCGGCGTAGGGCCCCCCCGGTTCACAGGCGTGTTTCAGGAACTTCGTCACGTCGACGTAGTGCATCGGGCCGAACTCCATGATGCCGCCCTCGCTGTTCGTCGTGGTCCCCTCGTTGATACCGCGGTGATGCTTCTCGAAGAGGTCTTTCAGCTCGTCGGTGTCGATGTTGCGGTCCGGGCCCGGCTCTAACTCGCCGATCCAGTCGTCGAACAGCGACGATCTGGCCTCGTCGCTGTATCGGCTCAACTCGATCATTGCGAAGCGACGAGTGATGGCGTTGTCCAACTCGTTGACCGTCCGGTCGGACATGTTCATCGTACAGATCAGCTTCAGATCGTCGTTCAGCGTCAGCCCGTTGCCCTCCTCGTCGCGGAAGATCACCTGATCCTGGTCTTCGATGGCGGTGTATAGGGGGCCGAACACCTGCGAGATGTCTGCGCGGGTGATTTCGTCGATGATGACGGCGTAGTTGTCGCCGAATCGCTCGGCCTGTTGAATCCCCTGCGAGACGCAGCCAGCCCGGCGGTGGTAGGAGATCTCGCCGTCTTTGGTCTCGGGCTGGATACTGCCGGTGATATCCGCGGGAGTCCACGTCGGCGTCGCGGTGTGGACCTCATAGTCGACGCAGGTCTCTAAGGCGAGCTGCTTAGCGAAGTAGGTCTTGCCCGTCCCGGTCGGTCCGTAGAGCACGATTGGTTTGCCGACGGCGAGTGCGGTGCGGGCGTTGCGCTCGACTGTGTCCGGGACGAGGATGTCGCCGAGGTCGGTGTTACGCTGGGCGACTGTCTGCTTCACGTCGAGCGGCGCTGTCGAGGAAGTGAGGATAGCCTCCTTGAGCTGGGTGCCGGCACCAGGAACGTCGATGTCGATGGTGTGCTCTTCGACCAGATACCGGATCGCGTCGGGGTCGATTGTTCGATCGATGAAGTCCTCGGCAGTGGGTGCGTTAGTCAGGAGGAATCCGCTGTATTCCTCGGCCTCGTCTCGATCGTAGTTCTGGAAACTCGGCTTCCCGCTACTCATTAATTCAGGGAAGTCGGGGGAGCATGATAAAACAACGTGTGCTGAGTCTATCATTAAGGGAAAGTGGCCAACTGAAGTTGCGAATCACCTCCCGCTGCTACGCACACCAGCATACTGTCCAAAGATATATTTTTCAATTTCAAATAACGCGTATTAAAAATAGGAATCGCGAACCGTTCTGTCGGAATGATTTCAATGACGTTCTCCGGCGTGAGCCTAGACTAGACGAGGCGCTGGCGAAGGCAGTCGCGTTCGATCACACGATTCGGTTGTCGAACGAACTCAACCATCCCCACGATCCGAAGCGTGGAGTAGTCAAGTTCTGGGTGGGATCAAAAGGTGTAGTCGACTTCGTGCCCAAAATACGCGGTACTCCCGTTCCGATACTGTGGTCTCACAACCGGGCTCTGGACGAACTCCAGATGAGTCGAGATACACCTGATTTCGATGCATTACAGGAGTTCCTCGAGAACGATGCCTACGAGAGCGAACGAGACCGAGTCGATGAGCAGATGTACAGTCCTGTGACGGACACTTTCACAGAGCAGAGACGAGCATACGTAGCGCAGGACGGGTACGGAGGTGAGCTCAGTGATGACGGGAAGGCTGCGTTCGACGCCGAACCAGCATTCGGAATTGTACTTACAAATGCGCGGTCAGCGCTGGATGAAGGGATCCCCGTCAATACTGATGGCTCGAAGCCGATCATCCAGGTTCCACTCTGGACATATCTTCGGCTATCTTAGCGAATAAGTAAAACAGTTGAAGACGTATCAGATAGAGGTTCTGACTCTTCAGAATAAGACTATTGTATGCAGTAACTCGAGTATGTTTATGACTCATACCTGTGTTGGGTCATACATCTACGATGTCTCTGGAACAGCAGGAATCGACTAAACGGACGGAATTCCCCATTGAACGTGGATCTCCTATCTAGAAGGTAAATGAGATAGCCTCCAAGGAACCACTGAAGATACACGAGAGTATTATCGTCTAATATATTGCCCCGAAAACCCGACTTTTCATTACTCAGGCCTGATAAAAACGGGAAAATGAGACGTCAGAACTCCCGAGTTATTCAGTCTCAACAATAAGAAGGCGCAGAATCTATCTTGACTTCCTCAAATTCGCTGGCCGCTAGATCGGGGTGAGGAATATGGATAGATAGCTTCTACCCGAATATTATGGATATCTTTTAGATCTAATCGCGATCATTAAGCGGGCGTCGCCAGGTATTAGGCACAGCTTCAGCGAGCAGTCCTCTTAATTATCCAACTTTGTGGAGTACTAGCCCTATCTATCTTCCAGATATTTCATCAAGAGTTGTATTGATGCTAAGCATTTTTAGATAGGTCTCATCACCGGTGATTGCGGCAAGGTCTTCACAAAGCTCTTGTAATTCATCCGTTTCCCACTGGCTAAGATATTCATTGCGTGATTTACCATGCTCATATTGGTATCGCAAGAAATGTGCCTTATCCAAGTCAGTGAAAGTCTCACTGCCTTCCTCGATTTTATTTTGAATATATGCTTGGCGTTTTTTATCATCCCAGTTAATTAGAATGAAATCATTGCCTTCCATTCTAAATAACCTCATCTGTTTCATTGTCTCATTTGAGGCATCCGAACGTTTGAGATGCTTGTTCAGATCACTGTAAGAAGGATTATTCTGTTCAAGAAGATCAAGATAGATATCTTGTTCACCACGATCTCCATCTTGTATGATACCATAAATTTCATCTACAACCTCTTTTGCTGTCATACCTTCTCTTGTACCACGAATTTTACCGTGGTGCTTGGAATACTCTTGGAAGCATTTCCCCATCTCAATAACACCTATATCTCCACTAGCAAGATCACGCTCTTTTTCGAGTGTCTCATGAGTTTGTTTGGCAGTTTTGACTATGTGACGACGCAGAGTGTTCCACGAAATTGGGGAGCGGTTCTCAATTGGTCGAGCAATAATAACAATATCAAAAGAGACCGTTTCCCCACTAACAAATTTGTTTAATTCAGAATTAATTGGATACGTTGCAGTAACCTCAAAGCCAGCCTCACACAGAGATTGGAGTAGCTCTCCCCAAGATTCCTCATCGCTGTGGTGGTAGGTGAAAGCGAGAGTTCCATCTTGTTTCAGCGCTTGGTTGATTACATCAAGGGCTTCTCCCATTTCATGTTCAAAATCATCTGCGGTTTTCTGGAGAAACGGGTTTGTAACAATCGATTCTGATTGTGGCACTTTTTCCGAATCAAAACAGGAGTAATCTTCTTTAAGTAAGATCTTTTGCCAAACATAATAGAAATTAGATACCTCTGAATAAATTATATTATCATAATATGGTGGATCAGTAATAATCACATCATACTCATTCTTAGATACAATATTTCGCATGTCATCTTGGAAAACTTCTGTATTTTGACCAATTGGCTGAGAAAACTCAGATGTTTCTTTAGTTTCGTTATCTTCAATATATCGTTCAGTAGGTGCATTTGCATACTCTACCCCCGCTTTTACCATGTCATATACTGATTCGAAGGTTCCACGCCCAAACTCCGAACCCCAAACATTCCCCTCACAAGGTGTACCAGTAGGGTCGAATGAATTCGTTTTAAATAAATGTTGGATTTTATTATAATTTCGATCGTAAGGAGTCATCATATTATTAGTAGACAATGAATTGCTGAGTGCAATAAGCAAAATCTCTTGTAGATTAGATGAGCTAATCGAATCAATTGACTTGACGATTTTCGACAATGAGAGTAGCTGCCGTTCATTATACATATCTGTCCATTCCTGATATCCGTGGTCAAATACCGGATTCCGTTCAGAGGTCATATGTCCTGCGGGAATTTCTTCGCTAGGAACGTATTGGTGAAGATCAGTTCGGGTCTTCCACTCACTCTTAGCTTCTTCAAATAATTGCTTATCTTCTTGACCAGCTTTTTTGTACGCTTTATATGAGTTCTTGTCCAATCCCTTATTGTCGCAAGTTGCACAGTAATATTCAACCGCATAAAGTTGGATATCGTACCCATCTTGGTCCTCAATAGCATCTGTAATTGATGCTTTTTGACCACATTCTGAACAATTATAATACCCTCCCCGAGTTACGTTCCCTTCTTTGTGAGAAAACAGATTCCCGCAGTCATTACATTCACTTTCTGGTCCATCATTTTTAGTATAGGTGATTGACTCACATTCAGGGCAATATGTGTTATATTTTTCGTCATTTTCATACCGGCCTTTTGCAACACGATAATCTCTGAATAAGGGAATTTTGTGGTTACAGGAGATACATCTGATTTTTTTAACCCAAAAATTATATATCACATCAGCATTGTGAGATCCGTTTGGACAGGGGGTGACGTAGTATTTTTTTACTTCATCTTCAACATCACTTTTTATTTCCTGGAATGCTGAGTCAAGATCTTCAACAGTAGTTTCACCAGCATCTAGTTGTTTTTTGGAAATGAACCACGCGACGGGATTCAGATCAATACCTACTGAATCTATTCCAAACCGTGAACTTTCACTAATTGATGTCCCACCGCCCATAAACGGATCAAGTATCTTCTTGTCTTTAATTCGAATATCTTTGTGGTAGAAATCCCAAAGTGAATCTGGATTATCCATATCTACATCATTGATAGATTCAACGAGGTTGTCTATACCTTTAGGAAAATCTCCTAAAGTTTCATTTTCGCTAGGTTCATATAGTTCTACATCCCTTTTTGTCGTGTTTTCATCTAATAATGTATATAGTGTAATTGCTCGGAAAAGACTCCCCACCTTTCGTGACCACCACTTATGCATTGTATATACCGGACGATACCACCTCCCTGCTCGACTTTCTTTTTCAGCGATGGCGTTCACCTTCTCGATCGGAAAGCCACGTTCAATGGGTAGTGAAGGCCGTCCGTTCATCTGACTATAGTTCTCTTGCTCAGTCATAAGGCATCTTGTATATCAATTTCTTTCGTCTTATATAAACCCATGGCTGGCGGTGAGGGTGGTAAGGGCACGCGGGTGAAGCATCCCAGACGGGACAACGACCTGCCACCGCTAGTGTACAGCGCACGCCGTCTCGATAAAAGCCCATTTAACAGGGGTACTACATATCGCATACACACTATGAGTAAATAGCGACTTTTATTTTCTCATACAATTTTGAAAATGCTTTATCAACCTCACTTTGGGTCTTAATTCCAGTCAATATTATTGATCCTGTTCGATATATAATAAATATGTAGTTCTCATTTTTTGGGCGGTAGATCAAGCCTGGAAATTGTTCGGGTTCATACTCAGCAGATTCCAAACCTAATAATACCACCATCTCACTTAATTCGAATTCCGTATCTAGGTCTTTTTTATAAACTAAATTTCTCAATTCAAATGATTCCACTTCTTCAGAAACATTGCGGTCTAATAGTTGTTCTAAAACGTTAATGAATTTGTCATTAGTTTCGTATAACGAATTGATTTCTGGTCCGCCAGATATATTATAACATCCGGATTGGAATAGCGTTATCAAAGGCATTTTCTCGGAGAAACGCAGATATAATGCTGGGAAAGTTTCTGGCTCATATCTTACAATCGGGATATTAATATCTGAGTAGAGTTCTTCCAACCTCAATTCTATGCCTAATTCACTTCCGCCTACGGCACTAATGAACTCAGCCATATTCTACTACAGTCCACTACAGTGCTTCCAGTACATAAGACTGTCACGTAGAGAGTGTCGTGGAACAGTTCACATGGCCATCATCAGATTCACGCTTGCCGGTGCCGAAACCGCTGCATACGGCTCCACAGGTGTTGAAGGAGCTAAGATTGGTTTCGCTATCCGAGCAAGAACAGCCACTATTCTGAAACAAAAGAACGGGTTTTGAGTGGTTATAATCGGCGTTCACCTAGTGTACACAATTCTTAGACGTGACGCTCTCATAAGATAATCAGACTGACTGTAGTATGTGAAGAGCTCTATGATACCCTACTATCATAGGCAAAAGCGGTTAAGTCGGGATTGGAATATTCTCACAGACCAGGATCATAAGCAGAGGAATAAATCTTAATAACGCCCAATCAATAGTTCAATCGGACATAAGAATTTTGTCGTACTCAACTTTGCGACTTTTCCATACGTCTACAGACCAGTTAGTAAGCAGTTGTTGATGAATCGAACAACGATTTCCTTGCCAGTACAACGTAGTGCCGTGCTCGGTCTTACCCTTATTCCGCCATAGTTTGAACAAGCTTTTGAGCAGTTCGAGTTGATTTTCTATGACAGCCGAAACGTTCCCTCAGTTCTCGTCAGAACGAGATCCCACGTTGACAAGGGCACAATACATTTATTTGAGAACCAGCCAGTTGTATTATGGAAGAGCAGGACCTCGTTGACATCGAGGTCACGCACGATGACCCGGATAATCTTGTAGACTCCTATTCCTCAGGAATTGCAGATTTTCCCTTCCACCGGCAGACCGTCGTCGCAAATCGTCTTCTTGCGGGACAGCCTGACACAGAACTCCGTTCACTCTCCCGCGTCGACGAGGAGGAGGTCAAACTCCTCGAACACCAGGTTGACGCTGCCCACCGTGCCCTCTTCGAGATGGATGGCAAGGCGCTTCTCGCGGACGAGGTCGGCCTCGGCAAGACGATCGAGGTCGGGATGATCCTCAAGGAGATGCATTACCGCGAGACCGACGGGTCGGTGTTGATCCTCACTCCGGCCCAGTTGGCGAAACAGTGGCAGGGAGAGCTCCGCGAGAAGTTCGGGCTCGAATTCGTCTGTAATTACGACGACGAGTTCCGGGGGTTCGACGCCCACGACCGTATCATTGCCAGTATTGACACTGCGAAAAGCGAGCGTCACCGGCCAACCGTGCTCGCCCGCGAGTGGGACGTCCTCGTTATGGACGAGGCCCATTACGTCAAGAATGAGGAGACGGACCGCTACGATCTCATTGAGCAGCTCACCTACGACTACGCGTTTTTCCTCACGGCGACGCCTATCCAGAACGAGCTCACCGATCTGTACAACATCGTCACCCTGCTTCGCCCCGGGTTGTTCGGTAGCCGTGATACGTTTCACCAGTACTTCATCGACAGCAGCCAGGACACGCTGGTCAATCAGAACGAACTCCAACGCCGCTTGGGGCAGGTGATGATCCGGAACCGCCGCGAGGACACGGACATCGACTTCACGGACCGTATCATCGAGACCCGGACCTTCGAACCGAGCACTGGTGAAAAGGACCTCTACGACGCTGTGACCGAGTACGTTCGCGGCGCGTACAGTCAGGACAGCGGGCAGAAGCTGGTGCTGATGCTGCTCCAGAAGGAGGTCGTGAGCAGTCCGGCAGCATTAGAGGGAACGATACGGAAACAGCTTGACGAACAGCACGAGCTGACCCATCGTGACGAACTTGAAACTATTCTCGATAAGATCGACGCGATAGAGTCGGTCACCAAGCAAGACCGGCTGTTCGACATCGTCGAGGAAGCCCGGAACCACGTCGAGATGGGACGCGTCATTGTGTTCACCCAGTTCCGCGCGACGCAGCGGCAGGTGCTGGATGGACTGGACGAACAGGGGTACACGACTCACGCGTTCCACGGCGGCCACTCCAGTCAGGAGAAAGAAGAGATCGTGGACCGGTTCCGCGAGGAGGGCGGCGTGTTGGTGTCCACCGACGCGATGAACGAGGGGCGTAACCTCCAGTTCTGTAATATCATGGTGAACTACGACCTTCCTTGGAATCCGATGAAGGTCGAACAGCGCATCGGACGCATCCATCGGATCGGCCAGAAGCGCGAGGTGTACGTCTTCAACATGGGGCTCAAGGGAACGATTGAGGAGTATGTCCTTGACCGGCTCTACCACAAGATCGACCTGTTCCAGCAGACGGTCGGCGAGCTGAGCACGATCCTCACCCGCATGGAGGACTCCGGGCAGAGCTTCGAAGACGAGATCTTCGAACGGCTCGTTAACGCCGACTCGGAGGTGGATCTTGAGAACGACTTTGACTCGATGGCGATCGATCTCGGGCAGCAACAGGAACTCTCACAGAAAGTCAAGGCGTTCAACAACGGTGTTTTCGAGAGCTTCGATCTAGGGACGGACGATGACTGACGCAACTCATCCGGTAACCCAATCCGCGCTGGAGGCGTTCGCTCGTGAGTACCTTGACAATCTCGGTGCAACGATACGAGAAGACGGGAATCGATGGCAGGTTCGGCTACCAAGCCACGTCGACGTCGGCTTCACCGACTCCCATGAGTTCGATATGGCTCTGGATAGCGAGCAGGAAGGCTCGGAGGAACCTGTACACCTACTCACGCCTGAAAGCGGATTTACACAACAGCTTCTCGACGAGGCGGCCGCGACGGCTCCAGTCGGTCACCTCGCACTTACCGAGGCGGTAACCGATGGTGCGTATCGATACCCATCATGGATCCGTGAGAGCGACGTGAGCGTCGATGAAGCAGCGTTCAGCCCGTACTACGACCGGACGGCCGTTTGTGTATTCGTTCGGATCGATGTTGAGACGGTGAGTGAGTACCAGACGCAGTTCTTGGAGGCAGTGACGGTAGACGTGGAATCGACAGAGCAGCTCCCCAACGTCACTGAGCTACTCGTAACGGAATTCTTTACTCCCGGATCGGAATGGCCGGCAGAGGCAGTTGAAGTCGGCGATGACGGTGGTGAGATGACCCCGACGGAGAAGCTCAACAGCGCAATTACAGCCGCACAAAAAGTGGCAGTGGAAGGTGTCGAAGAGGAGATCTCCGAGGTTCGGCAGTCGGCATCACGCGCCGCTGAGTCGGAGTTTGAGGAATACCGGCAGTTACAGGAACAGCAGATAAACGAACTTCAAGATGATATCAGCTCTCTCTCGACCCGCCTCGAAAAACTCAGTACGAAAGTCGATGGAGCAGAATCACCGAAACAAAGGGTGGAGGCGCTAGAAAAGCGAAAAGAGCTCAAAACAGAGAAACAAGATCTTGAGGATGAACTCAAGGACATCCTCCAAGAGAAATCAAGAGGGTATACTCAACGAAAATGTGAGATCGACCGCCGACATGCGATAAAGGTGTCTACCCGCCCGAAGACATTTACTATCGTACGGTACGAACGTGGAGAGATTACGCTGAACGTAGCTAGGACTGGACAGAGGACATCTGTACGTGCACCGTATGCGGTCGGTGTTGGCGTAACCGATGACGTACAGTGCGAGAACTGTCAAAAAACGCTCTCCAGCGAGAATCCGATCCGTGTGGTTTCGGGAGAAATTTGCTGTCAGTCCTGCTGATAAAGAGTCTATCCTGCACCTGTGAGGCTTCAATGTTGTATTGGACGTAGCATGCTGCCGGTAGTCAATTCACATGTATCTAAATCGATGTAGCGAACTGAGTTGTGAGGGTGATTAATATGGGCTGAGTCGGTACGGGTTCGTAGTGACGTTTGATCGGGAGGGGTTTCTTCGGGAGGCGGTTGCGACGCCGTCGCATGAGGATGTGGCTGCGATGCGGGCGTTGCTGGTGGAGACGCTGAGCGATGCAGGGCACGACCCGAGTGTGGATGATGTTGGGAACGTAATAGCGACGCGGCACACTGGGTTTGCGGGGCCGCATTTGGTGTTGAATACGCATTTGGATACGGTGCCGCCACATGTGCCGTGTGAGCGGGATGGGGATGTGGTGCGGGGTCGGGGGAGTTGCGATGCGAAGGGGCCGTTGGCTGCGTTCGTGGACGCGTTTTGTGCGGCAGCGCTCGCACGAGGGGAGCTGACGTTAGCGGTGTCGCCGGATGAGGAGACGTCGCAGTTCGGTGGGGAGCGTCTTGCGGAGGCGGTGTCGCCGGACGGGGTGATTGTGGGTGAGCCGACCGGGCTGGATGTGTGTGTTGCTGCTCGCGGGTCGTTCGGCGGACATGTGACGGTGGTTGGGGAGAGCGCGCACGCGAGTGACCCGGAGAGTGGGCGGAATGCGATCAGCGCGGTTGGACCGCTCGTTGATGCGTTGGCGCGGTTTGATGAGGAGTGCGGTCCGGGTGTCCACGAGGTGCTTGGCGCGCCGGTGTTGTCGCCGACGCGGGTTCAGGGCGGCGGGCCGTTGAATCAAATCCCGGCGGAGTGCACGGTAAGTTTCGACCGGCGGAG
>SL_4KL_010_BRINEDRAFT_10002085_pt1 | contig 11248 bp, 4 predicted proteins | sample SodLak_010_BRINE_2_FD_10664 | JGI IMG/M metagenome (IMG submission 10664) | reverse complement strand
TTTTTCGTTTTTTTTTTTTTTTTACTACAAAAAAGAAGCAATTATTTCTTCTTTTAGTTATATTAGTCTAAACAATTGTAGCATCTTGTAATATACGTATAAATATTACAATACTATCCTTTGGATAGTATTAATTTATTTATACGTATATTATTTCTCCCGGAAATTTTATATATTCAATAGTTTTTTTTCTAAGGCGTTATACCTATATACCTATATATCTATATATCTATATATCTATCTATCTATAATTCTATATTTAGGTTCGATTTAAATAGATACATTATCTATCTATCTATCTATCTATCTATCTATTTATCTATCTATTTATCTATCTATCTATCTATCTATCTATCTATCTATCTATCTATCTAAATTGATAGATATTGAAAACTTTGTTTTTATTTTTAATAAAAATTTTTATTAATTAAGAGTTTATATTAAAAAAGGAAAAACGACATTTATCTACTATCTACGAATGTGTTTTCCTCCCAAACCTGATTTGAAAGCTAAAACCTAACTGTTTAGTAAAATAGTCAATGGGCCCTAATAAAATTCCCCCATAAAACTTTTTCTCTAAATGCGAAAAAAATTTTTACTCAAAACTTTTTACTCGGGGGAATACAAAATATAAAAATATAAATTTTATAAATTTTTATATTTTTCTTATGTTAGTTTATTTATTTATTTATTTATTATATATAGTTTATCATTGTTTTAAATATTTAAATATTTAAATATTTAAATATTTATAGATTTATAGATTTATAGATTTATTTATATTTCGCTCAAAAGGAATATTTCCAATGTAAATTTCCTAAAAGGGAATAAAAATTTTTAAGGTGTTGGTGTTCCCATATATAAATATATAGTTGTGTTCGAATAACTAATTCCCTATATATATACATACTATATATATATGCTATATATATTAAATATATATATAGCTTTGATTTATTATAAAATATAATTTTTATATTTGTGTTGTTTTGGTGTAATCTCTAATCTTTTTTCGGGATTGACGGGGCTCGAACCCGCAACTTCCGCCGTGACAGGGCGGTGCTCTAACCAATTGAACTACAATCCCATAATTGTATTTTGTGTCTTTTAATCAGGTCTAAACCAATAAACAAATAGATGGGTAATAGACAAAAATAAAAAAACTTAACTTTAAAGATTATAGCATAAAAATTTTTAAATGTCTAGATATAAGGTCCAGCGCTTTTTTTTATACAAAAACGCGGATAAAAAAATAATAAATATAATATATCCGCGTTTTATTTACAGGAAACGCGGATATATTATATTTATAGAATACTCCACGTTTATTTTAATAAAAGCGGAGTATTATACGGCTATTAAAAATATATTCTCATTCTCTAATGTTAAAACGTAGGAAATAATATTTACTTAGAACGCAAAATATATAATTTTAAAATAAAAATAGCACCAAAATTTTACAGAAATTTTTTTTATGTAAATTACTGTACGGAACTAAAAAAAAAAATTAAAAGGGACCTCCGTGTTTTTCTTTGAAAAACACGGAGTGACGTGCAAAGAAAATTTTCTTCCGGGAATAAAATTTACTTAAGTAAATTTTATAAAATTTATAAAAAAATTCTTTTTAGAAAAAAAATTTTCTAAAGCCCGTCAGAGAAAATTTTTTTCAATGAAAAAAATTTTCTAGGGCTTATAAAATTTTTTTAAAAAAAAAAAAAATTTTATTTATAAAATTTTTTTTCTAAAAAAATTTTATTTCCACTTTTTTATATTTTTGGAAACGTGAACGAATTTTTTGAGCAAGACGAATACGAGTAATAAATTTAGTTAAAATATATTTGATAGAATTACGTGAATCGTCGTTCGCTGGAATGATATGGTTAGATAAAGTAGGATCACAATTAGTATCAACAATTGTAAAAGTTTTTAAACCAAGTTTGTTACATTCACGTACAGCATTCATTTCTTCTTTTTGTCCTATAATAATAGCAACATTTTTAGAAATTTTTGATTGAGATAATTTAGTCATATTAGCAATACCGCCGAAATATTTTTCTAAACGTTGCCATTTTTTCTTACGCGCGGCAGCTAACTTTTTAGTACTAGAGCTTAAATTTTTATCATAAATGCTATCAATAGGGAATTTAAGTTTAGGATCCACAATTTTAGCTAATAAAATTTGAACAATTTCAGAAATTTTAGTTTGTGGAGTCGGTAAATATCGAAGACGTGGTAAAAATTTAAATAATTTCTTTTGTAAGTCTAAAGCTTTAAATTGACGTTTAACAATTTGAATAACCTGACGTTCGCCAATAGCTTTCGTTTTAAGTTGTTGTAATTCAGTAACGTATTGATTTTTTAAAGAATCATAATTTTGTAATGTTGTTTGTATAGTTTTTAATTGAGATAAAGCATCATTACATTGTGTTTGAATAGATTGGATTGAAGAAATTAATGTTTCGATAACAGATTTAATATAAGAATTTAACTGACGTGCAAAACGTAAAAGAAGTGAGCTACAAACAACAATATTTCCAGTTGTAGCTTTTGGAGTACGTAAGCGTGAAGAATCTACAGAAGCTATAAAATTTTTTTCTTTAGAAAAAAATTTTATTGATGTAGAAGACACGTTAGAGCCTAGTAAACCTTCGTTTTTAGAAGTAAAACGAGAATCTGTTTCGCGACTTTGTACAGTAGCTAAAGCTACTCGATTTAAAATTTCTTTAGGTGGGTTTGGAACGATCCATGGTTTAATATGGTTTTCTGAAATATTTTTTAAAGTATTATACGGTACGGTGTATAACGAAACATTAGTATTTTGTAATCCTTTCATTTCTGATGATAGCATTAATAAATACTTAAAATCACGTAATTTTTGAGTGTAAGCAGCTAATTGATTAAAAAGCATTTGATATCTTGAAGAAATTAGTAATCCTTTTTCTTTAACGAAAAGAGTTTGATAGATTAATTCACGACGTTTTTGAATAAGTTTTTGACGTTTTTGAATGTAAATCATTCCCTTAGTCATTAAAATATTGCGTTTTTCAGCGAATTTTTGATTACGTAAAAGAATTTCATTAGTGTTATTTTTAAATAAATTAAAAATTTGACGTCCTTTTGTTAAAATAAGTTTACTTTTATTTTTTAATAATAAAGCTCTTTTAATAAAACGAGATTTAATTGTTTGTCTTCTTTCTAAAATATCACGCACTACTTTTTGTTTTTCTTTTAATATAGGACGGATTTTAGAAATGGATTTACAAATCGTTTTCCAGTTAGTTAACATACCTCCTAACCATCTTGTATTTACATAAAACGAGTTTTTTGTAAAGAAAGACGCTCTAGCAACTAAACCTGCAGCTGGTTTTTTTGTCCCAATAAATAAGAATGTTCGACCTCTTAAAGCGTATTTTGTTAATGTATTTAAAGCTTTATTTAAACAACGACGTGTTTTTAACAGGTTAATCACATGTTGACCTTTCTTTATAAAAGGTCTGTTTTTATTTTGTCCTTGTTTATGTAACCAGATATATTGTTTCATACGTGCATGACATTTAACCGTTTTTTCCCCGAAATGCATACCGTGCGCTAACATTTCACGAATACTGTTCATTACAAGCGTTGCTTTTTTTGCTTTTGATACTGGATTAATACGTATGATTTTACCAATTGCACAATTAAAAGAAGTGTTACCTATGTCACGACGTACTTTAATACGTACTTTATCACGACCTAATACTACACCTTTTTCTAAACGTACAAATAAAATTTGACTTCTTACTTTTAAAATCGCATAATTATTATATTTTTTCACGTTTTCTGGTAAAATTGTTGTGAATTTAGTTCCAGATTTTAATTTGTTTAGATTTTTGCTTGACGATTCGCCTTCGTTTTTCTTACCCATATTGTCTGTAATACCCGGCGTTGACTGGTTTAACCCGTCAAGGTTTCTTACACCTTCAGATCCACGGCCAGTTAAAACTGAAAAAGCATATTTCGATTTCACACGTGTGATTGTTACTTTAATATTCTGCGGTAATGCTTCTCCAGTTGTTTGACCTAACGGTACAATGATTTTATAATCAGGAGTATACTCTACAATACCTGCACCTTTTTGAGTTCTTTTTTTTATATCAACAGTTAAGACATCACCTGGTTTTACTGGGGCGTTAATTCTTTCAGAATCGGCTTTAGTTGAATCACCTTGTGTTGTAGGTAACATTTGTGCTACAGCGTAGGATGAATCTTTATAGGCTGTTACTGATTTTTTTACGATTTTAGCTTTAATATTACCTTGTGTCGCGTTTGGGACGAAAATTGCAAATGGATATGAAAATTCATCAATTCCAATATTGTTAGGTGCTAACGCTGTAATTTTTAAATCACAAATATCACCTATATTAAGTTTAGTTTTTCTATTTCCGACTTTTATTGGATTTCCTTTTGTTAGTTGTTTTGTTGCCATATTTTTTTGTTTCGTTTAATTTTTTTTTGATTTTTTTCTACGATCAAACAAAATTTTTATCTATAAAAATTTATAAAATTTTTTAGAAAATTTATAAAATTTACTTAAGTAAATTTTATTCCCGTAAGATAAAAATATTTTTCTATAAAAAAATATTTTAAATTATTTAGAAAATTTTCGTAAGAAAAAAATATTTTTTTATAAAAAAATATTTTAAATTTTCACATGTGATAATTTTATTCCGGGAAGAAAATTCCGGTGGAAATTTTATAAATTGCGGGGGAAATTTTCTACGGGACCGCGTTTTTCATTATAAAAATAAAAACTCGGAGTGCGTTGTTAATTAACCTCTTCGAGATACCGATTTCCCTACGGCGCTTCGCTTTTTTATTATATTCGTACGGATTTTTATTTTAGACTCACGTTTTTTTTTTACGTGGAGGGAGGGATGAATCTATTAAGGGAAATTTCCCGATTAAAAAATTTCCCGAAAGAAATTTTTAATTTTTAAAAAATTAAAAATTTTTATAGTGTGTTTTTTTTTTTAGGTAATAAAATAATACATAAAAGTCTTAACCCCCAGTTCAAGTATGCTTTTGAAGCTTTTTCTATACTTTAAAAAACATACCTCGTACGTTAACTTTTTCATATATTTAAATGAATCAAATAATTAACTAATTTTTTTAAGGAGATATTTTAAATCTAATTATAACGATTTGTACGCATTCAATTCAAAAAAATCCCTTTTAAAAGTTTTCATTCTAAATGATATGTACATTATTGTTTATTCTTATATAAAAATGTCTTTAACACTTCGACTTTCGATAAGTATAGCGAAAAATAGAAGAAAAAATATAAAATTCTAATCCGGAAATTTTACCCTAAATTTTAGAACTAAGCAAATTTTTTTTATTCGATAATAAGTTAATTATATCTTAGGAATGTTTTTAATTATTCCCAGTTCTACGCGTTTCGTTAAATAAACGCGGAGGGTTTCGTAATAAATTCAATTACACTTTATTTAAATACGGGGAGAAAACGTTATATTTATATTTATATTTAAATTTTTTTTTAGTTTTACCTAAAATCATAGAATATTAGAATAATAACGTGTTTATTTAATTATCTAAAAAACCCTTTTTCTTTACTTACGAAAGGTAATAATCCCATAACACGTGCGCTTTTAATCGTTTTAGCAATATATCTTTGTTGTTTAGCTGTTAGACGTGTTTGTCTTCTAGGTAAAATTTTACCACCTAAACCAATATAACGTTGTAATAATCCACAATGTTTATAATCAATGATACGTCTATTATAGACCGCTTTTTCAGGTTTTTCTTTTAAGATAATAATTAAAGATTTAGGTGGAATTAATGGTTTTAAAGGTGCGCTACCTGTTGAACGTTTTGCGCGTTGCGTACGTTGTTTTTGAACACTTCCTAATAATTGTGAAAGGGATAATACGCGAGACGGATTCGAATTTGCTGTGTTAAATTTACCACGTACAATTTTATTTTTTGTTGTTTTTTTAGCAGCTGCCATTTTTATAGGTTTTTATTATTTTTCTCAACTATAAATAATCGAAAATGCCCCCGAATTAATTTAAGGGGACTTAAAAAGTCCAGGCAATTTAGGGGGAATTTTTGAAGAATAGCAAATTCCCCCCGAAATTTTACTTCTAAGGAAATTTTATTGCCAGTACGGAATTTTACCTTAGAGAATTTTTATAATTAAAAATTTATAAAATTTATAAAATTTTATAAATTTTATTCTTTTTTCCCCTTAGAAAAAATAATTTTTTGCTGGCCTTAAAAATTTTAGAATTTTTAGGGGGAAATTTTATTCCCTAAAAAAAATTTTTTTTTCTAACGGCCCCTTTCGAAAAATGAATTCATTTTTCTTCCCTAAAAAAAAAAAAAAATTTTATTTTCGTAAGGGAATAAAATTTCCGTACGGAAATAAAATTTATAAGCCCTTACAGATTTTGTAGCTCGTTCTTAACTTAATTGCTATTTAGCGAGTTGATATTCCCCCCTTTGCGGGGTTCTTATGTTGGGTCGTATAATACGACCCGGCTAGAATCGTAGCCTCGACTTTAAGTCGAGGCTCGCGTATAAATGCTAAGTGTATTTTTTAATTTGACTGAGAAACTATAATTCGATTTCTTTAGTTAATTAACAAGCTAATTAATTAATTTAACGTTTAAAGTTAATTCGATTAAAAACTAGACTACGTGTTTTTTATAAACTAAGAACACGGCCCCTAAAGAAAATTGCATAAATTATCCTTAATTTTATTAACGCAAAAAAATTTTTCTTAGGCCGGTCCTCCACGTTTTTATAACTTAATACGTGGAGAGACCTTTTATAAAAATAGTAACAACTTAATTACAACGCATTCCCACTTCTGAATTATTATTTAAATAGTTAATATACAATAACTTATATTATAAGTTATTGTATATTAACTATTGTATATAACTTATTGTATATAAGTTATTGTATATAACTTATTGTATATAACTTATTGTATATAAGTTATTGTATATAACTTATTGTATATAACTTATTGTATATAAGTTATTATATATGTATTGTTTTTTCTCTTTATTTATAAATCTCCGACTTTTTATAACGTAAAAGTCAAAAGGAAAGGGAATAAAACTATAAGATTTTAAATCTAAAAAAGTAAGTAAAATTATACATCCGGAGCCCCTAACTAAACTGTTCTCGTAAGCATAATCGAAAAACGTGAATCTTGGGAAATGAAACACTTATCGTGGAAAACAAATTCTTTTAAGTTTTATATGATTCTATTTTTATTTTTTTCTTTTTTTATAATATCATAAAAAATATTTTTGTAAAAAGAAAACTAAATAAAAAATTTTATTTAGGTAAATTTCTCTTTGTACTCCGCGTTTTTCATTATAAAAACGCGGAGTAACGTCTAATAGCTAACCGAAGGGCCCCGAGCGATAGAGAATAACCAACTCAACCGACAACAACATAGAAAATAGAAAATTTTGTCATCGGAAAAATTTTCTAGGGTTTCAAATAAATAAAGAACGATACTTTTTACGTATCAACTTGTAGAACGGAATACTGGAAGAAACAGCTCCCTGCTTATTGAGTATAGTGCCCCTTATACAATTTTTTTTTTAGTGAAAAAAAAGTTATAATTTTATAAATTATATATGTAATGTTTATAACATTTGATCCATTAAACGTAAAAAAAAAAATAATTAAGAATTAATGAATTTATAAAATTAGGTATATGAAAAATTCCCAAGAAAATTTTTTCGATGAAAAAATTTTATATGCTACAATTTATCGTCTAAAGTTTACCGGGGTAATTATTAAGTTGTTTAAGAGTATTTTTTTGTCGAAAAAATCTATTTATAAATAAATATTTATAAAAACGCAACGCATGAATTTCCTCAATTTTAGAGTAAAAAGTAGAATACTCCGTGTTTTTTTAAACACGGAGTATTCTACTTTTTAATAAAATAAATCTATTGATTATTGTGACTGATTAACAAATTTCTTGTTAACCAACAGCAATAATACGTGCTAAGAAGAACGACCATGTAGTAGCGATACCACCAAGAAGGTAGTGAGCTACACCAACCGCACGTCCTTGTGTAATACTAAGAGCACGTGGTTGGATAGAAGGAGCTACACGTAATTTGTTGTGAGCCCAAACAATAGATTCGATTAACTCTTGCCAGTAACCACGACCAGAGAATAAGAACATTAAAGAAAACGCCCAAACGAAGTGAGCACCTAAGAACATTAAACCATACGCTGATAATGCAGAACCGTATGATTGGATAACTTGTGATGATTGTGCCCAAAGGAAGTCACGTAACCAACCGTTAATAGTGTTAGCACTTTGCGCCCAGTTACCACCTGTAATGTGAGATACACCAGAATCTGTAACAGTACCCCAGACATCAGATTGCATTTTCCAACTGAAGTGGAAAATAACGATTGATAACGAGTTGTAGGTAAACTAGAGGATGGATTTACCCTATCCCCCGTCTTCAGATCCGGACGTGAGACTTTCACCTCATCCGGCTCCCGGCAGGTATTTATTAGCGGCCTAGTTAATAGCCACAATGACTAATTAGCATCACGCACAGATAATTCAGACTTAGTCTTAGCAATGTGGCATGTCTTGTGTACTAGCTGCAGGTTATTATAAGAATTTTCCCCACCTTTTGAAACTGGAACTATACTGTCAATCTCCCATTCTCCTGAATCGAACACTGTAAACGCGCCTTTACAAATAGGACATTTACCGCGTTGAACCCTTAACAGGTAACTAGTGCCCGTAGGAAAGGGGGAGTACTTAGCCATACGTATTGTCCAGTATATAGATGAGTCAGGATTGTAAGGGGATTCATCCCCTTTGACTTTAACGTGTTTACTACTAGACACCCAAGTAAGATACGGGAGGAAATTGTGAACAACTACTCCTTTATCTTTCTTCTTTTCGCCAACTAAAACCCAATCCGCGCGACGAGTTTTCCCGCCGAAAAAGTATTCTTGCCTAGGGGGAAAATACTTCAATCGCGTGGCACGTCGACCGACTCTAACACTGCGTCGAAAGACCCAAGCCCTTAGTTGCAGGTATATCATGTGTTGGATTTTATGGAAGATACCGGCACATTCCGAGTATTTAAAGTAGTTCGCCCATCCAATAATAAGCGGACGCAATTTTTCAATGAGGTCGTAGCTACTACTAGCTTTATTTCTGCTAATGATAACTTTAATCTTATCTAGGAGTTTGCGTACACTCGCAGTTGAGGGGCGGATATGAGTCTTGTATTGCCAGTTTCCATATTTCCTACGTATCATAATACATTGAAAGCCAAGAAACAAGAATCCTTGTCGGACGTCTCGCACAGCCGATTTTTCTTCCGAAATTTGAAGACCTATTCCAGATAGCCATTCGCGGGTTTCGTGTATGCACTCATTTAAAATTTCTAGGTTGTCATGTATAATAACAAAGTCATCTGCATATCGGACGAATCCTAAGGCTTTTGACTTTGCTGCGAACCCCCGATTTGATCTACCGCTAGGACCAGGTCTGCGACCTACCTTTTCACGCAAATGCGCTTCAAGTCCGTGCAGAGCGATATTCGCAAGTAGGGGCGAGATCACCCCACCTTGAGGAGTGCCCGACGATGTCGGTGTGATTTCACTTTGTTTCAGTTTTACCCTAGACTTAGCGAAACCTTCTACTACACCACATTTGAGCCAAGCTGAAACTTGCTTTTCCATTTCGGGGAATGTGCTAAGCTTACGTACGAGAGCGTCGTGATCGATTCGGTCGAAGCACTTTGCGATATCCGCGTCGAAAACGTACTTGGGTACTATTCCGCCATGTAGGTTAAGGAAGATAGCTTCCATCGCGTCATGACAGCTTCGACCTGGCCTGAATCCGTAGGAATTTGGTTCGAAAACCGCTTCCCATTCCGGCTCCAGGGCTAATTTGGCCAGCATCTGTTTAGCGCGATCCATTATGACTGGAATCCCCAATGGTCTTTTTTCGGTTTTTCCCGGTTTAAGTAACCACACTCTTCGGATAGGAAGGGACTTGCCATCTAGACTAAGATTGCGGGCCAAGTGAAGTTTACTTTGTGGTGTATTCGCAATACTACGGTCAAAGCCGGCAGTGCGTTTCCCCTTGTTAAGAGTAGTAACCTGACGTACAGCCACAAGACGTGCTGATACACTGCGGATTAACGTGCGCTGCAACCAATGTAGTCGCTTTATATTTTGGCACCTTTTTGCCTTGAATATACGGCGTTGGATTTTTGAGACTCGGCTCGTAGCCTTGACCCAATCAATGGAGTTCCAATCAGGAACTGAGACAAAGTCAACGTGAGAACGTTGGAATTTCATATTTGATTTAAGCATAACCGTAGAGTAGAGCTTTGGTGCCCCTAACCTGCCGCCTTGGACGTCAGCATATCGCTGGCACAGGCGCACCAACGCGTTGGCTTCTTCCAAGACTCCTTCACCTACGCGGCATACGGTTGGCTACCTACCTATACTCAAAGCATAAACCTCAAGTCTAGGAGCCGACGCAGGCTTTCCACCGTTCCGCGAGTGGGCTTCACTCGACACTTAGGCGATACACATTACTCCGTAGTACCCCTCCGTGGAGGGTTTCCGGTCGTGAATGCTGGACGAGACATCCACGTGTAACTCGCTAAGGTTTATCAGTAGATAAACCCTGCGACATCTACTAGCTTCTGTCGATGCACGAAGCTTAAATGCACACCATATGCCGATATTCCCCAACCTTTGCTCAACTCAGGAGGGGACGCCACTCCCATCCCTACAAGGTTGAAGATAAGGCCACCGGCAGCCTTGAGGAATTTTACCCCTCCCACTCGCAGTTAGGGCAGGTAGATGAGACACGGAGGTCCCTCTACACAAGCCCCCCTTCGTTCCCAAAGTATACATTACTTTGGTTAAAAGGAACGGGTCGCACCATCCAGAATAAGCCAAGGAATACGTGGTCCCAAGCAGATACTTGACAAGTACCACCACGACCCGGACCGTCACAAGGGAAACGGAAACCTAAGTTTGCTTTATCAGGAATTAAACGAGAACTACGCGCAAATAAAACACCTTTTAATAAAATTAATACAGTAACGTGAATTGTGAATGCGTGAATGTGATGCGAGTTAAATGGACTATATCATCAGCCTCTTCATATATAATAGAAGAAAAAAGAAATAAGTTTTGAAATATAGTTTTACTCAGAAAA
>SL_4KL_010_BRINEDRAFT_10002082_pt1 | contig 11257 bp, 6 predicted proteins | sample SodLak_010_BRINE_2_FD_10664 | JGI IMG/M metagenome (IMG submission 10664) | reverse complement strand
CAACACCATCAGCAAGAGTTACCCCGGCTAGCTTCTCCTTCAGGCTCCACTCCACCTCTTCATCCTCCATGAGGTTACCCGCCTGGTCTAAAATATCTGCTAAATATTCATATTCTGCCGTCCCACCCTGCTCTCTGGCTGGGTATATTTTTTCCGGTCCCGACAGTTTTATCTCTGCCACAGCTGGTTCATAATCAAATTCCACATAAAACTCAGCCTGATTATTCTCAATATCCACTACTTTAGAATAAGATTCCGCCGTATAGTGCCCGGAAATTTTCTGATTATCAATACTAAGCCCAATCACAACTTCCCCTCTAATACCGGCAAGAGTCCCTGATAATGTTCCTCCCTCAACATCCTCTTCCTCCGGCCAGTCCATTATCTCATCATTATAATCATTGGTAATGGTAAAAATCGAGTGGTGTTCCGGGGTTTCCAGGCCCGAAATGAATATTTCAGCATTATATTGCCTGGTAAAGAAGTTTAGCAAATCACAGGCTGTTAAAGTTACAGCCATCAGAGAAATCAATATCAGCAGGCTGAAAGCCTTGAATATTTTATTCTTATATTTTTTATTCTTATATTTTATAAAATAATATAGCAAATTATTTTTTCTCCTTTATTGTTCTTTACTGCCTTATTATTTAAACTATTTCCTCACTTTTTCCTCAGTTTGAAAAATAGCATGAATTTGCAGAAAAATAAATATTTCAGCAATCTCCCTGTCAACAGCTAATCTGGTAGACAGCTTGCTATTCAATTTCTCTCACTTCCAGTTTGACCGGCTTAACTTCCTCAGCATCGGTCAGATCAATATCCAGTTCATCATAATAATCTCCTGGATCCCGTTCTCCGGTGCTCTGCACATCCAGATGAGCCTGCAGTTGATATTTACCCGGCGGTAGTCCGGAAAAATTAACTATTCCCCCGGAAACCGGCAGTTCTTGCTTTCCCCATGCTACCAGTTGCCCTGATTCTTCCCGCAGTAGATAAACAGTTATATTATCCGGGCGGTGCAGAGCCCAGTAAGCATTTAACAGTCCAGCATTCCCGATGTCTTGAGAAATACCAGCCAGTTGCATGCTGGTACTCTTCAGAATACTGCGAACCCTATCTTGATCCCGGGAAAATCCATTAGCCAGCATCAATCCTATAACACCACTAACATGAGGAGCAGCCATTGAGGTGCCTTCCATAAATTTGTAGTCAGCAGAAGCAGAAAAAGAAGACCCGTTGCTAGTGTAGGTACTTAATATACCATCTTTCCAGCCTCGGTTGCTGCTGTCCTCCTTTAAATCGCCTCCCGGAGCCAGCACATCCAGCTCGGAACTATAATTAGAATAGCCCGTCAGTCCGGGCTCTTCAGGATAGTTAAAATCTACAGCTCCCACAGAAATTACTTCGGAAAAAGCAGCAGGATAAAGCAGTCCCTTTTCTCCTAAATTTCCGGCAGCAGCTACAATAATGATACCCTCTTCTCGGGCTTCTTCAACAGCAGCCTTAACAGTTTCAGATTTGTTTGCTCCTCCCAGCGAGAGGTTGATTATATCAACTGGTTGAGAAATTTGGGGGGCTTCTGTCAATCCAGCAGCATAACGAATTCCCCTGGCAATATCAACCCAGCTGCCCACATTATTCTCCAGAACCTTTACAGGAACTAAAGTGCAATCCCACATTATACCGGCCACACCTCTATTATTATTAGTGGCAGCAGCAATAATTCCCGCAACATGAGTTCCATGGCCCTCCAGGTCGTTAAAATTATTATTATCAGCAATAACATTATAGCCATCTGTTTCATCAATTTGTCCTGCCAGATCAGGATGATTGCTGCTAATCCCTGTATCGAGAACAGCAATCCTGACATTCGAGGAACCGGTGGAGCTCGACCAGGCCTGAGGCAACCGAATCTGAGAATAATTCCACTGATAACTGTAATAGGTATCATCAGGATGATTTACTGTCAGGGCATAGTAGCTGTAATTTGGCTCAGCATAACTAATCTGGGGATTGGACTGGAGTTCACTGATAAACTCGGACAGAACATCTGCTTCCCCATTTTTTGTCAAAGGAGGCTTGAAGACAGCGTAATTACCCTCCCGGCTTATTTTCAGAGCTTGATAGCCTTCCCCTTCCAGATTATCAAGCAGTTCTGATAAATCTATTTCTTCAGCAAAGCCCACTACAATTTCGTCAGCTTGCTTTCTGTCTGCAAAAATTTTATCTCCGGGAGAAACCGATGAAAATCCCACCTCACGGCTGACATCACTCAGATCAGTCAGTTCTTTAGTATGAAAATCATCCAGCGGTGAGGCTGGAAAGCTGTGCTTTACCGCTATTTCTGCGGTTATTTCCCGGTTATGTAAATAGGGACATTTTCTGCTGCAGGATGTTAAAAGCAGCGGAAACAGTAAAATAATAAAAATCAAGAAAAATTTTGCCGGTTTGCTATTATAATCTCTACCAGTCATTGCAATTTTAATTGCTTTCACTAATTTATCCCCCTATATTTAACCAGATTGCACCTGATAAATACTAACCATAAATCCTTATCATAAATCCTAATCATAAATCTTAACACCTGGCTTTCATTCCTATCTCCCTTCTCTTCATCCTCCCAGGATTCCAAATCCGCTTATTTATTTCCTTGTCTTTTGTCGGATTACTTTAGTCGGATTATTTATAAATTCTCTATTCTAAAGCAAAATTCCTGCCTGCTATTATAACTCTTCCAAAAAATTAAAGCAGCCTCAACCAGAAAAATCTCTTAATCAAGGCTGCCTGAACCAGTACCATATAACTTACCCTGCATTATTCAACATTTTTGTCTTTTTTGTATATCTCTCAGTATTTTGTCTTAAAGTTGATTGCCTGTTTTAACCTGACAAATTACAAGAGTTAGCCTGGTATTAGCATTTACCCTGACATTATTCCAGGAGTACCTCCAGGGTATCGAACAGCACCTCACCATCTTCTACTGTCAGCGAATCTTCCCGGTAAACAACCTTCCTGTATTCATAGGGCCGTTCTGCATCATAAACAATACCACCCTGAATTGTAACATCATATTCTCCTGCTTCGACCAGCAGAGCAAAATGTCCTAGGTTGTTGGTAAACCTATCATGAATATCTTCATAAACCACTCTATCGACAACTTCTCCCTCTTTTTCAAAAACAAATTCCAGCACAAAATCTTCCTCTGTTATAGGAACTCCAGCATCATCAATAAAATTAATTTCAGCTGCAACCAGTCCTGTCTCCGCTGGAATTTCCACCAGTTCAGCAAATAGAACAGCTTCTACCATCCCTGGTTCCAGCTCAATATCGATGGTTTCCAGTTTCAGAGGGTTGTTTATATCAACTTCGCCCACAGTTACCGGATCCAGTTCAGCGTCCAGAGAATAACTTCCCGGCTTCAGCAAAATTTCACCTGGATGATCCTCCAGATAATCCAGTACTATGTCAATCTCATCCGCTACTATTGCTCCCCATAAATCAATTTCATAATCAGGATAGTGGAGATTTCTGAAAACTACCTCTCCTTCCTCATCACTGATTTCCACACCATCCAGCCAGGGAAGTAAGTTTGCTCCCTCAATTTCAACACCAACATCAACTAAAGCAGACGATTCCATTTCAATGCTAATAGAAGCATCACTCTCAGTGATTTCAATTTCTTTAGTTTCAGATAAATAAACATATCCTAGGCCTAAATCAAAACCAAACAACCAGGCAGTCCTCTGCATTTCTTCAGCAAAGGATTGATGAACCTTGACTTGATATTCTCCAGCGGTCAGATTATGGAATACTGCCCTACCCTCTTCATTGGTTTTGCTGTCCTTGATAAAGTTTCCGGCCTCATCATAAAGAGACACTCTGCTTTTGTAGGAAGGAAGGTAGCTGCCAGCATCTATATCATACTGTACCACCTCTACCTCAGCTTTATACAGATCTTCCACCTCTTGATCAAAAGCCAGAGCAGCCTCTGCATCTACCAGACCATGTCCGAATTCCGGGCTGAAATCGGTCTCCAGCCAGAGTTCATCAATACTGGCGGTATCCTCCAGAATGGATTTAACCTCGCCTGGAGTCAGATCAGGATTGTCAGACAGCAGCAGAGCTGCCACCCCGGTTACATAAGGTGCCGACATGGAAGTTCCGCCTTTAACCCCGTACCAGCTTCCCGGTTCACTGGAAAGTATATCAACACCCGGAGCAGTTACTGACATCCAGTCACCGGTAGTGGTGAAGGGAGCCTGATTATACTGACCATCAATTGCTCCTACAGCTATTACACCATCATAGCGAGCAGGATACTGACTGTCCCTCATTGCCGAATTACCCATGGAAACTACAAACACTATACCTTCCTCAATAGCCTCATCAATGGCATTCTTCGAGATATTACTGTAGAAGCTCCCACCCAGGCTCATGTTTGCCACAATTCGTTTGTCATTCTGCCGGGCCCATTGAGTCAACCAGACAATTCCCCGGGCTGTTTCAAAGGTATAGGTGGGGTAACCTTCTTCGTGAAAAACCTGGATTGGCATAATTTCAGCATCCTTTGCCACCCCTACAACTCCTCCACCAGCTGCCGCTGCCGTAGTGCCAGCCACATGAGTGCCGTGACTGTGCCAGTCTTCCGTGCTGGAGTTATTGTCAAATACATTAAAACCATCATGCACCCGTCCTACAAGATCAGGGTGATCGGTCTGAACTCCGGTATCAATTATAGCCACTATCACATCTTCCCCGGTTGCTGTCTCCCAGGCAGCCGGAGCATTGATAACTGCCAGGCCCCAGAGATGATCTTGATAGGCATCCCCGGTATCCGGCAGACCGGCTATTCCTTCTTCCACCCTTGGCAGCTCCGGCGACATCCTTTCAAACTCATAGTTAGGCTCAGCATGCTCCACTGCGGCCAGATTCTGCAGCTCTCTGATAGTATCAGTCAAAACAGTGCCAGCAGGCAGCTTAACCTTAAATATATTCCAGCCAAAATCCTGGAGATCATCAACAACTTCCGCCTCCAGATCCTCAAGTATGGCGGTGACCTCCTCATCAATTTCTCCCTGCAGCAGGATATGCTGGGGCTGATGATCAGCAAGTTCTGCATCTTCTAGCGGCAATCTGCCATCATCAGTAACCTCATCCTCAACCCGGGATTCTCCGCCATCATCAAACAGGCTGCCAGAACATCCAGCCGTAATAAAAATAACAACCAGCAGAATTATACCCAGTTTAGCTAGTAAATTCTTTTGCATTTTATAATAAATACCTCCTTTCAAGTATTAATTTTTTATTCTTTAGTGGTAAATTCCATGCTGCTGTTTACTGGCCGGGAATAATAAGGACCGGCAGCAAAGGACCAGGCCTCAGCAGATTTATTATCTTCTGCCAGATCTGCCTGGTGAATGGCAGCAGCAGTAACCAGATTCCACTGGTATCTGGTGCCCCGCCTTAACTGGTCCTCCTCAAAAGCTTCACTGAACTGCACAGCAAATTCAGGAAAAGGCAGCACCAGATCTGTATCTTTCCAGCCATAAAAAGGATCCAGCAGGGTGTCATAGCTTACATTCTGATCTTTGACCTCTAATTGATAAAGATATATAAGCTCTTCCAGAGTTTCTACTCCCGGCTGAGGATCAAAGCTGCCCTGCCAGGCCAGCACAGGATCTATTGCAACTCCATCTCCTCCCGGAGCCAGCAGAGTAACCTCGAAAACCGGAAGAGGTGTTACATTTATTACCAGACCCTCTTCACTTTCTCCTGCATCATTAACACTGGTCACCTGATAGAATACTTCCTTCTCAGGTTCCAGAGCAGTATCAATATCCAGAAAATCTCCTGCCAGATAATATTCTTCTTCATCTTCATCATATGCCTCTTCCGCTGTCACGGTATCAATCAGAGAAAAATCTTCTCCCGTAAAACTGCGATAAACATTAAAATAATCAACATCTGCTTCAACATCATCAATCACCCACTCCAGAAACATCAGCAGCATGGTATCTTCAGGCATGGCCTGAATTTCAGCCTCCAGACTCTCAAATCTCTCCCGTAATTTAAGTTCTATCCCGTCATCTTCCTGCCTCGGGTTTTCCAGAAGATTGAGAGAACTGTTGTGGGTTTCAGCGAAAAGCTCGATGCTGTCAGGAGCAGGAGGCAGCTCACCTTCTACTGCTTCCGGCATCTGCAGCTGAAAATATTCAGTGGTGATATTGTTGTTCTGATCCACAATGAAAAAGGCCAGCAGCTGGGGAGACCCGCCATAATTCACCGGAACCTCTAAATTTTCAATCTCAATCTTCCCGACTATCTTCTCGTCAATGAAGTCAATACCCAGTACCTCTTTCCGGTAGGAATTATTTAATGTAACATGATGTTCATAAATTGGCCTGTCCGAGGAAATTGTAATAACCTCGGCAATTTCATCGGCATAATCAAGATCCTGAACACCTTCAATGATCAGCTCAGGTGCTGTCTGGGCAAGATCCACCTCACTATGACTATCAGAATAATGTCCACTGGTTTCTGGTTTAATCAGCATTTTAAATCTTTCGGGGGGGTTAACAGAATCCACATAAAAGTTCTGTACCTTACTGACAGCCAGATCAGTTAATTCTTCACCAGTTTCAGTTTCATAACCTTTCCTGGTAGCGTAAATATCATAACTCTCCCCGGTTTCCAGCTCCAGGGTAAAATCTCCTTCGTAATTGTCAATCTCAATTACCTCATCACTTCCCTCAACGATAACCATTATCCCTTCAGCACTTCCTTCTCCCTGGCGATTAATTGCTACACTTCCTTCAATAGTAGCCTCATCAACTTCCCTTACATCATTAACTTTATCTGTTATAAAATCACAGCCTGCAGTAAAAATGACTATAGCCAGGGCTAGAAAAATCACTAACACTCTTTTGCTTTTCACAGGAATCCTCCTTTCATTTTTTATTACTTATTTTATTCCTTATTTTATTACATAATTTTAATACATAAAAATCGACATCAACTATCATCAGCAGTCAACCTGTTTTTTTTATCTTTCGAATTATCAAAGTAGGAAATCAGTCACCCCCTCCTGAGTGATCTGTAGTACTCTGCTATTTAATCTTAATTTCAACTGGCTCAGCAGTCAGGCTCTCCCTTTGATCTGTCAGCCAGCCTTCAAGCCTGTATTTTCCTGATCTTAATCCTATAGTAATTACCCAGGCCTTCCAGCTCCTAACTTCTCCCGGCTCCAGCTCAATTTTCTCAATGACCTGAGTAAAGATCTTACTCCTCGACCACTTAAAAACTACTGAGCCCTCATCATCAAGCAGCTCAAGTTCAAACTTCTGTCCGGTTTTAAAGGTAAAAGAAGCGGTTTTCTCAGTTAAGTTTTTTAGTTTGACCTCAACCTCAAAAGAATCATCTCTGCTGATTTCCCGGGTTTCAGGAGATAATACTAACTGCATACCGCTCCTTTCTTCAGTGTCCTTTATCTCATTCTTATCAAGCAGGTCAAGAGCATCATTTTCCAGGAAAGATTTAGCCAGCTTTAAGGGAATTAAAATGTCATCATTAACCTTGACCGGTGCTGTCTCTACTTCATACACTTCATCATTGGATCGAACCTTTTTCTCCCCTGAAATAACCAGCATATGCCTGCCTTCTAGGCGAAGAATAAAGTAATCTTCAGCAAAACGGTCAATACTCAGACCAGTCCTATCGGTAAACTGCTGCATCGGTATAAGGGTTTTTTCGGTAATCTCTTCTGTAGCAATAAAATAATCATATTCAAGCCCGACAATTTCAGGATTTTCTGAGCTTATTACATCTGGAAAAAAGATAAAAATTAAAAGCATTATAAGACAAGTAGAAATTATATGAATTTTTTTGTTGTAAATATATTTTCTTATTTTAAAAATTATCATGATTCTCTCCTTCATAAATGCTGGTTCGCCCACAAAAAGATTTAAGTACTCTTCCTCCTACTATATATAGTAGGAAGTGGGGCAATAAAATACTACATGTTACATGTCATGTAGTATGTTTTTTGAATAAAATACTACATGTAGTATGTTTATGTTTATGTACATGTAGTACATGTAGTATGTACATGTAGTATGTTTATGTTTATGTTTATGTTTATTAATTTGGGAAATAGACCTTTTTGTGGTTTGATCATATGCTTTATTCCTAAATAGTTTACTATTGGTTTACTATTAAAATACTTCTAGATCCTGCCATAAGTTCCCTGCAAAAAATCAAAAAATTAAAATTGAGTATTTATCAAAAAAACACATAATACACCTGGGCAAATACCTTAATTTTACTAAAGAAATAAAAAAATACTGCCATTAGTGTCAATGTTTCTCCCGTTCCCCATGGCAGTATAATTCCTTCCAATCAGATAAAAAATTCTCCTTACAAAATTATTAAAGTAAAACCTCAAAAAGCCAAACTATGTCTCACCAGGAAGTTAGAAACATTCAGGCCATCACTCATCTTAACTAGTGAATTTTTCCAGCAAATATATTAGGCCACTCTGAAGGTTATGGCTGCTAACTTTCTCATCATATTAGTCACCCTCATCTCAGCCAACAGTAACAGCAAAAGTGGCTTCATTCTACTCAAACCGAAATGAATCATAGATCGCAGTCAGCAGATTCTGGCTGTAATTGTCTGTGGGAGTGATATATTGAATAGCATGAATCTGCTCATCATGAAGAAAAACAACTAGCTCAATAATATAATCATCCAGCAGGTAATCAAGCAAAGGTATCGACACAACTTCAATAATACCTATGGTTTCGATAAGCTCCATAAGTTCCTCAGCATCGATATCCTCAAGAGATAATATCAGCCTTCGAGCAGGCAGTCCCCCTAGTTCAAAATTAAACATTTCAACTCTTTCCAGATTACCATATGGAAAATCTAACTCATCCAGGTATTTAGCCTCTATCTCTCCTATTTCATTCCAGAATTCTCTTTCCGAATAATTCTTTCTGGAAGGTGAACGATAATATTCTAAAGTGAGCAGATGAAAATTATCAACCATCAAGAAAATCAAACCATCTGTTGACCTGATCAGCTGCTCCCTGATATCGGTTAGAGCGATAAGAAAGGTAACCTCTTCCTCAGTAAAGTGAAGCTCATCTATGGCATTCCAGCTGCCGGGATAGGAAAAAGTAAAAAACTCCTTAGCTGAATCATATGTTCCCTCAAGGTTAACATCATTATCAGCATCTCTAAAACCAAACAAATCCCCGGAACAGCCGGTCAGAATTAATACCAGCAGTAACAAAATAAGAGCAGTTCGATAAAACCTGAATCCTTTTTTCATTGCCACATCTCCCATCATTATTTTTGCTCCCTGAGCTTCATATTTTTGGCTTTCTGTTTCTGAGCTTATAATTTAAAAGTCCTGGTTAACGTCTCTGATGTCTTTTAATTCATCAACCGGACAAAAAATCCTCCTTCCAAGACCAGCAATTAAATTATACTCGTTACTTAAAAATATGTGATTTGTGCTAATATATTTTGTAGGTTTACACAATCCACCCCAAACCACATTCCAGTTTCAAAAATTGCCCATACCTTGCTGAGCTATTCAGCTATTTAATCTCAATTTCAACCGGTTCCGCAGTCAGGCTCTTCCTTTGATCTGTCAGCCAGCCTTCCAGACTGTAAATTCCCGACTTTAATCCTGAAGTATTTACCCGGGCCGACCAGCTTACAACCTCTCCCGGCTCCAGCTCAATTCTCTCAATAGCCTGGGTAAACATCTTGCCCCTCGACCACTTAAAAACCACCGAGCCCCCTTCATCAAGCAGCTCAAGCTCAAACTTCTGCCCGGTATTAAAGGTAAAGGAAGCAGTTCTCTCAGTGAAATTTTTAAGTTTAACCTCAACTTCTAAAGAATCACCTCTGCTGACTTTCCGCGTTTCAGGAGCTAAGACTAAATGCATACCTCTCCTTTCCTCAACNTCATTTTTCTTATCTGTTTCAAACAGCTCCTCNAGAGCAGCAAAATCATCATCTTCCAGNAAGATTTTAGCCAGTTTAAAGGGTATTAAAATATCATCATTAACCTTAATCGGNGCTGCCTCCAGTTCGTANTTTTCATCTTCGGANCGAACCTCTTTTTCTCCAGACCTGATCAGCATATGCCTGTCTTCCAGATGAAAGATAAAATAATCTTCAGCAAAGCGATCAATCCTCAAATCAGTCCTATCGGTGAACTGCCGCATCGGTATTAGAGTTTTATCGGTAATTCTCTTCTGTAGCAATAGAAAACCCATATTCAACCCCGGCAATCTCAGGGTTTTCTGCATTTGTTCCAGCCGGAAAGAAAATAAAAACAAAAAACATTATTAGACTTGTTAAAATTATAAGAAATCTTTTGCTGTAAATATATTTACCTGGTCTTATAGTTAACATAATAGTAACTCTCCTTCTTTATGATATTCAATCAGCATAATATTCAGTCAGCCTCTGACAGGAGCTTAATTATCAGATTATTTTTACCGGAAACTCCGCATTTTCCATAGATCTGCTGCAGGTGTTTTTTTACCGTGTTCACAGAAATATATAAATCATCGCTGATCTCTTTATTGGTTAAACCGGTCTTGACAAGTTTAGCCACTTCTTTTTCCCGGGGAGTGAGACAGTCAGGATATCCCGAAAACAGCAGTTCCTGCCGGGGCTTGGTTAATTTTGACAGCAGATGAATGTGATTTGCTATAAAAGGGCTGATCCTATTTAACAATAATTTATCAGCTGTGCAAAAATCCTGGTGATTTCTATTTCTTATAAAAGTTAAGGTAACTAAAATAGAATTCTGATAGTGAATATCTTTACCGCAGAGATAATAAAAATCATATTTTTGCAGAAAATCATTAAAGTACTCCGTCCTCTGCCACTCCCGGTAATCCAGAAATTGAGAGCTTTTCAGAGCCGGATAACTATCATATTTTTCACTTTTGATGGGATCGATGTGCTGATAGTAATCAATGTAGGCTTCAACTGCTTCCCTCTTAATGTTGGCTGTAATAAAATCATCAGCAGTAAAACTTTTCTTAGGATTTCCATGAGGATTTTCATGAGAATTTTCATGAGGTTTTTTATGAATATTTTCATGGATAATTATATGAGCAGCATCATAGGGTATATATCCTGCCAGTCTGTTTAAAACCTCCTGGTAATACTCAGACAGATTGGCTATATAACCTGTCTCTTCGATAAAATTAATTATTATCTCCCACATGTT
>SL_4KL_010_BRINEDRAFT_10002081_pt1 | contig 11259 bp, 12 predicted proteins | sample SodLak_010_BRINE_2_FD_10664 | JGI IMG/M metagenome (IMG submission 10664) | reverse complement strand
CAACGAGCCGAAACGAGATTCTCGGCACTATCGGCCAGCACGGCGGCTACGTCAAATGCGGCTGGTGTGGGGATGAAGCCTGCGAGACGGAAATTAAAGACCAGATTGCAGCGGAGATTGTGATGGTTCCACTCGACCGCGACGAAAAGCCAGTCCACGATGACTGTGCTATCTGCGGCGACGATGCGACGGAGACGGCGTATTTTGCAAAGACCTACTGACGAAGCTGATTTTTTGTTATTAGTCGTCAGCAACCGCTGCGTCGGGCCGGTACTCCTCGCTGATAGCCTTCCATTTGTCCGCTTTGAACCGCCAGTAGTTGATAGCCGCGGGGATAGCGGTCTCGGCGACGAATGCGAGATACAGCCCCCAGAGACCAATAGCTGGGATTGGCCCAAGGCCGGCAGCGCCGATGTAGGCGAGCGGAATCGAGACTCCGAACATCCCAATTGCCTGACTGATAAAGGGTATCCGGGTGTCGCCACTGGCGTCAAGCGGTCCAGCCGAGGCGCTTGCAACACCCTGAAAGACAACGGCAAAGGAGGCAGCGTAGACGAGGTTGGTTGCGATTGGAATCTCCGGGTTCGTGGGGTCATCGGCGAACAGGACGACAATCTGTTCGGCAAAGAGCGCCATCAGCAGCGCCGAGACGATATAGGTGGCAACCGCAAACCGGATGATATCCCGACCATAGGCCTCGGCCTCTTCCTCGTTGTTCTGGCCGAGTTCCTGTCCGACAAGACTGGAGGAAGCAAGACCAAAGCCCCATCCTGGCGTGTTCATCACACCCCAAATACGCCGAGCGATGACCCACGCCGCAACCGTTGTGTCGCCGAAGATATCCAGAATACCGAGCATTGGAAACTCGGCGACGGTCCAGACGAGATTGCGCAATCCGACGGGAAACCCAATCTGGACGAGGTCCGAGATAGTTCCAGGGTCGACGTAGGTTCCAACCGGCGAGATAGTAACCGGGAACGCACCCATGCCGGGGAACCGCCCCCAGACAAGGCCGAGCGCGAACGTCACCGAAACTGCCACGTTGGAGAGGACGGTCCCCAGCGCAGCACCAGCAACACCCCAGCCGAGGCCGAAGATGAAAATTGCATTTAGAACGATGTTTGCAAGAGCACCGCCCGCTCTCACCTGCATCGCAGTGTATGAGTCATCAGACCCGACGAGAACACGGCTCCCAACGAGGTTGAGCGCCGCAAACGGAATACCAAGGCCGACAATTTGCAGGTAAATCGAGCCGTAATGGATGGATGATTCGCTGCTGGTGATAAGGCTGATAAACTGCTCCGGGAACGTCCAGAAGATAGCGGTAAGCGGGATGGTGGCAATAATAACGAGCAAAACGCTCGAGCGGACGGCGAGCCCAAGTTCCTCGAACGCTTCCGCACCGTACCGCTGGGAGACAAGTGCTATCGTTCCGCCAGCGACACCGCCGCCGATTGCGAACGCGAGCCCCCAAAACGGGGAGGCAAAACCGACACCGGCAACTGCGGACGTGCCGACGGCAACGCCGACCATCGCTACGTCGACTGCGTTTTTAGACATCCGGGCGATGCCAGTGACGACCCGTGGCCAGGCGAGTTCAGTCGTCTTTTCAGCACGCGCACGGTCGATGAGTCCGAGCCGGGCGAGAAGCAACCCAATCCAGAGGATAGTGAACTTGACTGGATTTGGAAACCGGGCTCTCACGACGCGCCAGAGCGCGGAGAGCAGGCCGATAACGGAACGGAGCGGGTTGAATTTCCGGGACATCTGTGAGGTGCTGGTCAGTCGACGGGCAGTGGAGTCCCACTAGCCGGCAGACAGCAGGAAACCGGCAGGCCAGAGGGAAGCCAAAGGGCAATTGTAGCGGGACCCGAGCGGCGGTCATGTGACGGCCGCNTCACTCAGGACTCCTGTGGGTTGGACGAGGATGATTTTCCAGTCTCATCCGCATCCAGAGAGCGTTCGTTATCGAGGTCGGCAAGCGTCTCCGCAAGCGGCGGGAATTCGACCCCGGGAGCGAGCAGTGGTTCGACAATGTGTTCGATTGCTTGCTCGACGATGGTTCTCGTGTAGCTATCGTCGGTCGGTTCCTCGTCGAGTGTAACCTGTCGCGTCCGCCCACCATCGAGCGTCGCGACGAGTAGCGCAGCGGTTCGCTCGGGGTCGACGGGTTCGAAGACGCCCTCATCGATTCCTTCGCGAAGGATACCGGCGACCGTCTCGCGCAAAACCTCGTCACTGCGGACGAGTTGTTCACGCATCCGCTCGTTGAACGGCCCCTGTGAGCGCATTTCGAGCAGTGCGAGATGAAACGATTGCCGTTCATCCTCGTCCGGCGTGAAGACAAATTGCGCGAGAAACCATGCCAACCGGTCGATTGGCGGGTCATCCTTCTCGTCCTCAAGCCCCTCCTCGTAATCTGTAATCATACGCGAGAGAAACGCGACAAGGAGGTCCTCTTTCGTGTCGTAATGGTAATGCAACAGCGATTTGCTCTTGTCACACTCGTCAGCGATATCCTGCATCGTCAGCGAGGCGTAGCCGTGAGCACACAGCGCCCGGTAGACGCCATCGAGGATTTCGTCGGCCGCTAGTGGCTCATCACTCATTGACTGACCGGTCAGTCAGCGACGAATAAAGGCGTTTCGACACGCAAAGGATGAACTAGCCGTCCCACTCCTCACCCTGCCGTTTCTTCTGGGTGTAATCCGCCGGGTCACGGACGTAGGTGTAATCGATAGATTGGCTCTCCAGTTCGTTTTTGATATCCGGGCTTATCTGCTCGATAAGCTGTTCTGCCCGCTCCCGTGATTGTTCGGACCCCTGTTCGCGCTGGACGTAGAGCCGCAGTTGTTTTTCAATCTCGGTCTCATCGAGGCGGTCATTGAGGTGTTTGAGGCCGGAGACTGCAAGCTGAACACAGGTCTCATCCTCGTCGTCGAGGTAGGTAATCAGGGCGTCGGTGACGGCCGGTTCGCGCTCCTCGTCAGCGACCCGAGCGACCAACCAGATGGTATTTCGGCGGATATGTGGCCGGTCGGTTCCGTCGAGGACTTCAAGCAGCGGTGGGACGACTTCGACGGAATCCGCTCGTTCGAGTTGGTCGGCGATGGTCGTTCGCATCTCCTTTGCGGCATCTGCCGGCGCGTCCGCAAACAGTTCGATAAGCGCAACGGCAGCAGTACGTTTCACCGCTGGCGAGCGGTCCTGAAGTGCGTGGACAAGTACGATAAGGGGTTTGAGGTTGGTGAAACTGCCGAGTGCCTCGACAGCAATCTGGCGCAATCCCTCATCATCCGCACGGGCAACAGGAACAAGCGCTTCCAGTGCACGCTCGTCGTCCATGTCTGCAAGCGCGTAAGCCGCCTCGCGCTGCACCATCGTCCGACGGTCTGTCAGTCGCTTTCGAAGCGGGTCAATTGCTCGTGGGTCGCCAATCTGTCCGACAGAACGGACCGCACGCGTTCGAACGCGAGCATCCGGGTCCGAAAAAAGCTCAATGAGGTCGGGAATCACAGTAACGTCGCCGAGGTCGCCGAGTGCCGTCGCAGCGACGAGTCGAAACTCTGCGCGGTCGTTTTCGAGCCACGAGACGAGCGTTTCCGCGATAACCCAATCCGGAGCGTCGCTGATGTCGTGCTCTGCAAGCCGGTCAATGAGCCGTTCGAGACTCTCCTGACCGTGGCGATAGAGAGCATCGATTGCCATCGCACGGACCTGCTCGTTCTCATCCGCGAGCGCCGTTTCGATAAGTTCGCGGCGCAGCTCCTCCATCCGGTCCTGTTGTGGCAGCGATGAGAAATCACCAAGCAGTTCAGCCGCCCGCGCCCGAATTTGGGGGCTGTCGCTCCGTTTCATATACGCGACGAGTTCGGTCACATCCGACTCCCGCGCGAGTTCGTACAGGAACGTACTATCCCCCGAATACCGGTCAATCATATGCCAGGCTCCGTACGTAGACATTTTTGTCCGAGAAAATAAAGGTATGCGGCACGCCAGAGTTGTCACCGATTCCGGCAGCGTTCCCATACTCCGGAGGGTTCAACTAGGATGACGACTTAGCGTGTGTATGGAGTGTCACTACTGCGATGCGGGTGCGGATGTCGTTGTCGAGAAGGACAACGTCAAAGTCGGCGTCTGTGAAGACCACTTCCGGTCACAGATGGAGGCACTCGCCGACTCCGAGTGGATTGACAAACTCGAAGACGAACTCGACGTCGACCGCGCCTGAGCGTCGCTCCCCAGCTGTACCGCCCTGAATGATTACTCGTCCGCCGGCTCAACTGACGACGCCCTCAATCGTCCGATGGGGTTGCAACCTGATTTGCTTCTGCCGGTAGCTGTTTGCGAACGTAAGCAGTGAAATTCTCGAAGACCGTTTTGGCCTCACAGGCCGCCCCGTAGTTTTCTTCTGTAATCCCGTCGAGCACCTGATTGAGGCGCTCGTCGCTCAGTTGCTCTTTGCCACTGGCAATATCCGCTGCCGTTCGCATATCATACTCAGGATGGAACTGGACGGCAAATACGTCGTCTTTTCGGAAGGCATGAACACCGTAGTCGTTTTCGGCTAGTAGTTCGGCACCCGGCGGGAGTCGCGCCACACGGTCGGAGTGCGTCGTGAAGGCAGTGAATTCCGAGTCGATACCGGACAACAACGGTGAGTGCGTGGTTTTGGATATCTGACGATAACCAATCTCGTATTCACCCATATCTTCAACCTGTCCGCCGAGCACATCCGCAAGCAGTTGGTGGCCGAAACAGACGCCAAGGAACGGAACCCCGCGTTCGATAGCGTCACCGACCCATGCTTTGAGTTCGCCTATCCACGGGCGGTCCCAGTAGACGGACGCACGGGAGCCGGTGACGATACAGGCATCGAAATCATAGGTCTCGGGAAGGCGGCCATCTGCAACGTGATACTCCACAAGGTCGGCATCAACCTCCCGCCGAAAGTTCCGACGTGTGTGCGTGTCGGTTTCGGCGGCGTTGAGCAGGGCGATACGAAGCCGTGTCATTAGGTGAACCCAATTGGCCCAAGGACATAAGTCGCTCAGTGCTGGCTGTTTCTGCCGATGTCTCGGAGCGAGTGGATGCGGGCTTCGAACGGCTTTTGGGTTGCCCGCACCGACTCTCTCCTATGAGCGAGTCGCCGGTTCTCGATAACCATCTGCATCTGGACCCGGTCAACGGCGATGGTGCCGACTGGGCCGATGAATTTGCGAACGCAGGCGGAACACACCTGCTCGTGTTGAACAAACCATCGTGGAACCTCGTCGACAGCGTTGACGGCGTCGACGCATTTCAGGAGACCTTCGAGTTGACCTGTGAGGTGACGAACGAAGCGTCAGAACGGCTCCCCGGCAAAGCGTGGCCGGTGTTAGGCGTCCATCCGGCACTGATTTCGAAACTGAATGGACAGGGCTACACCCCGGAGGAAGCCGGCGAGTTGATGAAAGAGGGGTTGACCGTCGCAGCGGAGTTTGTCGCTGACGGGCCGGCGCTGGCGATTAAATCCGGTCGCCCACACTACGACGTGCCGGAGGATATCTGGGACGTCTCGAATGAGGTGATGTGTCACGCCTTCGAACTTGCAGCAGAAACAGGCTGTGCCGTCCAGTTACACACGGAGGGTGGCGATGATTTCGAGCAGGTTGCGTCGTGGGCCGAAGACCGCGGATTGGCCCGCGAGCAGGTTGTCAAACACTTTTCTGACGGTCCTGTACAGGGACCGGCGGCGAGCGTCGTTGCCTTCGAAGAGAACCTAGAGCGCATCGTCGAAAGCGGCAATCCTTTCCTGATGGAGACGGATTTTCTGGATGACCCGGAGCGACCGGGTGCCGTTCTCGGTCCGAAAACAGTCCCCAAACGCGTCGAGTGGATGCGCGAGCAAGGGTATGACGAGGCAATCACTCGTGCGCATGTGGAAACACCGGCACGAGTCTATGGAATTGATACAGTCGAGACGCTTGAGCGGGAGTGAACAACAGTCAGTAGAACCGACTCGCGATTCCCAGCCCAATCCCGAGACCCATAAAAAACAGCAGATACGAGGTAAGCGAGAAGAAATCAGTGAGTCCGATAAATTCGGAGAGCCCGACAAGTACGACTACCGGCAACAGCAGCCCCGCAATCAGTGTAACTGGATTTCGCTCTTGGTCGCTCATCCGTAGTTACGGATGATGCGAGCAGCGTATAATACCCGACGGTTTCAGTCCCAGTAGTCCGGTTCGTTGCCTTCTTTCCACTTCACTGAACAGCCACGGGATGGCTTGAGCTCATCAGGGAGGTCATCACCAGCGAGCATCGCATCGATGTGGGCTTTCATCTCTCTGGTTTCCGGTTCGCTATCGGGATCCTGTGCGTCATCAAGCCGACCGTGATAGGCAAGCACGAACTCGTCACCATCGCGTTCGAACAGGAACGGGTCAGGCGTACACATCGCACCATAGGCCGCAGCGACCTCCTGACTCTCATCGCGGAGGTACGCATCCCACTGAATCGTGCCATCTGCAACCCGGTCTTGCATCGTCTCAAAGTCGTCATCCGGATACTCCTCGGCGTCGTTCGGGTTAATTCCCACGACGGCAACTTCGTCGTACTCCTCGGTGAGTCGGTTCATTTCGTCGAATTTCGCCTTCGCGTAGGGACAGTGGTTACAGGTGAACACGATGAGAACTCCCTCGTAGTCAGCGAAATCGGAGAGCGTGTGTGTCTCGCCGTCCGTCCCAGGCAGTTCGAATGACGGTGCAGCGTCTCCCTGTTCGAGTACGTCGTTTGAATCAAGTGCGACCATAGCGACGTATTCGGCCCGCGTGTTTGTTATTCCACCGACTTCAGCAGCGTAATGACCTCCTCCCGGAGCGTCTCACTTGGCGTCGCAAGAATACCCTCCGGGTCTTCGAGTCCCGTCCGTTCAGTGACAGAAACCGAAGGGTAGCCGGTCGTGAGAATCATCGCTTCCTTGCCAGCGGTCCAGACAGCGATGAGACAATCGAGCGGGACCGTCGCATCGACCCCCTCGAACGGGTCGACCGCCCGAAACCGTTTGACCCGTGCGCGCTTGCCGTTCTCGACGCGAAGTCGACTGCTGTCCTGTTGCTCGATATCGGTCAACCCGTGGCTGTCGAGCCGGTCGATGAACTTGTCCGTTGCCGCGCTCCGGATTTGCGTGCCGACCATTGCGGCGCTGACGCCAAGGGGAAGTTGTGGGCGAAAGCCGATTCGAGTTGCTGCAAAAAACCGGATGCGGTGGTTCAGTGCGCCATTCGTCGCCTCCTCGACGGCCGTGCGCATCCGCAGGTCGTCGTATTCGAGCGTCGTTCCCCGAACTTTCATCGCCGGAAGTTGTGCCATCGTCTCGACTGACTCCTCGACGAGTTCCCAGCCGCCGTCAGCTAGCTGCGTTTCCGGAACAATCGGTGGGTCGGGGTCTTCGGACACGATTCAGTGGTCGTCTTCCCGCCATTTGTGGTCGCACTCGGTACAGACGAAAAACCGGGTTTCGCTCTCGTCTGCCGCCCGAATCTGTTGCATATACCAGTAGGCACGGTCGTTATCGCACTCGGGACACTGCGCTCGTGTCGTCGGTCTCCCCTGGTCCTCGACGTCGCTGACGTCGACAATCTCCGTCTCCTCCTGCCCTGCCGTGGTCACCATCCCGGCTTCTTTGTCCTTATCACGTCCTTTCTCGTAGCCACAACTCCCGCAGACCCAGACGCCATCTTCAGTTTTCATCATCGAGCCGCATTCGTCACAGAATTCCATACCCTCGGTTATACCGCGCCGGTGTGTTAAATGGCCCGTTTCGCCCGATGTGAGAGAAGCCGATTGGGCGGAACGCCCAGTCATTCAAACCGGAAGAACTGCCGGTCGTCTGCTGGCTTCTTTCGGGACGGATAGACGATGAGAAAGTTCCCCGCGGTAAGCGTCGAGACACGCTTTGGCAGCGTTTCGAGTTCTGGATGCCAGCCAAAATCGTCACGCCGTGCGCTCATTATCACGACAAGTTCAGTCTCATCCCCACCCTCACGAAGCGTCTCCAGGAGTCCATCCCAGTCCGGAACAGCCGCAATGTTGCCTGAAACGGTTGGGCCAGCCAGTCGAGAGACCCGTTCGAGTTGCTCCTCCGTGTTGTCCACAGCGAGGGCGCGAATCTGCGCTCCGGTCTGTTCGGCCAGCCGGTTGATGGTGTGAAGGGCCTCCGAAAAACCGTCATTCCCCGCAATTCCCGGCGGGAGGATGAGCGTTACCTGTTCAGTTGTATTGAGTGGCTGGCGGAGACGGCTAACGAGCGTGAGCTGCGCGGTCCGGTTGAGGACCTGGTCGATGATATGCCCGTGCATATGCTGTTTCCGGGCTGAGGCACCATCCCAGCCGATAACAAGCATCGAAATCCGATTTTCGAGCAGGGACCGAGAGATACCGGAAGCGACGTTGTGGTTGATGACCGTATGCGTCTCAAGCGAAACATCCGCACTTGCGGTGTATGCTTCTCGCTCTCTCATCTCCGTTTCAATCGCCGCGATTGTTTCCTCGGTATCGTACGCCGTGCCGGGTGGGACGACTGAAACGGTATGCAGTGGCTGCCCAAAGCGGTCGTCTCGAAGCAGTAAGGCAAGATTGACCAGCGCATGCCAGTGGTGAGAGTCCTGTGAGAACGGGACAAGAATTCGTTGTGGGGCCGCATTCGGGTCGTACGCTTCCTGTTCAGTCACCTGTCTGAGTTGCTTGCCAGCCCGTTCGACGAGGAGCGGGCTCATGACGCCGGTGACCAGAATCATCAACACAGTACCGTTCAGCAGATGCTCATTGAATCCCGGAATGCCGACATCTGCCCCAACGATGACAATCGCCAGCGCTGCAGCCGCTTGCCCGAGGGACAGCCCAAACATCCCCATGACTTCGCTCTGGGTAAACCCGTAGAGCTGTCCAGCAACGGCCGCTGAAATGAGCTTTGTCACGATGACCATCAGTATCAGGCCACCACCGATGAGGAGCGTCTCACTGCCAGCAAAAATCGCATAGACATCAACAAGCGTCCCAACCCACAGCAGGAAAAACGGGATAAACAGCGCGTTTCCGACGAACTGAATCCGGTTCATCAGCGGGCCGGACTCGGGAATGAGACGGTTCACCGCCAGCCCGACGAGAAACGCACCGATAATGTGTTTAACCCCGGCAAGCTCGGCTATCGTGGCGACGATAAACAGCACAGCCATAATGAAGAGGAAGTCGTAATAGCTCTCTTCAGTGCGTTTTCGGAAAAACCAGCGGCTGAGCCGAGGGACGACAACCCACGTCCCGACAAAGAAGATAACCAGCCCAAGCGTAAACTGCGTCCAGAAGAGCACCCCGCCCGCACCGCCATGGATTGCAACGACAACAGCGAGAACCAGCAGGGCGAGCGTGTCGGTCAGAATTGTACCACCGATTGTGACGGTCATTGCCTCGTTTTTTGCGATACGAAGCCGACTGATAACGGGGTACGCAAGCAGCGTGTGAGAGGCGAAAATAGCAGCGAATAGCAACGATGCGTTGAGCGGTAAATCGAGCACAATCAGTCCAAATGCGGTCCCAACAGCCTGTGGAATCAGAAACGACAGACTGCCGAAGACGATACTCCGGTCTTTGTGTTCGAGAAACTGCGCGAAATGTATCTCGAGCCCTGCAATGAACATCAGAAAGATGAGTCCTGCTTCACCGAGGAGCGCAATGCCCTCACTGTCGCCGAGCAGACCCAATCCATCCGGCCCGATAGCGGCACCGACGAGGATTATTCCGACGATACCGGGAAGGCGAAACCGTTCCAGAATCAGTGGAGCGATAAAAAACGCAGTCATCGCGATGGCGAGAATCACAACCGGTTCGTCGAACGGCAGGTCAAGCGGGAGGGTTGCCGCCGGCGAGAGGGCATAGCCAATCAACGACGTTGGGTCGGCAATCAAAGACGTCGATTCGACACTTACTGATGCCAATGTGTTAGACAGCGGCGGAAGAGAGAACGGTATAAACATCTACGTATTGTTTCTCCTGCGCCAATAAAAAGCGAGCAACCGTATAGGTTACTCACGGATTACCGCATCCGACCGCTGTTCGAATCCCAGTCATCACAGGCATCCATATCCTGCATGACATCGCCATGAAGTCCACAGTATGGAGCCAGTTCACCGTCGGCACGGACATACTCGAAATGACTGCAGTTGCCACAGTACTCGTCGGGCCGACCGCGCTGTTTGATCGCAGTGACAATATCCTCGTCGACGGCATCGGGGTTGCTCACCGCACTCGTTCCGTCTGTTGCCGGTGTTTCACTCTGGGTGTTCGGGGCCGTTGTCTCACTTTGCTCGGACGACAGCTGTTCCGTTCCAAAGGTATCGCCACCCGATTCCGTGCCGGTCTGCGTCGGCACGTTTCCGTCAGGGTCACGCCCGAAGAGTCCGATACCACTGCCGCCAGAGTAGTCCCGTTCTGCGCTAATAACCCGTATCTTGCCTTCATCGGTCACTTCGATGCGGGCCGTCCCGCCGGGGTCGTTTCTGGTTTTGAACGTCGCGGCGGCGATGAATAGACACCAGAACGTGACGAGGACGCCCAGCCCGTAGACGAACATCGTCGCAACGGCAAAGGAGGGTTCGTTCGAGAGCCAACGGGCGGGATACGCGGTAACGAACAGCCCAACGCCAAAGAGCGAAAGTACTGCACCGAGACCAGCAGTGACCCGGGTGAGCGGTTTCGCCGGCAAGACCGTAAATATCCCAAGGAGGACAGCGGGAATCCCAAAGCCAGCAAGGACACCAGCCACGTGACGGGAGCCGATAACGTCAAGGTCAAAGACGGTCCCGAGCGCTGTCGTTGCGAGTGCAATAGCAGCAACAACGAGTAGCGTTCCTGTGCCGAACAATGCCATCCCGAACAGTCGCTGTCGTGCGGACACTGCCCGTCCCGCACCCTTGTCGTAGACGTCGGTCAGGCTGGTCATACCGTCTCTTCTGTCTTCTCTGTACAAAATTCCCCGTCAGACAGTCGTCAGACGAGGGAAGCGGTTCAGACATCAGCTGGCGAAACTCGGTCCACAAGCCCATCAAAATCGTCATCGAAGCTCAGCACAGCGTCAATACCCCGACCTTCAATCAGCGCTATCGTCGTTGCATCAGTGAAACTCAGTTCCTGGTCATCATACCGTTCGAAGCGCTCCACTGTCGAGCGAAACACAGCAGGAGACACGTGGAGTATTTCGTATGCTTTGGGATAGTTATCAGC
>SL_4KL_010_BRINEDRAFT_10002080_pt1 | contig 11262 bp, 9 predicted proteins | sample SodLak_010_BRINE_2_FD_10664 | JGI IMG/M metagenome (IMG submission 10664) | reverse complement strand
CGGCGGGGCTTTTTTTTGCTTGGAAAATTGTGACGGAAAATTGTGACTGTCCCCTTTCAAAGCTAAGCTAGCCGCATGAATAAAGACACCTTGCCAACTGCCCTCGCTAATGCATTGGAGGCATTGCCCGAGCCGCTGCGAACACCCGTGCTTACCGCCTTGGAGCGGCTCTCCATTGAAGAGGATCTTCCGCAGACGCCTAATCTTCTTGCCGACCTTCCTAACGTTTGGGCAAGTAGCGATTTTGTTTGCCAGTTGTGCGCGCGTCAGCCGGGGATATTGCGCTCGCTCGATGAATCGGGTGATTTATTTCGCATTTACACAGCTGGGCACTATGCCCGGGTGTTGGATCAGCAGCGACTGGCGGTAGGTGATGAGGCCAGCCTGCATCAAACTTTGCGACGCTTTCGCCAGCGTGAAATGGTGCGTATTGCCTGGCGTGATTTAGCAGGTCATGCCACGTTGGATGAAACCCTTAGCGACCTCTCCTCGCTGGCCGATGCCCTGATCGATGGCGCCCTAAAGTGGTTGCATGATGACTTGGCAGCGAAATTCGGTAAGCCGGTCACGAGGACAGGCACCGAAATCAGAATGATCGTCCTCGGGATGGGTAAGCTCGGCGGTCAGGAGCTTAATTTCTCCTCCGATATCGATTTGATCTTTGTTTTCCCCGAGGCGGGGCAGACAAACGGTACTCGTCCGATTGAAAACGAGCAGTTTTTTCTGCGTCTGGGGCAGTCGTTGATCGCGGCGCTGGATCAGAAAACGGCTGATGGACAGTGTTATCGGGTGGATATGCGTCTGCGGCCGTATGGGGAAAGCGGTCCGCTGGTGATGAGCGTAGCGGCGATGGAGCGCTATTTTCTTGAGCAGGGCCGGGAGTGGGAGCGCTATGCCATGATCAAAGCCCGCCCGGTTGCCGGTGATCAAAAAGCCGGGGAGGCGTTGCTAGCCTCGCTGACGCCCTTTGTTTATCGTCGGTATTTTGACTACGGCGCGCTCGAATCACTGCGAGAGATGAAAGCAATGATTGCGCGTGAGGTTAAACGCCGGCGTTTAGCGGATAACGTGAAGCTGGGCCGTGGCGGTATTCGTGAAATCGAGTTTATTGCGCAGGCATTTCAATTGATCCGCGGTGGGCAGGATCCAGGGCTCCAGCAGCGGGCACTGCAACCGGTGCTGGCTTATCTCAGCGAACACGGCCTCCTTCCAGCGCACGCTAATGAAGAGTTAACCGAGAGTTATCGGTACCTGCGCCGCCTAGAAAACCGTATTCAGGCGCTACATGATAGGCAAGCGCATGATTTGCCGAGCGATTTTCTTGACCGGCAACGTTTAATACTGGCGATGGGCGCGCCGGACTGGGACACGCTGACGGCTGAATTAGACGGCTGGCGACGACGCGTGCAGGGCCATTTCGATCAGATTTTCGTGGCGCCGCAGCAAGAAGATCAGGCCGAGCCGACAGGTGAATCAGCATACGCGGACATTTGGCATGATGTCTCAGATCGAGATGTCGCAATGACTGTCCTTCAGACTGCCGGATTTACTGATCCCGAAGCTGCCTTGCGTTTGATCGATCAATTTAGGACAGGCACCCGAGTGCGCGCGCTCTCTGATCGGGGGCGAACCCGCCTCGATCGGCTAATGCCAATGCTGCTTTCTGCGGTGGCCGCCTCACCGTCTCCCACCCAGGGTTTGGAGAGGTTGATTACACTATTAGATGGCGTTGTCCGACGAACGGCCTATTTGGCACTGCTCAATGAACATCCTATGGCCCTTTCCCAGCTGGTTCGGTTGGTGGAGGGCAGCCCCTGGATTGCTCGATATCTTTCATTGCATCCGGTTTTGCTAGATGAGTTATTAGACCCGCGCACGCTGTATGCGCCGCTTTCAAAAGCTGGCCTGGCGGAAGAAGTTGATGCGCGAATGGCGGCTGTCGATATTGATGATTTGGAAAAGCAGATGGAAGTGCTGCGGCATTTTAAGCAAACCCATGTTTTGCGCGTTGCCGCGGCAGATTTAAGCCATGCGATTCCGGTTATGTTAGTGAGTGACTATCTCACGGATATTGCCGAAGTCGTGCTGGAGCGTGTGCTCAGGTTGGCATGGCGACAAGTCAGTCAGCGTTACGGAGTGCCATTGCTGAGCAACGGCAAACCCGCGGACTTTGGCATTCTCGCCTACGGCAAGCTGGGCTCACTGGAACTTGGTTATAGCTCTGATCTCGATATCGTCTTTTTGCACGAGGCGGTGGTCACGGGGACAGTCACCGATGGTGAAAAGCCCGTTGATGCCGCTGTGTTTTTTGCCCGCCTCGCACAACGCATTATTCATATCCTCAGTACGCCAACGCCAGGGGGTGTTTTATATGAGGTGGACACCCGTCTGCGTCCCAGCGGACAGTCGGGTTTATTGACGACCAGTATTGATGCATTTGCGGAATACCAATTTGAGCGGGCATGGACCTGGGAGCATCAAGCCCTTGTACGGGCAAGGGTTGTGACCGGCAGTGAGGCACTGAAGCGGCGGTTTACGGACCTCCGGGCCGAGGTGCTTGCAAGACCAAGAGACCCCGCGACGCTGCGGGGTGAAGTTCGGGATATGCGCGAGCGAATGCGCAAGGAGTTAGGGGCAAAGCAGCGCGATGGGTTTGATTTAAAGCAGGACCGGGGCGGTATCGCGGATATCGAATTCATGGTTCAATATGGCGTGTTGGTGGGGGCAGCCAGCTATGCAGGCTTACTGAGATACACTGACAATATAAGATTATTGGATGAGTTGGAGCGTGGGGGGCAGGTGACGCCTGAGCAAGCGGCTACGCTTTCTGATGCGTATCGGCATTATCGCGAACTCGTCCATCGTCTCGCCTTGCAAGCACATGCCACCGTTGTGCCGGAGGCCGAGGTCAGTCAAGCGGCAGCGGCGGTAACTAGCGTGTGGACCGAAGTGATGGAACAGGGGCTGAATAAATGAGCATGGGTGATCGGGACGGATGGATTTGGATGGATGGGGAGTTGGTGCCATGGCGAGACGCTAAGGTGCATGTCCTCACCCACACACTACACTACGGATTGGGTGTCTTTGAGGGCATCCGGGCCTATAAAACGCCGACGGGGCCGGCAATTTTTCGGCTACCTGAACACGTCAGAAGGCTGTTTGATTCGGCTAAAATCCTGGGAATGACATTGCCATGGTCTCCGGCGCAAGTGTTCGAGGCTTGCCGTAGTGTTGTGCGAGAGAATGAACTTGAGAGTGCCTACCTACGGCCGATGGCCTTTTATGGCGATGAGGGGATGGGCTTGCGCGCCGACAACCTCAGCGTGCATTTGATGGTGGCGGCATGGGACTGGGGTGCTTACCTAGGCGATGAGAGCATGGAGCGCGGCATCCGTATACGCACGTCTTCATTCACCCGGCATCATGTCAATATTGCCATGTGTCGCGCCAAGGCGAATGGCCAGTACATCAATTCTATGCTGGCTCTGCAGGAAGCGGTGGCCTGTGGGTATGACGAGGCGCTTCTCCTTGATCCGGAGGGATTTGTTGCTGAGGGGTCGGGGGAGAACTTCTTTTTGGTCAGAGACGGCGTAATTCACACGCCGGAGCTTGCCTCTGCGCTGGCTGGAGTGACGCGGGATGCTGTAATGACCATTGCTCGTGAATCAGGTTATGAGATTCGTGAGCGGCGTATTACGCGTGATGAGGTCTATGTTTGTGACGAAGCCTTTTTTACTGGGACAGCCGCCGAGGTGACGCCAATCCGTGAGTTGGATAACCGGCAAATCGGTGATGGTAAGCGTGGCCCGATCACCACTGATTTGCAGACGCGATTCTTTAATCAGGTTGAGGGGCGAGAGAACTCCCACCCTGAATGGCTGACCGCGGTATAGTTCAACGGAAAGGAGATATCTGTGCCTGATCCCCAAACGCATGAACGCCCGGATCTTATTAAGCCAAATGCAGACAATCGCTATGAAGTGACGGCGAATGATCTGCCGTTGTCCTGCCCAATGCCCGGCATGGCGTTATGGAACAGTCACCCTAAGGTATACATTCCGGTTCATAAGACAGGCCAAGGTAAATGCCCGTACTGTGGTGCTGATTTTTTCATTAAAGATTTCAATCCAGCAAATGCTGATTTGGCAGAACATCATCGGCGTGAGTGAGCGCCGCGCAGGGTTGGATCAGGGGGCAATGTGATAGTCGTTACGGGCGGTGCAGGGTTTATCGGCAGCAATTTAGTGCAAGCGCTGAATGATCGCGGAATCAAGGATGTGATCGTGGTCGATGATCTGACCGACGGCATCAAATTTCGTAACATCGCTGATGCACAGATCGCCGATTACATTGATAAATCAAATTTTCTCGACTGGCTGGTGGAGTTTGGCAGCGACCAGGTTAAAGCGGTTTTTCATTTAGGCGCTTGTTCTTCGACTACCGAATGGGATGGCCGCTACATGCTGGAGAACAACTTCCAGTATTCCAAAGAACTTTTCCATTTATGTCAGGCATTTGGCATTCCCTTTATTTACGCGTCCTCGGCGGCGGTCTATGGGACAGGCACCGATTTCGAAGAGAAGATCGGCACGGAGAATCCACTCAACGTGTACGGTTATTCCAAAGCGCTTTTTGATCAATATGTGGCTCGGCATCTGCCNTCNGCAAAGGCGCAAGTGGCCGGATTACGCTATTTCAATGTCTATGGTCCACGCGAATCCCATAAGGGGTCGATGGCCAGCGTCGCTTTCCACCATCATGCCCAATTGAAATCGACTGGCGTGGTCAAGCTGTTTGAAGGTTCAGATGGATACGCCGACGGCGAGCAGTGTCGCGACTTCGTCTACGTCGCCGATGTTGTTGACGTCAATCTTTGGTTGTTGGATCACCCGGAGGTATCGGGCGTATTCAACTGTGGGACGGGGCGTGCTGAGCCGTTTAATGCAATTGCAAGGACAGTCACCGAGTTCTATGGCGCCGGGCGGATTGAATACATCCTCTTCCCTGATCATCTAGTAGGGAGCTACCAGAGCTATACATGCGCTGATATGAGTCGTTTGCGACAAGCGGGGTATCAGGGAGAGTTCCGATCGGTTGCTGAAGGCGTGAGCGCGTACATGAAGTGGCTGGGTTAGTCAGATGACGTTATTTGAGCCTCTGTCAAACCGGTCTTTGTTGAATGATTGGATGACTGCTGGTGTTTTTCTCCTGGGCGCGATTTCGCTGAGTGTCCCGTCAGGCTACTCCTACGCCACGGTAATTTTAGTCCTCGGTAGCATCGTTTATTTGGTCCGAAATGGCCTTGGTACCCTTTCTTGGGAAGCCAAGTTGCTTGGTGGTGCGATGCTGCTTTATGCGGTTTTCTGGATAGTTGAATCGAGCCTGAGAGGCGCCGGATTGCGGGCCTGGGATGAACCCAGTCGATTTTTATTCGCTTTAGTATGCTTACTTGCTTTCTCGAGTGGGGCGACCGTGCGTTTATGGGGCCTGTGGCTTGGCGTTGCCATTGGTGCGATTTCGGCAGCATTGTTGGCCTCATGGCAGTATTTCGTTGACGACTTGCCGCGCGTTACAGGCTTCGTCGGCGCTGATCACTTTGGCAGCTTGGCGATAACGCTAGGGCTCCTCTCCGGGTTGGGATTTATTCGGGCGATCGCCCTGAGGCTTTCTTGGCTCTATGCTTTACTTTGCCTGCTCGGGGTATTTGCAGGTTTATATGCGGCGCTGTTGTCTGGCACCCGAGCTAGCTGGGGTGCAGCCGCGGTGGTTGCGGTGTTGCTGATTTTTCTGTTCAGCCGATGCGTTAAGGGAAAGCGTGCGCTAATGGCCGCGGGCGGCAGTATCGTCTTCATCGGGATCATCTGGCTCGGTTTTGACATTGCAACCACAGGGCGCATGACTCAATTTGTGCATGAGACGAGAAATTATTTTGGGTCCGGAGATTATGAAGGCTCGATTTCAATCCGCTTCGATATTTGGCGGGTTGCTTTTGCACTGTTCCTTGAAAAGCCGTTCTTAGGCTGGGGCCAAGTCGCTTATGGCGAGCAGATGCTTCAGGCCGGAGAGCAGGGGGTTATTAGTCCGTTTGTTGCATCTATTGGCTCGAGTCATGCGCATAATCAGATACTCGATGCCTTGGTTAAGCGGGGAGTGATTGGTGCGGCCGTTCTTCTAACTGCTTATTTGCTGCCACTTTTTGTGTTTGTGCGTTGCTTGCTTCGGAGCCGGGAACTCGATGCGCTGCTGCTCGCGGCCGCAGGTCTTATTGTGGTTATTGTGACAATGATTTACGGGCTGGCACATAACCCTCTGGGGTCACATAGTGGCGTGGTGATGTATGCATTTTGGATTGCCATTCTTGGAGGCCTGGCTTTCAGGCCGCAGTCGACGTATTGATGAGCTACGGGCAGCGCATCTTACACATCAATCTGGCTAAAGGTTGGAGAGGCGGAGAGCAGCAGACCTGGTTATTGATGGAGGCATTGTCTAAGCGAGGGGTTTCGCAGTTTTTTCTAGGGAGACGGCATTCACCGCTTTCCCGTGCTGCCGAGTCGCTTCCTAGGCTTACGGTTCTCTCCAAGCCATTTTTGTTTTTCAATCGCCACGACGTGCTGCCAGCGCGTCTTATTGTGCATGCCCATGAGGCACGTGCGGTGCAGATTGCGTGGTGGCTAAATAAGCGCTACGGCTATCGCTATGTCATTACTAGGCGGATGGAAAAGCCACCGAAGCCTCGCCCACTGACGCGGCGTGCTTATCGTGGCGCCGCAGCGCATGTGGGTATCTCTACGGCTGCGTGTCTGTCCCTTAAAGCCTATTTGCCGGCTGCTGAGCCACAACAAATTTCCTCTGTCCACAGCAGTCCAGCACCTGATGCTGAGAAGTCGCAAGCGATACGCGCTGAGCTCATTAACCAGCAGCAACATCTCGTTGGACACGCCGGCGCGTTGGTGGATGCGCATAAAGGACAGTCACTATTTATTAGGACAGTCATCGATTTGCGTAACGACGGGCTATCGGTTGCTGGCGTATTAATGGGTGAGGGGCCGGATCGGGAGTTTTTGGAAGGACTAGCCAGTGGCGCAGAAAATCTAAAACTTGTCGGCCAAATACGGGATATCCACAATTACCTGAGTGCACTGGATGTTTTTGTTTTCCCATCATTTCACGAAGGCTTAGGCTCTGTATTGCTCGAAGTGATGATGTGTAATGTGCCAATCGTTGCCTCGTCGGCTGGTGGCATTCCGGACCTTGTTAAACATGAAGAAACTGGATTACTAGTGCCCTCCGGCGATCAGGCTGCGTTGACGGCAGCGGTGAAGCGCGTTTTAGAGGACAGCCATCTGGCCAAAGAGCTGACCGGGAATGCTTTTGAGCTGGCAAAAAACAAATCCCCGGCGCGGATGGCAGATGAGTATCAGGCATTGTATGAAGAGATAGGCGCTAATCCTCAATAAGCGTCTCGTACATTACCTTCGTTTTTTGAATGGTATCTTTAATATTGAACTGGTTAGCAATTTTGGCGCGCGCTGATGTGCTCATTGCTTGCCGAAGTTCCGCATCTGCTTCGATGGAGAGTAGCGCATGCTTCAAAACGTGGGTGTCTCGGATGTCATCTCGCACTTCAGGCCGAATATCAACAACAAACCCGTTAACGCCGTCATCAACGATTTCCGGAAGCCCGCCCGCTTTAGAAACGACGGCCGGGACTCCTTGTGCCATTCCTTCTATCACAGTTTTAGTTAACCCCTCCCGGCCCCGTGATGGCGCGGTATTGACATCACACAATGCAACAAGCGCGGTGGCGTCTTTGCGGTGACCTGTCAGATGGACCCGGCCTATTAGTGCCGGCTCTTTAAGTATCTCAGCGATAGCGGGGTCCCTGACTTCACCAACGAGTAAGGCATGAAAATGTGGTGGCAGGTCCTTCAGGGCGAGCAATAGCAGGTCAGCGCCTTTAACCCGGCGCATGTTAGCCACTAAACCGATTAAGAAAACGCCAGGCGGGATGCCAAGGTCGGCGCGACGATCTCTGAGCTCTCCTGCTGAGAGTGGTTTAGCAGAGTACCATTCAAGATTATGGCCTTTGTAAATTGTAATGAGCTTTTGTGCATCAACCCCGCTTGCGACCAAGTCTTTGTAAACTGCATCTGAAACACAAACAATCCGATCAACACGTGGATTAAGCCATTTCAAATAGCACCCCGGATCCCAGCGTGAAACATTACCGGTAGCACCCCGGTAGGCAATCATACGAACGGGGAGTCCATAAGAGGCGCTAATGAAGTTGGCGATAGGCCGGTTTGCTAACCCATGTAAGATGTCGAATGATTCTTTCTTAATCCATCGACGAATTTTCCGGATCTGCAGAATATCAACATTGTTTTTGAGCGTGAGCCCTCGGGTAGGAATACCTAAAGCCTTTAGCCGGTCAAAATGGGGTGATTCCGGTTGTAATGCAGCGTGAATATCTATGCCCGCATCTCGCAGTCCTGCGATCATCTCTACTTCTGTTGAATGACCTACATTGGCCCCGATGAGCACTTTGATGGGCTTTCGGTGGCTAACGGTTTGCATGACTGTCCTTCTTATCTGCTTTCCGGCCGTACTGCATTTCGTAAAGGAACGCATATTTAAGAAAGCAAGAGAACATGGATGACCAAGCAATAATCCATCCGCGCCAACCGTCTCGCCACCCCTGTCGGATGATAAGGAGCTTTAGCATGCGAAATAGCGGTGAAAAAACGAGCTTATGCCATTGAAATGGTCTGCCCTTCTTCGCGAGTGATGCTGCGCCTATCTGTGCATAGTCAACACTGCGCCGAAAGTGGTCCTCGATCCCTGTATAGGAATAATGGAGAATGTCACCGCTGATCTTGCCGATACTACCAGTCGCTTCGAGGCGGTCGTGAGGATCGCTGCCCGCCCATTGGCCGCAATCGCGGCGAACAAGGCGCAGTCGCCACTCGGGGTACCAGACATGATTAAGCCACTTGCCGAGGTACCATGTGCGACGACTGATTTTATAGCCGTTATGGGGTGGCTGTCCTTTGTTAAATAAAGACTGGATGCTTGCAGCTAATTCTTCGCTAATCGGTTCATCGGCATCCAAAGACAGAACCCATGGCTGCTCGCAGGCTTCAAGCGCCCGGTTTTTTTGTGCCACATGTCCTGGCCAGTCTGTTTCGATGACTCGCGCGCCGTGGGCTTTGGCAATCGCAACCGTCTCATCGCTCGAGCCGGAGTCAACAATGACAATCTCAGCCGGGTTTAGTGGCTCTAGGCTGGCTAGCAGCCGCGGCAGGTTGTCTGCTTCGTTTTTGGTAATGATCGCGACTGAGAGTGAAAGCGCTGTGCCCGCCAAATCAGGCCATCCCCTGATCGATCAGCCCGCGAAAGTAGCGGACCGTTGGTTTGAGTCCCTCGACGAGTGGCACGGTGGGTGCCCAGTCGAGATGTTTCTTGGCGGCGTCAATGTTGGGCTGACGCTGACGGGGGTCATCAGACGGCAGCGGATGATGGACCAACTGGCTGGATGATTCTGTTTCGTCCAACACTTTTTGTGCAAGCTCGCGCATACTGAATTCACCCGGGTTGCCCAAATTGATGGGCCCGGTCACTGTCGCTGGTGAATCCATTAACCGCAGCAGCCCCTCAACGAGGTCATCCACGTAACAAAAGGAGCGTGTCTGTTCGCCATCGCCGTACAAGGTAATGTCCTCTCCGCGTAGGGCTTGGACAATGAAGTTCGATACGACCCGCCCGTCATTGGGATGCATTCTTGGTCCGTAGGTGTTGAAGATGCGGGCAACTTTAATGTCCAAACCATGTTCGCGGTGGTAGTCGAAGAAAAGAGTCTCAGCGCAGCGCTTGCCTTCGTCATAGCAGGCGCGGGTGCCGATCGGATTGACGTGCCCCCAGTAGTCCTCGGTCTGCGGATGGACCTCCGGATCGCCGTAGACTTCGCTGGTGGAGGCCTGGAGGATAGGCACGCCCAAGCGTTTGGCTAGGCCCAGCATGTTAATGGCGCCATGTACGCTAGTTTTTGTCGTTTGTACGGGGTCGCGCTGGTAGTGGATGGGTGATGCGGGACAGGCAAGATTAAAAATGCCGTCCACTTCCACAAAAAGCGGGAAGGTGACGTCATGCCGCATCGCCTCAAAATTTGGGTGCGACAACAGCGATGCGATGTTGTCCCGGCTACCCGTTAAATAGTTGTCTACGCATAGCACACCATGCCCTGCGTCCAGCAGGCGCTCACACAGGTGAGAGCCGATAAAGCCTGCGCCGCCTGTCACCATAAAAGTTTTACGGTAGTGATTTCTTGTTGGCATTTTTAACGTCCTTTACCGAAAAGGTGACTGTCCTGTTGAAATAATTTCTTTAATGGTCGCATGGACCTCGGCCGGCGTAATCTTTTTTAAGCAATTGAGATGGCCCAGCGGGCATTCCCGTTGAAAACAGGGGCTACAGATCAGGTTGCGGTAGAGCACCTTGGCGTTTTCCGACAGTGGTGGCGTGAAGTTTGGGTCGGATGAGCCGTATAAAGCAATAACAGGACAGCCAGTGGCGGCAGCGATATGCATTAATCCCGAATCATTCGACACGGTTACCGTTGCTCTAGCGAGCAAGTCTATCGCTTCCGGCAATGTTGTTTGCCCGGTTAGATCGGAGCAGCGGTCTGCATAAGCAGACATCATTGATTGGCTCGTCACAAGATGCTCGGTGATTTGCTTGGCAACATGCCTGTCCTTTTCAGAACCAAGAATCCATACCTGCCAACCATCCTTAATTAGCTCGCCCGACAGATGCGCAAAATATTCCGCAGGCCATTGTTTAGCAGGGCCATATTCAGCGCCTGGGCATAGTGCTGCGATAGGAGCAGTTTCAGTGACTGTCCTCGTGTTGGGCTTTTCTTTTGTGTTCAGAGTTGGATAAAAAGCAGAGGTCAGAGGGACAGTCATCGATTCCGGTGCGGGCTGACCCAGCGCAATGAACCGGTCGACCGTCCGGTAATGACTGTCCTTATTCAGTTTGCGAATGTCGGTGAGTAGGCCGTAGCGCTGCTCGCCTAAGTAGCCGGTCCTAATCGATATTCGCGCGAAGAACGGGACGAGTGCGGATTTAATGGATCGAGGCAGAATAATCGCTTTGCGGTATTGGCGTTGCTGGAGTTTTTTACCTAGCTGCCAGCGTTTTTTTAAACCCAGTTCACCATGTTGGACTGGTAAAGCAATCCCCNGCCTGACCTCCGGCATGCGG
>SL_4KL_010_BRINEDRAFT_10002077_pt1 | contig 11277 bp, 8 predicted proteins | sample SodLak_010_BRINE_2_FD_10664 | JGI IMG/M metagenome (IMG submission 10664) | reverse complement strand
GCCTGTTCGGGCGTCGGGGACAGTCGCATCCGGAGCGTTGCGNGAGCCACAATATCGGGTGCCGCACCGAGTGCGCGTGTCTGTCGTGCTGCTGCCCAGAGAAGTGGCAACGTATGAACGAGGTGAGCAGTGAGCAACCCGAGCAAAAGCGCAACCAGTAACCCAACTGGTCGAACCGAGGCAGGGAGCAAGGGGGTCAGAAGAATGGCGGTACAGACGCCGATGAGACTGCCAGCACCGTATCCAGCACGGAGGAGTTGTTCGGGAGCAATCCTCCACCCAAGGATATCGAACGCACGAACGAACCGATCGCTTGGCTCGACAGCGACCGGTACCACCCGAGAGAGGACTGTGACAGCCCGTCGGGCTATTTGTTGGCCATGTTGTGAGAGCGCACTCATTGCTCGTGTCCTGCGTGATTCCCATCCACTGTTGCTGTCGATTGTCGCTGGTGTGCTGCCGTCGTGACCGCCGCTGCCCCTGTCTGTCCGTGCCTGGCCAGCGTCTCAAGGAGTCGCTCCCGTCGCTCGATGGCATCCCTGAGGTCGGCATATGATTCTTCGGGTCGTGCGAGCGTAGCGAGCAGGTCGCTCTGCCCCCGACCGATGCGACCAGTCGGTTCGAGCCCAGCCGCTGTCCGTTCGAACAGCAACTCGAACGCCCCGCAGTCACCCGCCACCTCCTCGACCTGCCCCACTCGCCGGGTCCCATCAGGGGTTACCTCGCAGGTGACGATGAGGTCGGTTGCCGCGAACGAACTGGCCGGGACACCGAGGTCAGTGACAACCCGTTCGTAGACCGTGTCTGCGCTATCGCCGTGAATCGTTCCGAGAACGGCTTCGCTCTGTGCACCGACGCGCATCGCCTCGTACAGCGCCGCGGCCTCTTCACCCCGTACCTCACCAACAACGAGAGGACCATTGCCGAGCCGTAATGCCGTTCGCAACGCGTGTGTCGGCGTCCGGTCGCCGTGCTGGCCATCCGTCAGCAACGACTGGACGTCACGGCCCGAGCGCTGGAGCGGTTCGACCGGCAACTCCGCCGTATCTTCGATAACGACCGTTCTGTGCGTTGGCGGTAACTCCCAGAGCAACGCGCCGAGCAGCGTGGTTTTTCCAGCACCGCGCGGCCCTGCAGTCAGGAGTGCGCAGCCGCGTTCGACGGCGACCGAGAGCACTGCTGCCGCCCGTGCGGAGAGCGTGTTGTTTTCGATGAGTGCCGGTATCGTCCATGTTCGTCCGTCTGTGGCTCTGAACGCGAAGGCTGTCCCCGTACTGGTCGGTTCGGTCACGCCAGTGACTCGGATAGACCGGTCGGCGATGGTAGTTGTCGCATCGAGCGTCGGGTCAGCACGAGAAAACGGCCGGCCGCTCTCTGTCCGAAATCGTGAGGCCAGCGCACGAACACCTGTGTCAGTCAGTCGGACGTTCGTCTGGAACGACTCCCCATCGACGGTCATCCGAAGCGGATTGGTTTCGGGTGGAGCCGTGACGAAAATATCCGATACCTGCGGGTCAGCAAACAGGTCTTCGAGCAAGCCGTATCCGCGAGCGTGCTTTGCGAGGACTCTCGAAAGCAGCGGTTTCGGTTCCGTCTCGACTGAATTACCACTGCTCACCTGCTCGATTGCCCGCGCCGGTGCGCGAGTCGTCCCAGAGATAGTTCCGGTTGCAAGTGCCTCGTATGCTGCTTGCAACGTTGCGAGGGCAGGCTGGTCGAACGTCTGTTCCGGCGGCGTCAGATGATACTGGTCATAATCAGCAGGACGCTCGTATACTCTGACCGTCGCGCCAGTATCGAGGGTCCGGCAGTCCCGTAACGTTGCGTCAGTCGGTGGGGCCGATTCAACCTCCCAGTGACTGATAGCAGGCCCACACCAGCACCGCAAGGCATCCTCGTAGCCCCCGCAATGTGCAACACACTCCGCCAGCCCCGTCTCCGCGGCCAGCGTCGCTACCGTCCCGGCACGACCGGTTGCTTCCCGGGTAGCAGCGAGCGGGTCGTACTTTGCCTGCGTTGCAAGGCGCTCATCAAGGTTCGTGATTCGCTCCACAAATCGACCGGCAGCCACGAGCAGCGCCGTTGCGCTGTCGCTGTATCGGCGTTCTAGCCCATCCGCCTCGACACGAACCCCTTCAACATCGCGTGTTGTGAGTGCGGTAATGGCGGTTTCACGGCAGTCGCTGCTTCGGGTGAGGTCACCGTTCGCTGGGCAGTCGCTTGCGTCGATGACCAGCAGGTCGTCACGGAATTCGGGCTGACAGACACAGTCCGTTTGTGGCTCATCTGTCACCCGCTCTCGAAGCCGTTTGACTCGGCTGACCAGCCCGGACATAGACGGTCTGGGCCGGCTATCCGTCTTAAAGTTCGGGTCGCCGGAAGCAGTTATCAGCCGCTGTAAACGGTCGAATCACATTTATTACGCCCCCACCTAGCAGTGGCTACGATGGCAACACACAGCAGCCGTGGCGTCTCCGAAACGCTTGGTGTTGCCGTTCTTATTGGAATCACGCTTCTCGTCACCGGTGCAGTTGGAGTTGGCGTCTTTGTCGATACCCTCGCAGATGACGACAGCGTCGAGTTTACGTTCGATTATGCCGAGGAACTCGACCAACTAGTTATCGTCTATCAGGATGACGAAGATTTCGCTGCAAACGAGGTCTACGTCGAGGGGGCCGCCGGCAACTTCACGTGGGCTGAGCTCACCGAAATGGAAGATGAAACAGCCTCAATCGTCGATGACGATACGGTCTTTCTGAACGATGCCGGCCCATACGGCAGCGATGTCGAAGAGGATGAACACGTGACAATTACCTATTCCCCAGAGGATGGGGAGTCACGAGTCCTCGCCGAGTGGGGAGCCGACGACGAGGCTGCAGAGGACCCGCTCGACCCCGACACTGGCCCCGACCCAAGTGGCCCCGGTGACGGTCCGTAACCGTTCGGACCCTCAAGGCAGGTATATCCGCTCTACCCTTTGATGTTACAGACCGGATAGGTTCGGGCGACGCGGTCCCCGATTCCCAGTGCATCCGAGACCTGCACCACTTCGTCGACATCTTTGTAGACTCCCGGTGCCTCCTCCGCGACCGTTGCGCCGCTCTGGGCTTTGACGTATATCTGTTCTTGATTGCGCAGGTCGTCCATCACATCCTCGCCCCAGTACTGGCTTTTCGCCTGCGTCCGTGACATCAATCGACCGGCACCGTGTGCAGTCGAACCGAACGTCTCCTCAATGGAGTGTTCACCGCCTCGCAAAATGTAACTCCCGGCACCCATGCTTCCGGGGATGAGAATTGGCTGACCCACATCGCGGTATGCGGGTGGGAGTTCCGGTCGCCCTGCTGGGAACGCCCGCGTTGCACCTTTGCGGTGGACGTAGAGTTCGCGCTCTTCCCCGTCAACCTCGTGGACCTCCTTTTTCGCGATATTGTGAGCCACGTCGTAGAGCAGCTCCATCTCCATCGCTTCCCACGGGCGATCGAACACGTCGGCGAACACCTCGCGGGTGCGGTGCATGATGAGCTGGCGGTTCACCCACGCGAAATTAATTGCGGCACCCATCGCCTCGTAGTAATCCGTCGCCAGTCGTGACCCCGCTGGCGCTGCTGCAAGTTCCTTGTCAGGCAACTGATTCAGCAGGCCCTGATGAGTTCGTTCTATTTTTCGCAGATAATCCGTACAGACCTGATGGCCCAGCCCACGCGACCCACAGTGTATCATGACGACAACCTGGTCCGCTTCGAGACCGAAGTCGCGCGCAACGCCGTCGCGATAGATATCCGTCACCCGCTGGACTTCCAGAAAATGGTTGCCGCTGCCGAGACTCCCTGCCTGATTCCGCCCGCGGTCGATTGCTTTCTGTGAGACAGCGTCGGCGTTTGCCTCCGCCCGATAGCCCTCGTCCTCACAGTGTGCGAGGTCAGACTCGATACCATATCCTTGCTCGACAGCCCACTCGACGCCACGTTCGAGAATCTCCTCGACCGGGGCATCTTCGACGATGCCGCCGCCACCAAGCCCGCTCGGAATTGCCTCAAACAACCGGTTTACCAGCTCCTGCTCGTGACCACGGATATCGTCGTATGTGAGGTTTGTTTTCAGCAATCTGACGCCGCAATTTGAAACAACAAATTGGTCTGCAAGGAAATTGTGTGCATCATGCGCAACTCCGAGGTCGTATACCGGCCGGTTTCCTTTTTTTGTTATATCAGTGATTTCCGCTTCAACTGTCAAATTATCCCGTACCACACAGTCCTGACAGAATTTTTCGAACCCAGGGAACTGTTTATCAGGTCTGGGTTGCCCTGCTCGACCAGACCATAGACTCCGTTCAATAAAACGGTCGTTGATATCAAACTGTTTTTTAATTTCTCGTGGCTTCATGCCGCCATCTGAAAGCGTTCGTGCAGTAGTTGCAATCTGTTCTCGTCTTTCGATTGCTCTTTCCTTCTTTTTCAGATACTGAATCGCCTTTACCGCCAGCCGTTGTTTTTTCGTGTTGTATCTGTATCCGACTGTTGAAAAGAACCGAATCAAGTTGCTGGAGTCGTTTTTTATACCCAATCGAAGCCGAACTACGTCGGTTTCCCGATTTGAATTCGTCTCGAACTCCTCGATAGAGTTTGTTTCTATTCCAACATTTTGTAAAAACTTCTTCATATCTTGAAGGAATAGTCGTCCTTGTGCAACCGTTTCAGCCGATCGGTTCTGTGACACTTTGGGACAATAGAGGTTCTTGTCGTGTTGTGCTGCTGGCACACTCATTTCGGCACCAAAATAAGCCGAATAGTAGAGTGCTTTCTGCCACGGCTTCAACAACTCGAAATATTCCGGTGTCTCGAACCCGGAGGTTACTTTTTCTCCAACTGGCGCACCCAGCTTTTGTAACAGCAGGCGGAGCGCTTTTGACGTAGTTTTGAAACTGTACTCTGTCGCCTCAAATTTATTCCCGTCAATTTCATGGTTCCTTTCACGCGAATAGATACGTGAGGGTTTGAATCCAATTTTTTTGATGTCCTCTCTGATTTGCTCGAGATCTTCCGGTTCACCGTAGAACCATGTCTGTCCTTCACCACCAAATGAACCATCTCCGGTAAAAAATCCAAGAACTTTGAGGAGATGGTGGAATGTCTCATCAGTCGTCGATAATGGAAGTAACCCGCGATTGTTCAAGACCTGCCGAATCTGATGATTATACTCTTTAAAATCAGCTTCGGTCAGAATCGTCTCGTCTAGCGGTTCCTGATGTGGCAGTCCTGTGAACGGCTGGATATATATGGAATCCCCTGGTTCAAGCTTCTGCAACTCAATCATTCCTGAAGGAGTTAAGAATGGATGGTCCGCTGTCGCTTCAATCGATTCACCAGTTGAGGTGGTAACTTCAAACACTGGCTTTTCACCCGATTCAGTGAATAACTGTATTTTTGAAGGCGTTAATTCAGACCCAGCAACGATTGCTCGTTCCTGTTCGAACTGTTGTTTGAGTTGTGCAATCGGCATTCGCCGCCCAAATGAGAGGCGAACATTTGTGTCTTCAGGAAGGCAATTAATGTCGTAGCCGACCGCTCCGGGACTAATACAGCCGTTTTCGGTATCGATGCCAGCGACGCCACCAACCGGAAAGCCATACCCCTGATGGCCGTCGGGCATACAGAGTGCGTACTTCCGAATACCCGGCAGATGGGTCGTGTTTTTGAGCTGTTCGAGGGTTTTGTCCTCGGCAATTTCCTCAAGGAGCGGTTCGCTCGCGAGCACTCGTGCGGGCACGCGCATGTCGCCTTGCTTGGGAATCTCCCAGACGAACTCCCGAACCTGCTCGAGCGTGATATCGCCAGCATCGAAGGTGGTCATATCTGTATATCGCTCAGCAACAGTGAAAAAGGTTCGACCGGAAACGGAGGGTGAAAGATACCCTCAGGAAAGTTGTGCCGTGATATCCGTCGAGGAAATCATGCCGACATAATCGCCATCCTCGACGACCGGGAGGTGTTTGATGCCGAAGGTCGTCATCATCTCGGCAGCGTCGCCGACCCGTAGTTCAGGTGGAATCGTCTCGACGGATTCGGTCATCAGGTCGGTCACCGATAGCGCTGCAGTGTTTTTCCCGGCAGCGACAGCATCGAGAATATCCGTACTGGTGAGAATGCCGGGTGGACTGGTCGTAACAAGCAGCGAATTGATACCCTGTTCGCGCATCCGCTCTGCGGCGTCGCTTGCGGTGGCATCACGGGTTATCGTCTCGACAGGGGCGGACATAATCTCGGAAACGGGCGTCTCTTTATCTGACATACTCCAATAATACCGTGGACCTGCCTTCATTGTTTCCACCGGCGAGAATATTGCGCCGCAGTTTTCGACACGCGTTCGGTTTCAGCTCACCGCCAGGGAAACGCTGGAATATCCAGTCGGAGCAACAGCGGGAGCGCAACCACCGCAATCGCCATCTCCGCAAACCCAACCACGAAAAACGCGGCCTGAAAGCCGTAGTTGGCAGCGACTATCGCACCGATGACGAATCCCCCAAGGAAGCCGAGACTTCCGAAGACGTTGAACCCGCCCATCGCGACGCCGCGGGTCTGTTCGTCCGCAAGGTCGGTGACCAGTGCCATCGTCGCCGGTGCAACAAGCGCGCCGAGAACGCCCACAAGCGCCATGGTGATCCCAGCAATCACCGGCGTTGGTGCGTAAAAGACGGAGATGACGGCCCCACCGTAGGCAAGCGAACCAATCGCCACCGGAATGACGCGCCCAATCCTGTCCGAGAGCCTCCCTAGCGGATACTGCAAGAGCGCAAACGGCACGAAAAACGCGCCGAGGAGAATGCCGGTTTCCGCCGCCCCTAACTCGAACGTCGTCTGGAAATAGACCGTTCCGACGAGGGCAAAGAATCCAGCGGTCATCCGGTCGATGAATCCCAGTGCGTAGGGAAGCATGAGTTCAGGAACCGAACGCAGGGCAGTCAGGGACGCAGTGATACTTCGCGTCTGACCAGGGGTCCGGTCAGTCACCTGTGTAACCAATAGCGCGGCACAGCCCATCAACACTGCCGACCCAATCAGTGGGACGAGCGGGCCGACGGTATACAACTGGCCGCCGACAGGCGAACCAATCGCTGCCCCTGCCCCGATTGCCAGCCCGGCCGCCCCCATGTTCTGTCCGTGGCCACCATCGAGGTCCATCAGCGTCGTGATTGCGAGCGAGAACGCCCCGATGGTTGCTGCACCCTGAACGAATCGCAGGGCAAGAATGCCGGCGTACGGGAGCGAAACGAGCGACGGGAGGGTCGCAATCAGGAGATAACAGAGCCCACCGAGTGCAGCGCCGGCTGCGGTCAGCGAGACACGGCGACCGCTTGCATCGCTAAAGGCACCCCACAGGATGACGACGAGAATGCCGCCGACGAACTCCGCCGTCAGAAACCACATGCCTGCGTCGAGAATTTCGTCAACGCCGCCGGCCCAGTCCGCTGGCGTCGCCCCGAGCGCAACCACCAAATCCGGGAGGCCGGGATAGAGCAACAGCTGCGCGAACAGCACGGCAAAGACGACCGATGAGAGGAGAGCTCTATCACGACCTGTCGAGTCCACGACGGGTCGTTGTTCGTCCGGCGTGGTGTGTGTATCGGTATAGAACGCAAGAGCGAACTGTACCGAACAGTCTTGCGGAAACCCGCGGAGTAAAAACGTCGCCCCACCTAACTGGAGATATGCTCAGAGATGCGTTCGACTCGCCCGGTGAACAGAGCCCTGCGGAGCTTCGGGCGGCATACGACCGACGGCTGGCGGAGACAATCGATGCCATCGGAGCCGAGACGGTACAACAGGAGACTGACCTTGATAGGGAGACACTCGATTCTATTACCAACGGCGAGTCACCATCCCTCACGCTCGACGAGGCGACACAGATTCTCGCAACCGATAAGAATCTGCCCGATGCGGAGACTATCGCCTACGAGGCACGCGATATCCTGCTGATGGGGATGTCGATTGCCGTCCTCGACGTGGAAGCGCTCGCATCAGGTATCGATGACGCGATGGAGCCGAAAGAGATTCAACAGAAAATCGAAGGACGGTATCCAATCTCACTTGATGAGTATGCGCTCATCCACCAGTTCATCGAAGAGCGAAAGCGATGAAGGTTGCAATCCTCGGCTGTGGCTACGTCGGTCTTGAACTCGGGAGACAGCTGTCAGCCCACGACGTCGTCGGCGTCCGGCGCTCAGCGGATGGCTGTGCGGCCATCGAATCTGCTGGGTTCACCCCGATACAGGCGGATATCACCGAGGCAGAGGAACTCGAAGCGATTCCTGAGGCCGATGTGCTCGTCTTCGCCGCCAGTTCCGGCGGGCGTGCAGCAGACGCGGCACGGAAAATCTACGTTGATGGACAACAGACAGTCCTGTCTCACTTTGCAGCGCGTGAATCACCCCCTGACCGATATATTTATACCTCAAGTACCGGCGTCTACGGCGACCACGGCGGCGACTGGGTAGATGAGGAGACGCCAATCAACCCGACGACAGCGAAAACGGAAGTGCTCGCAGAGGCGGAGACCGTTGCACTGGAGGAGACAACAGAATATGGTATCGACGGCACCGTCGCCCGCTATGCCGGACTGTATGGCCCGGACCGGACCCGTATCGAGCGGTATCTGAACGGCCCCGTCACCGAGGGCTATCTGAATCTACTCCACCGCGACGATGCCGCCGGTGCGGTCGCGCATCTCATCGAGCAAGACTTGGCCCGTGGCGAGGTCGTACTGATGGTCGATAACGAACCGATTTCTCGCTGGGAGCTCGCTGACTGGCTGGCCGACCAGTGCGATAAGCCAGAGCCGGAGAAACAGACCGTTGAAGAGCGTCTAGAACAGAATGACCTCTCGGAACGAGGACGCCGGCGAGTTATTTCCGATAAGCGCTGCTCGAATGCCTATCTCCGGGAACTAGGCTACGAGTGTCGGTATCCGACCTACCGTGAGGGGTATCGTGAGCCCATTGAGACATATCTAAGTTGATGGTACCTGCTTTGATTGATAAGAAACTGCTCAGTTGAGAATACTTATCTCAACCGATAGGAAAAATGATGATTTCAGCGATAGGTAAACGAATGGAGTTCGTATTTGGTACGTATCGGAGATAAACGACGACATACCTTTGTAGGAGGACGGACCAGTTAGCAGCATGTTCGCAACTGGTATCGTCGAGACAGTGACGGAAACCATCGAGGTGTTACCGTCACCGCTCGGCGATGACCCAGCGCTCGTGGCTGGTATCGTCGCAAGCGTTATTCTCCTTATTTTGCTTGCAGTTGCTATCTTTTGGCGGAGTTATCGACTTCCCGGCCGGCGGTTTGCTCGAGCAGTCGGACGAAACGATTCCGTCGGAGTCCTGATGCACCCGAATCCCGACCCCGATGCAATGTCGTGCGCCCTCGCTGCGGCGACAATTGCAGAGAGTCGTGGCACGAACGCATCAATCTATTATCCCGGACAAATTCGCCATCACGAAAACCGGGCACTCGAAACCCTACTCGAATCGGAGTTTGAAATTGAGGTTTCCTTCGTGCAAATCGATGCAGCCGACGATATAACGGAAGACACTGTCGTGCTCGTCGACCACAACAAAGCACGAAGCTTTCCGAACGCCGAAATGATAGACCCTGTCGCTGTGGTTGACCACCATCCTGGCGATGGAACCGGCCAGTCCTTTACCGATGTCCGTGACGAGTACGGGGCCTGTGCGACCATCTTCGCCGAGTATATCGAAGAGCTGAACTGGCGCGTCGCCGACCCTGATGAGGAAGTCGAAGACAACGTTATCCTGCAGCCCGGTATCGCCACGGCGCTGGTGTACGGAATTCTCTCCGATACGAATAAGCTCACAAGCGGCGTCACGGGCGCAGAATTTGAAGCGATACGATTTCTCTCCCCTGGTATCGATGAAGATATCCTTGACCGCATTGCCAATCCGGATATGGATGCCGAATCGCTCGAAATCAAGGCCAGAGCTATCACGGGGCGAACGGTAAAATCCTCGTTTGCAATCAGCGATGTCGGCAAAGTCTCGAATCTCGATGCAATTCCACAGGCAGCAGACGAACTCAGACAGCTTGAGGGGATAAGTGCAGTTGTGGTGATGGGTGAACGAGACGGCACTATCCGGCTGGCCGGGCGCTCAAGCGACGACCGCGTTCATATGGGGAAGGTACTCAGTGCGGTCGCCGACGAAATCCCGATGGCCGAAGCCGGCGGTCACGCACGGATGGGTGGCGGGACAATCTCAATCGAACACATGGAGGGACTTGGACCCAGCGACGGGATGACACGCGATGAGATGAAAGTCCGGTTGTTCGAAGCGATGGGCGGCGATATCTAACCCCCTGTATTCAGCTCGAAACCGCAACACGAGAATGAGTTCGAGCGATGAGCTATTACTTTCACTACGGTCGAATCTGAGTACGGTTTGCAAAGAAGTGAAACGTTACTCGGGAACGATACCGTCGCCTGTAATGCGCATCACGGACTCGCCGTCAGCGAGGTTCGGTGCGTCGACGAGGCGGACAATTCGTTTGTCAGCTTTGGACTTGCGGAGATACATCCGGAACGTCGAGGTGTGGCCGAGGATGTTCCCACCAATTGGCTGGGTTGGGTCGCCAAAGAACGAATCCGGGTTGGATGCGACCTGATTCGTAATGACGACGGCGGTGTTGTTGAGGTCACCGACTCGCATCAGGTCGTGCAGGTGTTTGTTGAGTTTTTGCTGTCGTTGGGCTAGTTCGCCACGGCCGACGTACTCGGCACGGAAATGGGCGGTAAGCGAGTCAACACAGAGCAAGCGAACCGGGAACTCCTCATCTTGGGTCTTGCTTGCAATCTCCTGTGCTTTTTCGGCAAGCAGAATCTGGTGGTTGGAGTTGAAGGCTTTCGCGACGTGAATTTTGTCGAGAACTGATTCGAGCAGTGCATCCTGCAGTTGTTCGTCGGAAGCGTCGGCTTCACCTTCCTCAGCAACACCGTGGAAGACCATCGTGTCCTCGATAATCTCGTCATCGAGGCCAAAGAGCATATCCTCGATACGCTCCGGACGGAACGTATCTTCGGAGTCGATGAAGATGGTGCTGCCTTCGAGACCGCCGTGTTCGCTCGGAAGTTGAACGTTGACGGAAAGCTGGTGGGTTACCTGTGACTTTCCGGAACCGAACTCGCCGTACACTTCGGTGATTGACTGGGTTTCGACGCCGCCGCCGAGCATCTCGTCAACCTCGTCGACTCCCCAGG
>SL_4KL_010_BRINEDRAFT_10002076_pt1 | contig 11280 bp, 12 predicted proteins | sample SodLak_010_BRINE_2_FD_10664 | JGI IMG/M metagenome (IMG submission 10664) | reverse complement strand
GCCATATGATTGCGCATGAAGGAAGCCACATGATTGCGCATGAAGGAAGCCACATGATTGCGCTTGAAGGAAGCCACGTGATTGCGCATGAAGGAAGCCACATGATTGCGCATGAAGGAAGCCACATGATTGCCACATGATTGCGCAAGGAAGCCACATGATGCTGCCTGCTGAATGGCACAGAGGACTCTGCTGACTCATGTATAACAAGCACGCCAGAGGAGGGTTAGCAGTTGGGAGTCAAAGTCAGGCACCAAGGAGCAAAACAATGCACAAACGCTGCGGTCTGGGAAGGTCTCATCTCATTTGGAAGGCACACCAGTCCAGCGACCATGGAGCGCCTTGAGTTTGGGACAGACACCTAGCGTTACAAAGGAATTACAAAGGACCAGGAGAATCTCTCAACTTAGACAATCACCATTAAAAGGCAAAAGACCCTACATCTTGGATGCTGCCAGTGAAGTGGTACTTTCATTGGTTGCACATGGATATGGTGCAGTCCATCGCAGACCAAAACAAGGGCACCCCCAACACAGCCCCGAATTATCCACGGGGTATGTCACACTCACCTGGGTGCATATGCACCCTTCATACAGGTAGTAGTGAGGATCCAGCTGCCAGTTGAGGGGCACACTATTGTTGCTGATGGTAAACAAGGCCTTCAGAATAGGGCATCTGCATTGTTACCATTCAGCCATGGGGCAGGCTATGCGTTGACCTTCCTGTCAAAAAGTGTGCCAAATCTGATGAGAAGTACTGAGTCCTTGGTATGCAGGGCAGATGTGTGAACACAGCAACAAGATGCGCAGACACATCCATGCAAACCTGCAAATTTCAGGTGAGGCATCTTGGGTGACAGCGCAAGCGTGTCCATGTGCACAAAGCTTGCTGCTTGCTTGGCAGCTTGCAGCGCAAGCTTCATGCAAGCAGTACTGACAGCAGCCACTTCTCATGGCGCTTGCGGGGGACCTTCAAGTTTGCAAGACTTGCTGCAGCCTCTTCTTTCACTCAAGGAGATAAGATCATGTCCTTAGCGCTGACTGCATTCACTTCTCATGGCATTCATGGAATTACAGCCTGAAGCAAAATACACAGCAGCACTGATAGCACTCTCTAAGGTCCCTGTTCACAATACACCACACACAGCACAAGCCAATGATGCACATATCACCCACCGCAGGCCCTGTACATCACTTTCTTGAAGCGTTGTGTCTTGGGTAAGATAGGGTGGCAACCTAGGGGCACTGTAGTTCACACGCTCGTACACGAGAGGTAGCAGCTCCAGTACAGGTGTCTCCATGTCTACAGCTGGGACCTGGCGCATTCAGAGGAAGCAGAGGAATTTTGGCTTGAGGGCTGAAGCATCCATGCAAAAGCATGATGCATGCGTTCATTATGAAACAGCAGAAGCATGTGCAGGCAACAGCAATCACAATCAAGCCCTCCTCCTTCTCATTACCTACCTGTTTTCTTTTTCATTATTCTGCAAGCCCTATCATCTTATCCAGAGGTTGCAATTGTGCATGCGCCAAAATTGCATAACCTTTATTTCTTAATTTTTTACTGACTTGAATGACAGCATTCTGTCCAGCTTTGCTAGACACCCCAATCAATATAGTACCACACGATTTCCTGCACTTAAATAAATTGACACTGCTTACTTTAATTTTGATTACTGCAAGCTTCAATGGACAATACAGCAGTCCTGCGCAGACCTGGATTCTTCAGAGGACATACATTCTTATTACACAAATAATGCATACTCATCCAAATTTGGAGGTATCACGCTTTTGTGGCCATCCAGGCGTACCTAAGGCCACGAATCATTACCCGGGGGAAACATTGACCATGCTAAAGGTTGCAAAAGCCCCTTCTCTGGCAACCAGGGTGCACCAAACTTGCAGAAGCCTACGCCCATTAGCACACGCTCTTAGGTGCACGGCGCATTGCATACAGAAGCTGAGCTGAGGAGCTCCTCAGGGTGCAAGCAGGGTAACATCAAGTACAGAACAGGGAACATCCCAGGGGGCTGAATTGGCTCTTTTGAAACTTCTTCAGGGTCCCACTGTTTCTTTGATGTTTCCTCTTCTCCTGCTTGTGATGCTGCAATAATCTTATAGCCTAAACTGAGAGGGCGCCCAATTGTGCTGCCCAGCTTCGCAAGGAAATTCACTGGGCAAAATCCTAAGATGTTCATCGTTTTTGGAGGGCTCAGGGCCTTCACAGCGCGTTTTGGAAATTTTAAGGGAGTGGGCATTTGGGGGTTGGCAATCCTCACTCAGGGAGTTGAACATTTTTTTGAGCAGGGATGTGGAAGCGGTCACGCACGCTACATCATTTGCTCCGGAATCAAAGCAAGGGTGCGGGCAGGGAAGTTGTTGCGTGTGACTGTTGCCTAAGATGCACTACCAGGGAATAGTGCTTAACTTTCTAGGGGTGGTTCTGTTTACATTGTAAGTTTGTTAAGTTTGTAAAACCAGGCTAGTTTTTGCTGTACAATTTACCAATGTGCAAAGCCATACCTGTTCTTTGGCACGAAAAATCAATTGGAGAGAGAACCACCCTGGATCAGAGGCAGGAGGGTTGTAAGCTAACAGCTGTACATTATCATGCAAGGAAGGCTCAAGCAGCCCTGACAGATGCCATTGGCACCAATAAAACATCACGGTAGACTCTTATGCAAACCTAACTGGTCTGTGATCACTAAATTTTTGTCAAGGTGGGCCGGGGTTTCATCCTCATTGCCCTTGAAGTTATGGAGCCAAAAGCAGAAGGTGAAAGCAAGTGATATCCTGCTGCACCTTATAATCCAATAAATGTTAAAGACCATAAAAAATCTAACAGCAACATTTGGTGCTCTTAAGTGATCCAAAATGAATATTTTCATTTATTTAATGTCAAAATTCAATCCAAAATTTGGCGGCATTTCTCAATGAGCCCCAGGTGCAAAGAATTAAGTTTTAACCTTCTATAGTTTCCAAGCACACTAGGATTCACAGGCAAACATGCCCAAAGGGGAAATATGCCTGAAGCTTCAGCAAGTAAAATGGGCATGCGATTGACTTGATGGCCGCTTCTAGGCAGATGAACTTACTGCCCCGGCGCCCCATTTACCACAGGCAATTGCTATTTGACAATGCAAGAATATTTGAATGGGTACAGAAATGGAATTGCAAGGTAGCCACCAAAGCTTGAGCATCACCTGTATCCCAATTCCACAGCAGGAAAGCAGGTTGCCGCGCAAGTCGATGTGCTGATCTGCTAAGGAAGCACGCTCAAAGATGGTAAAATCCTGGGGCATGCTCCCCATAAGCCTGCGTACATTGGTTTACATGCACTTTACCTTGAAGCACAGCGTTTTTGCACTCAGCTATCTCTGCCCATGCACATCCATTGGATTGCATCTGTTACCATGGTGCCCATGCACATCCATTGGATTGCATCTGTTACCGTGGTGTCCAGCCTTACAAAAGTTGTTGAATGGATCCGGTACCTTAGTAGGAAGGTGCACTTTAATGACAGTCGTAGCTCTATCAGTGCAGCAAAATTGAACCAGGCAGACAAATTGTTATACAAAAGATTCGGGTGAGACAGTCAGCTATACACATATCCAGTGAGGCGTTGGACAAAGTGTCCAACCAGGCTCAACTTTGCTTTTGCTCTAGGTCCATGTATAGGCATTCTGAATGCTTGCACTCAGTGAGGCCCCAATGCCTGATGAAAAGCGCCTGCTGGTACAGCTAGAAAGGACATTGAGGGCATTGCTTTTTGCTATTTAATCATGTTCAATGTGCGAGCAAGTTGAGCAACTTTTCTATTAAGCACCCTTACGCAGAATTCAAAACACAGCAGGCACCTGTTATTTGAAAGGTCCAAGCTGGGAAGGTAGAGCAAGCTCTCAAGCAGTTGGCCTGTCAGCAAATTGCCTTGAAGATGTGCTTCGCGTAGCAGTCGCAGGCCCGTCAATCCCAAGTCTTCAAGGCTACCTTGCACCCTGCATGCACATCACAAGAAGGGCAATTGGGAATTTCACATTTGTATTTGATGGTTTGCACTCATTACAGGCTTACATTACATTACATTACAATTACAGGCTTGATACACACATAATAAAAGCAAGTTATGATATAGTTCTTAAACCGACCAACCTTGTTGGAGTGAAGAAGAATCAACCTGTAAAACACTTCAGATTGCAAAAGTAGAGATATGCGGCGATCACATGGTCAAAAAATCATACAAAGCCACCATGCTTAAGTCAAGGATTACAGAAGAAGAGTTTTGAAATCGTAGCTATCCTAAGATTACACATTGATCAACTTGCATGTACACGCTAGGTAAATGCGTGGTCTTTTACAGTACGCGCAATTGCTCTGTATCGACCATATTTGCCCCTGCACAATGGATTTCTTGACCAATTCTAGTACATCCTAAGAGAGTTGTCTGTTTGCGTACTCATCAACTTCTAAATTGCCAATATTGATCAGGTATTGCCCCGCTGTGACACAAAAAAATTGTTTTCTAACTTGCCGCTCTGCTGTTCATGCCCGTGCACCACAATGCACCTGCCCCTTGCCCACTTTCATGAAAGAGGTTCCACAGGCACATCAAAGGCAATTTATTCTACCTTTGCTGAAGGCCCTTTATAAGGCCTACCCTTGTGTATTAACCACACACACACATACACACATGCAGCAAGTGCAAGGGACCCTGTAAACACGCATGTGTACTGTATACTGGAGTCTCATGCCGACAGACTGCTTGACAGGGACATAGAACTTGACAGTTCCCCCCCTCTCACACACCAACACACAGAACACAAAAATCTCTTTTACACCCAGCTGCTGCTCGCCAAACTTCAATTCAATCGGATAGTACAAGCCTCCCGATAATTCACAATGTTCATGCTGGCGCCTTCTATTCTCCTTACCGGTTGTTGGACAAAAAAACCTGGGTCAACAGCCTCAAGCCATGAAGACCATTGGTAAAGGTTCCGTTGAAGAGGTTCCGATCCAAAAAAACTCCATGCATGTGCACAAGGCCAGACAAATCTGGCATGGGGCCCGAAAAAAGGTTCACCTGCACGTACACAAGCACCAATTGCAGCCTTCATATGCCAAACATTTGAGTGAAGAAAAGAGGGCAATCACCTTGCAAAAAGCGGCTTAGAGAAGGAAGGGTTCTGCGTCCATGTGTTTGTGGCTGTGTACGCCTTCACATCCAATCTCTTACATGAGGTTTTAATTGCACCCTAGTCAAGCTCAGGGATACTAGTGGGAAATTAGGCATGAGCTGCTGTACAATGTTGCAGAGCCTCAAATACTTCAAGTGCGCACTTGGCCTCTCTAGAACAGGGCTGTGCGCTTGTGTAAGTATCCTGCATCCACCAAAATGGAGGGATTGACCCACCTGCGCATGCAGCTCCATCAGCTCTCTGCATCGCGACACATCCAGCAAGCCGCTGAAAAGATTGTCCGATATCAAGAGTGCATGCAGCTCGCTGCGGCTCCTGTCACAGAGGTCCACTGGAAATTCGCCCTCCTACACGCACAAGCATCCATCCATTCATCTATCCGTCCATCCATCCATCAGGCGCAATCCTGATTGGCACCTTGACAATCCTCACAATCCATCTGCTTTGCCAATTTAGGTTTGGCAAAGAAGTGTTGGGCACAAGCAAGCCCTGGGGCCAATGTCACAATAAGGGAGGCTACCCCATCTCTCATAACAGATCAGGGCATGAGTGAGTACGGCATACTCCTGAGATGGAGCATTGCACGCCAGGGAGATTAAGGCAACAGGCCTCTACTAACAGAGGCTTGATTTGCCCTGCAAATGCAAAATGTAAGTGTGCCGGTGCCCATCTTTTAAGCAGTGCCGGACATTAGGCTTACATGTGCTCGACCCTTCAGGGCTCAAAGTTGCTTTTGCACACTGCTGGATGGAACATACGTGGGCCTCTGCTCATGGCACAGCTGGATGCTCAACACAAGTGGCACTGCCAGAGATGGAGTATTTGCGCATCTTGGATCATTCGCGAATTCGAATTTTATTGAATCATTCGCCGAACTGTAAAACATCAATTCGTGGATTTAAAAGACCCTCCCCAAAATGGGCCCTGCAATGCACCTATTTTGCTCTGTTTTGCACCTTACAGTGACCCCATGTGAACAACATAGTCTTAAGTCTTGTTGTTAAATGTAAGTATGTGGAATCAGGGGGTGGGGGGAAGGGGGGAAGGTCAGACCGCGGGTCAGTAACGTCAGCTGGCGTGAGTCAATGCCTCCCCCTCCTCCCCTTGCTCTCAAAGCTCACAGGCAAAGGTTCAATCGAATCATTTGGCGCATTTTGAATTTTGCCAAACCATTTGCGCATCATAAATCCAAAAAAGGCGAATGCTCCATCCCTGGGCACTGCAAATGATAAGTTGAAAAGTCAGCTCAGGTGTGAGTACCCATGAGCTACTGTTGCTCTGGTAGGTCTCCATGGCACATGGTAGCCTGGTGGGAAGTGCTGTGACCTTCTGGTAAATATATGAGGGTTGAAATGACTGTTGATGGACCGTGGGCGCTGGTCAGCAGGATGCTTTGCACACCCACAATGTTGCGCAGATGGTGATCCACAGATCTGGGTATAAACTTGGAGGTCCAGGGGGAAACCCGTTCGTGAGAGTTGACATCGGCACATGCAATTGCATGGTCCGCCACCGGAGCCAGCACCTAGATGGCTAGGCAGGCTGGGGGGGCGCAACTTGGTGCACGCAGGCAACAGGGCAGCTGGCAGCACATGAGTGCAAAAGCCGCAAATGAGCCAGGTCTCAGGGTTCTAGCACACGGCAAGAGAGATGCACGGGTGCACGGGTGCACTGCTCTGCAAGCATACCCACACAAGGACCATCAGCACAGGGAGGATGCGGGTGCTGTGCAGAACGCTGGAGGCAGCGAGGCTGTGGTTGATGGGGACGGGCTGGTCTTTGCTGACGCCTTGTCCATGCATCTGAAGGCATCCCCCAATGTTTGGGATGGGATTGACGCTCACTTTTTCTGATTGACAAGCAACGCAGGCAACAGCATCAGAACATCCGCATTCAAGCAGTAGGCAAAAGCGCCAAGTTTGGTCCCCACACAGTCCTGAAAGGGCCGCTGCAGGGGCCTTGGTGCGCCTCCCAAACTCTCACCAGGCGGTTGCGGGAGAGGTCCAGCACTTTCAGCCGGGACAGTCCCTGGAGGGATCCCTCAAGCTCCCCAGACAGCCCTGCACACACAGTGAGGCACACACCAGCAGACATCAACTTGATGCGTTGTGTGGAAGTGAGCAGGCTCTGAAGGATTGCGCTGGCCCTGTTTCTACCTTAAAATCACGGTGACTGACCGAAAGCGTGCTTCTACCAACCGCCTAAGCTACCTTCAATCCCCCTGAACTAGGCCAACACAACATCCCACAATGCATCAAGTTAATGCCTGCTGGCATGTTGTGCTCCAGGAGCCGAGATGGCAAGCACGCTCAAGGACTGCAAGGTAGCCTGCCAAGAACCGCTGCTGCTGTCTGCTCAGCTTGTGCCAGTCAATGCCGATCGAGCTAAATGACAAATCCAGGCAAAACTGCTTCAGTGAACTGCTTCAGCATGTGCCAGATGAACTGCTTCAGCATGTGCCAGGTGAACTGCTTCAGCTTGTGCCAGATGAACTGCTTCAGCATGTGCCAGATGAACTGCTTCAGCATGTGCCAGATGAACTGCTTCAGCATGTGCCAGGTGAACCGCTTCAGCTTGTGCCAGATGAACTGCTTCAGCTTGTGCCAGTTGATGCCGATCAAGCTAAATGACAAATCCAGGCGGAACTGCTTCAGTGAACTGCTTCAGCATGTGCCAGATGAACTGCTTCAGCTTGTGCCAGTCGATGCCGATCAAGCTAAATAACAAATCCAGGCGGAGGCACTGCAGTGCGCCTTTGAACTAGGATAGACACAGGGATGGCTTTGATGATGCTGGTGGAAAGTTGGGCTTGAAATTGGGTTTGATCAGCACCCTGAATCAGTTGATGCAATGGGCATGCGCATGAGGATACATTGCGCGGGTATTTGGGTGAGCTTGCGAACACCTGAGCACGCTCACAAGCTGAAGCAGTTCACCTAAAGCAGTGATGGAAAGCTCTTGCACAGCGGAATAAGAGGTTGCAGCCACCAGCAGTGCAGACTCCATTTCTCAGGGCTGGCATTACTCCGCCTAACAACCACAACCTTCAATCTGAGAAGCTGTGAGAGAAGGGCCACAGGGGATCTCATCTGTGCTCTGTCCCAGCCTTCACACTTCCCTCAACACCTTGCTTGCGCCCTTGGAAAAGGGGTGCCTAGCCAACTGCCCAATATAAGTGGTTCCCACACAGCGCATCCAAAAAGTCCCAAGTTTTGGGACCAATGATGCCCATAAGGCCTTATAGTCGACACCCAGAGCAGCAAGCTTAATGGGCCACCTAGCCAACATAAGTACTAACGTATGCCCAGCACACGGGGCAGGCTGCTGTTGAGTGTTGGCTGCCCAGACCTGGGTCATGGCAAGCACAGGTGTGCACACGGGGCAAGCACAGATGCGCACATCGGGCAAAGCACAGGTGCATCCCCCCAACTGACCACCATGCGCGCATGCGTACTGCACGTGCCAAGCGTGCCGCCCTAGGGCAGCCCCTGGAGGTGCTTCAGTCAAAGAAAGGTTCTGGCACGCACTGTTGTTGCCCAAGAAGAGGTACTGCAGCTGCGTCAGCTCCCGTAAGCGGGGGATTGGGCCAGTCAGGGAGTTGGAGTCCAGGTCCAACAGCCGCAACTCGCACGAGGCGGCGGTCGCGGCAGGTAAGCGGCCCGCCTGCACCAGCAGACATGAAACCATAAGCTATGCACAGAATCTTGCAAGCCCCTGGGAAGCTGATGCTGTGTGATATTATGGTGCAGCAGAGACACAGGAAGAGGTGAAACCAGGATCAGCCAGAACCCCAACAGTAGAACACAAAGGTGCGCGGGTGAGTGCAAATAGCAAGTGCTAGGAGGCATGGACAGCCTGACAGCAAATGTTTGGATGAGTTAGGCAATGCCTGGAAGGCATCTCGCCCATGCAAGCTGCGTGCGGCCAGCACATCCCAAACGCATCAAAGAGGCTGGGGAAAAAGAGGCATGTGCGGCCAGACCTGCATGCAAAGACGGTTGCTGCAATGCAGCAAGAGCAGGGCAGCAGTCAGCAATAGGGGTTGTCAGGGGGGGAATGGAACCACAGCACGCAAGCACAGCATGGCAACCAGAAACCACAGTGCACGGACTGCAGCGCCACGACAGTCCCTCCCAGAGGCCAAGGTCCTGTTCTGCCCAACCAGCATCTAGTGCTGTCTGAAATAAACTCAGTCTTAAGAGAGGATCCCTAGGCGGGGCAACCACCCCAGCCACCTGCTTCCCACTGGGCACCTTTGATAATCACGAAACCATGCACATGTCAACTTTTATGCATGTATTGTTCAGCAATGCAGCCTGAGCCTGTCCAGCTTCTGGGCGCAATGCACATGAACTGAGTGAAACATGTGACCCATGTGTCCTTGAGTCGCACAAGGAGTTAAGACACATGTCTGGCGCATGCACCTGAGCCCTCTTGCCTTTCAGTAGCTGCGCAACGCTTGCATGGTTGCGATGTGATCAAGGCCCCGATGAAGGCAATATCAATACAATCCCATGCCATGGTACATGTACTGTGAGCTTGCACGATCGCCACACGCGCTGCACATGGGCAAAAGCAAACACGCCAGCGGCTTGTGTGCCACCCACCCAAGCTCGCACCACCGGCACAAGCGCTGCCCACTTAAGGTCGCAGCACCCTTTAACAAACTAGCCATGGGCAAAAGCACACCTACCAGGCCGTTCTGAGCAAGGCTCAAGCTCACGACCAAGCCTGGCGTGCAACCGCAGGTGAGGTCCTGCTGATGATGGCTGCCACGGGAGCCATGACGATCTGAGTCGTCAGCCAAGTGCTCGTGGTGGGCAACATCATCCGCTGAGGACTTGTCCTCGTCACATGAGGCTGCTACGCAGCAGGTCACTCCCTCCCAGCAGCAATGCGCCTAGGGGCAGGAGGGCAGGGAGCAGCATTGCGTGTGGGAGCAGGACAAAGCACATTCAGACAAACAAGGCTGCGCATCCAGAGTCTGCTTTACTTCCACTCCAGGTCAGCCATCATAAATGAATGTAGGTTTGCAAGATCAGTCAATACCTGGGCTGTTTGAGGCAAGATGTGGACTTGCAGGGCAGCGCAGGTTGTGGGCGCCAGCTCAAAAACGCAGAAATGACAAGCTGAAACATGCACTAGATGGATTTCAAAATGCAAGATAGCAAGGGTAAGGCAGGTAGAAATCAGCGAGCATGGGAGAGGATTTCGTGATTCAATTGCATGCTAGAAACAGACGCCCATGGGAAGAATAGGGTCAGAGTCCATGAGGGTCACGATGGATGATGTGTCATACCTGCTGTTGCAGGAGTCCTTGGGGTTCTGAAAGTAAATGCATCTAAAATGTAGCTGAGTACAAAACTCACTGGCAGGCCGGACCCGCAGGAGGTGGAATCACGAAGCCAGTGGGATCTTCTTTGCCAGCGGTCTCCAGATGTGGCATTGTAGAATTGAACTAGGGCCTGCCGCTGCGTGCTCTCAGTACAGGGTGCTGCTCCATGAGCAGGGTGCTGCTCCATGAGCAGGAGCCAGAACAAGAAGAGTAGCCGACCCAGAAAGGTCAGGCCTTTCATTTTTTGCGATTCATCAAGAAACGCACAAAATAGGATCAATTCCCCCGACAGAAACGAAGGCACTAAGCTGAAAATCGAGTACGTAAAAAATGTATATATATACACAAATTTACACTCTTGGTTAATATTTCATCAAATGATCGACTCGGCTCAGAACATCAAAGTGAGATGTAAGGGGACCAAGAGCTGGTGTCCTTGTTAGGTTGATCTACTTTTATCAATGGCCAGCAAGAAGGGCATGGCTGTTGACGTGGAGGAGCTTGAGGAGATCACTGCAAGCCACGTGGCACTACCCAGTGGCAGCTTGGCAGAGCATGAGGAGGAGCTGCTAATTGAAGCCAAGATCCATGACGTGGATGAGTATGTGAAGGTGTGGCCGGATAGAGGCTTTCTATTCACACAACTTTGAATAACCAAAACGCGTGTGTGTTTGTGCGTTTGTGTGTGCGTGTATGTGTCTCTGTGCACGTGTGTGTGCGTGCGCGCACGTGCGTGCGTGCGTGCGTGCGTGTG
>SL_4KL_010_BRINEDRAFT_10002075_pt1 | contig 11280 bp, 10 predicted proteins | sample SodLak_010_BRINE_2_FD_10664 | JGI IMG/M metagenome (IMG submission 10664) | reverse complement strand
CGTGGAGATACTTCGCCCGGTTGTTGTAGCCGAGGCTGTGACTCGTCCAGAAGCCGACGACATCGGCCCGGTCGGCCGCCGCGAGATCCGCCGTCGTGGGCCAGCGCTCGAGAAATGCCTCCCAGGCGTCGACGACCCGATCCAGCTGGGTTTGCTGGCTCATCACCTCGCTCACCAAGATTGCGTACGGATCCTCGGTCTGCCGCCAGGGATAGTCGCGATGATCTCGCTCATACCACTCGATCAGTGCGTTCTGGACGGCCGAACGATCTTCCGGCAGCGAGACTGCCTCGGCGTCGGTCATCGTCGAGCGTTAGGAAGGGACCCGTTTAGGGATGGCGTTTGGCAGTGGGGAGATCGGCCGTGACGACGGTCCCAACTTCGGGGCGTTCAAGCCGCCGGGGCCCCACACTCGAGTCATGCGAACGCCCGCCCAGAACGCACAGCTTTCGCTGTTGCTCGAGGTCGCCGGCACGCCAAAGCCGGGCAACGTCGACCGTCACCGGGATCTCGAGGGGTTGCGATTCGAACACTTCCTCGCGGGGGCCGTCGGGGCCCAGCGTGGCCTCGAGTTGGCAGCCGAGGGTGGTGGCGTCGGCGCGTCGTTCGAACGCGCTGTCTGCGGAATGGCCGCCCAGGGTGGCGGAAACACCCAGTTCGGCGCACTCCTGTTGCTCGTTCCGCTCGTCCGCACAGCCCGCGAGGGTCTTACGCCTTCGAGAACCGAACGGATCGTCGAGTCGACGACCGTCGACGATGCCGCCTCGTTCTACCGGGCGTTCGACCACGTCGACGTGTTCGTCTCCGATCCACCCTCGGATCTCGAGGCCCTCGACGTTCGTCGCGGGAGCGACGCCGTAGCTACACTCCGTGCCCGGGAACTGACGCTCTACGACGTTCTCGAGCAAAGTGTCCCCGGCGACGACGTTGCCCGCGAGTGGGTTCGAGGCTTCGAACGGTCGTTTGCCGCCGCCGACCAGTTAGCCACAGCCGACGGACCACTCACCCATCGTGTGGCGACAGTCTTTCTCTCGTTGCTCGCCGACCGACCCGACACGCTCGTCACAAAGCGCCACGGCGAGGCCGCCGCCGCCGAAATCACAGACCGTGCCAGAGGTCTTGCCGACCGAAATGCGGTCGAAACCGACCTCGAGGCCGTCGAGACGTTCGCCGACGACCTCGTCGAACGTGGACTCAACCCCGGAACGACGGCCGATATCACCGCTGCCGGATTATTCATCGCGCTCGAGCGAGAGGCAATCGAACCATGACCGACGACGAACCGACTGGAGATGCTAACACACAGACAGCGTGGCCCGTCGAACTCTCGGGGGCCACCGAAACCATTGTGACCACGCTGGGGCCAAACGGCCGGTGGAACGCGGCTGCACTCGGGGTGTTCGCGGGTGAGCCCGCGACGGCGAAAACGTGGGGAAACACCCGAACTCGGCGCAACTTTCACCGACAAGGTGGCGGCTACGTCCAGTTCGTAGACGATCCCGTCGTCTTCACCGACGCCGCACTCTCGATTTTCGAGGTCGACGATCCGATCCTCGAGTCGGCAGCCGCCTGGGCACGGATCGAGGTCGAACGGACCGACCGCGGCACTGAGGGTGACACCGAGTGGGAGGAATGGACGCTCGAGCCAGTCGAGTCAGCGATCGAACGAGAGACTGTCCCGACGATCGACCGCGGCTTCGGGGCCGTCATCGAGGCAACCGTCGCCGCCTCCCGGCTCACTGTCGACGGCTACGACGAATCGACACTCCGGGAGCGACTTACCTACTGTGCCGATGTCGTCGACCGCGCTGGTAGCGACCGCGAACGTGAGGCACTCGAGCGAGTGTGTGAACTGTCTACGTGGTAGGCCGGACGGTCCGGGATGACTGATAGCCGGCGATCGGTCTGTAATCGCCGGCTCCGGGAGGGCGATCACCGGTAAGAGACGACAGCTATCGGTATCAGTCGCCGGTTGCCTCCGGGGATGACTCCGGACTGTCGCCGCTTTTGGGAACGTCATCTGCGATCGGTTCGTTCCGGTCGGCTTTCTCGATGACCTCTTTGAACCGGTCTGAGCGTTCGGCGATCCACTCTCTGGTCTCGAGGTCGGGTTCGTGTTCGCGCTGTTCGATCAGGAACGTCGTGATGACGACCGTTTTGACCCACGGTTTGACGATTCCCGTGTGGACAACGGCGACCATCCCGGCGATCAACAGCCACGAGAGAAACTCAATCGATGCAGGAAGGAAATCCAGTGTGACCGCAACGGGTGCCAGTAGCGTCAACAGTACGAACGAGAGGACGTACATGGAAACGACGATCAAAAGCGTCGAGCCAAGCACCATCTTCCAGGTTTTGCCATAGAGGACGAGTCCATCTCGGGCGGATTTCCAGCGGTTTGCATCACGGTCGACGAACATGTACGCGATGATCGCATTGTCGAGATAAGATACTGCCAGTCTGACCGATTTCTGGAGGACGGTGATCAGCGTCTGTAACTGCGATGGGATCGGTAACGGAATCAGCTCTTTGACTCGAGCAACCGCCCGGTTGAACTGTTTGAGCACCGCGTCGATAAGCAGGCTGACGCCGAAAAGCGCCGAGGCCTCGACGAAGTACTCTTTGACCTCGTTTATCCCGTATTTGATCTGGTTTTCCGGGGCCTCACCTTCCTCGACGATGTGGGCGATAACGGCTACGTGACCGGTTTTGATCATATACAGGACGTACTTCTGAATCAGTCGCCAGATGTATGCAAACGTGGCCAACCCGACCAGCATGACGATTGCGACGATCAACACTCCTGTCCCACCGTCACCGGCAAGAAAGCGGAGTCCGAGCCACGTGATGAGACTCACGTAAATGACTCCGATGAGAGCAAAGGCGACGCCGATACCGAACTGCAAGAGGACATACGGCATCGTCTGTCTGTACACGTTCGTTGCTTCCCTGAAGTGTAACACCATGTCGGGCCTGGCCGCCCCATCCTTTTTAAAATCTCACCTGTTCCGGCCGTAACGATCCCCCTCGAGTGTGAGCTACGGCAGTCGGTGCCACGATAGCTGCCAGACGACCAAAGAGAAAGGCATTAAGAGTCTCTGGACGAACGACCGGGTATGGCAATCAAACCGGCCTACGTCAAAAAGACCGGGAACCTCCTGTTAGAGCGGTACCCGGATGCGTTTACGACCGACTTCGAACAGAACAAAGAGAGCGTCACAAAGCTCACCAACGTCGAATCAAAAGGCGTCCGAAACCGAATCGCTGGCTACGTCACCCGCAAGAAAAGTTCGCAAGCCGTCGCGTAATCCGCTCCTTTCGCTTGAGAGCCTATTCTCACGGAGCGGCTGGTATATACTATCGGACGGAACAGTCTGATCGCCACCCCGTGGCGGCGATTCACGACGGACGTCCGGCAGTATAAGAATTGATTTCCGGCGTCACTCACCGAAGCCGGAGTCCATAAACGCTGCCATGACGAACGCGACGACGGCGATAAACAGCGCCAGCATGAAGCCGACGATGCCGAGCAACAGGCTCATTTCGGTTCCGACGACCGGAAGCGCCGACTCCTGGTAGCCGGTCCAGATGAAGACGACGCTGAACAGCACACAGAGGACGCCGACGACCGTTGCACCGATATTAAACGGTGAGTCGAACAGCTTGAGTCCATCCGAACTGGCAGTAGAGGCCGTCACAGCGACCACCTCCGGACAACACACTCGAGTGAGCGACGGTGATTTCGGTCCATTGGTTCATCTCTCTCACTCCGTTTTCTTAATCCCTTCTATACGCCCGGTCGTGTTCTCCCGGGGGTGCTGGTCGGGTTTCCGGGTTTGACGGGAGCTAATCTAATTGTGCCAGCGGTGAGTGTGCAGCGCAAACCCAAACCGTTTTGAGGCCCTGTGACCGAGAGGCGGAAAATGGCAGTACGAGTTGGCGTACTCGGTGCGACTGGTGCCGTTGGACAACGACTGATTCAGCTTCTCGACCCCCATCCGGAGTTCGAGATTGCAGCGCTGACTGCGAGTGAGTCAAGCGCTGGAAAGACGTACAGAGAGGCAGCGAAATGGCGCGTTGACAGCCCAATTCCCGACGACATCGCCGAGATGACCGTCACGGCGACCGATCCCGACGAGGTCCCAGATGACGTCTCGCTTCTGTTTTCGTCGCTCCCATCAAGCGTCGGTGCCGAAGTCGAAGGACCGTTCTGTGAACAGGGGTATGTCGTCTCTTCGAACTCCTCGAACGATCGGATGGCCGAGGACGTTCCACTGGTGATCCCCGAAGTGAACGCCGACCATCTCGATTTGCTCGAGGTTCAACGCGACGACCGCGGCTGGGATGGGGCACTCGTCAAAAACCCCAACTGCTCGACGATCACGTTCGTCCCCACGCTTGCCGCCCTCGAGGAGTTCGGCCTCGAGAAAGTCCACGTCTCGACGCTGCAAGCGGTTTCGGGTGCAGGATACGACGGCGTCACCTCGATGGAGATCATCGACAACGCCATCCCCTACATCGGCAGCGAAGAGGACAAACTCGAAACCGAATCCCGAAAGCTCCTCGGTGAGTTCGACGGGGCAGCACTCACACACGACGCCGTCGAAGTGGCGGCCTCCTGTAACCGCATCCCGACGATCGACGGCCACCTAGAGAATATCTGGGTCGAAACCGAAGCCGACCTCTCCGTCGAGGAGGCCAAAGACGCGATGGCCACCTATCCCTCACTCGAGCTTCGCTCCTCGCCGGAGCAACTCATCCACGTCTTCGACGAACCCGACCGCCCACAGCCCCGACTCGACCGCACGCTGGGCAACGGCATGGCCGTCTCCGCCGGTGGTTTCCGCGAATCGACCTTCGGGCTCCAGTATAACTGTCTGGCCCACAACACGATGCGTGGCGCTGCTGGCGCGAGTATCCTAAACGGCGAACTGCTGCTCGAGAACGGCTATCTCTAACACCGCCGGCAATCTCTCCGGCGTTATCGTTCGACCAGCGTCCCGCCAGCCAGCCCCTCCCACTCGACACGGTAGCCCAACTCGGCGAGAATTGCACTCGAGTCATCGATTCCGTGTTCCTCGAAGATGGCCTGGGCCCCAGACAGCGACAGTCCGGCTTCGATCCGTGTCTCGAGTGCAGCGAGAACGGTGGGTCGAACGAGCATCCGCCCGACCAGGTCGTGGTCGGGAAACGTTTTGTCCGCGAGGGCGGCCTCGCTTACGCCGTGGCGGGCCGCGAGGGCCTCGAGTGTGAGGACGTCGTCGGCTGGAGACAGGGTCTCGGGTACCGACGAAGCACTTTCGGCGACGAGTTGGCGTTCGTACTCCCGGAGGACACTCGCGACGTCTTTGAGCCGAACCGAATCAGAGTAGACGATTGCCCGATGATCCCTCGCTTCGATTTCCGTGCCGACGCCAAGTGACTTGTCGACGGCGACAAGCAGTTCGACAGCCTCGAGGCCCCCAAGCTGGCTCAGTTTCTTCTCGACGTACTCGGGTGTCCAAAAGCCCATGATCTCGAAGTAGACGCGGAAATCGCTGTGGGCGTACTCGAAGGCAAAATCGGGGATCATCACCCGTGTTCCCGTCGCCAGGGGTTCGGGTTCACGAATAAGCTCCCACTCGAGGTCGAGAGCCGAAAAGCGGGCGGCAAAGTCGGCCTCGACGCCGCTGTCGAAACTGACCTCGGCGACGGGGTCGGCGTCGGGAACCGAGATCGGATCCGCGTCGGACAGTGAGAGCGTCCGTTCGGTTCCGCGGTCGTCGATCGTCGCCTCGAGTTCCCACCGGTCGGCTTTTGCGATCGTTCGCAAGAGTCGGGCAAAGCGGGTGCCGTACCGTCGGGTCGCCCGAAAGAGGTGTGTGGGGCCGGTGACGACGACCTCACGCCGACTCGGCCCCTCTATGCGCGCCTTTTCAGCCTCGAGCGTTCGTATCTCGTACATCAGCCGCAGTCGTTTGATCGCCGAGACGAGCGCCTTGGGATCGCTCGAGCGCACTCGGAGTTCGGTGGCGTCGAATACGGCAGTCTGGGCGAGCGAGAGGTTGTACTGTGCGAGCAAGTCGTCGGGATCCCACCGGGAGTCGACGTCGGTCAGGACCTGTCGTTCCTCGAGGTCGGCATACAGCGACCGTGCTACGTCGTCGGCGGAGATACCGAGTGATTCGCCGGCCCGGACGAGGGCCATCGTTCGGTCGTCTTCGTGTACCACGCCGACGGCTTCGGCAGCCTCGAACGCAGCCCGGCGGGCACGTGCTGGCTCGACTGCAGCGTCGGTCTCGAAGGTCACATCGCGCTCGAGCAACGCCGCAAAGCCACGGACGAGCTTGAAGTGGTCGGCTTCGGGCTCTAGGTCGGCGAGGGCGTCCTCGAGGTCGCCGCGAGCGTGGCCGACGTGGCCCTGATAGGTGCCGATAACGCGGGCGGCAAGTGGCCGGTGGCTGCGGGTCCCAAACTGGGGGTGGTAGCCGCCACCGGCCCGCGAGACACGGAGCAGGTCCTTTCTCAGCATCTACCGGTTTGTGGGTCCTGTGGATGGAAAAGCGATCCGTTCACCGCCGTCGATCCGCCACGCGCTCTTCGCTGGTCTCNTCGGCGACGACCTCATAGAGGATCGCTCGCGTTTTCCCCTCGCTCGGTCGAAGGATGCGTCCGAGTCGCTGGGTAAACTCACGTTCGCTGCCACTGCCCGAAAGGACGACTGCGACCGAGGCGTCGGGGACGTCGACGCCCTCATCGAGGACGTTCGAGGTCGCGATCCGGCTGTAGGTCCCCTCGCGAAACCGCTCGAGGATCTCCCGGCGTTCGGCCGCGCCGGTCTGGTGGGTGATCGTCGGAATCAGAAATTGCTCGCTGACGTCGTAGGCCAACTCGTTGTGTGCGGTAAAGACGATCGTCCGCTCGCCGCGATGGGCGTCGAGAATCCCCTCGAGGGCCTCGAGTTTGGCTGCACTGCCGTAGACGATCGCGCGAGCGCGCTGGCGTGCGAGTAAGGCCTCGCGGGCTCTGGGGTCGCTTCCGGAGCGTTTGACGAGTTCCTGGTAGTCCGAGCCGCTTTTCATCTGGATATTCGAGCGGGCCAAATACCCAGAGAAGATTTCCTGGTTTCGGTCGTAGGCCTCGCGTTCGGCTGGCCGAAGCGAGACCGAGAGCCGTTTGACGTCGTAGGGGGCAAGATGCTCGCCCGCCAAATCGTCGGGGTGAAGACGGTAGACGACCGGGCCGACGAGGTCGGCGACTATCTCGTGGGCTTCGTCCGGGCGTTCGAACGTCGCGGTCAGTCCCAGCCGGGCGGGTGCAGCGAGCAGTCTGGCGATTTCTCGGTAGCCCTCGCCACCCAGATGATGTACCTCATCGAAGATCACGAGTCCGAAGCGGTCGCCAACCGAGTCGGCTTTGAGGTACGCCGAGTCGTACGTCGAGACCGTAATCGGCTCGAGACGTTGCTCACCGCCGCCAAAGCGACCGATCGGCTCGCCGAATTCGGCCTCGAGTTCGCGTTGCCACTGTTCTAAGAGGTCGATGGTGGGGACGACGACGAGCGTCGGGACGGCCAGCCGTTCGATGGCTTCGATACCGATAACGGTCTTGCCGCTGCCGGTGGGTAGTTCAAGCACCCCCCACGGGGCACGCTCTGGGTCGCCGTTGGGCGTCACATCAACCCAGCGGTCGGTCGCGAGCCACGCCGAGAGTGCCTCTTGCTGGTAGGCCCTGAGTTCGTACGCCGACGTCGGATCCGACAGCGGTTCGAACGCCACCACTCGATCGTCGACGGCCGACGTGGCGAGTGCCTGCCTGAGTGTTGTGTACCGAAACGCCGGCACGCGGTGACCTGCAGTGCGGTGGTCGACCGAGAGTTCCGGTATCGCGTCGGCGACCGACTGGGCTGTCCGGTCGGAGAGTCCGTCGATCCGGACCGTTCCGTCTTCGTACTGGAGTTCGATCGGCTTCGTGTCCGAGGCCCCGCTCACGTTCTTGAGTCGGTGACGGATCGACAAATACTGCCGGGGTCGCCCTGCAAGGAGCGCACATCGAATCGACCGCCGCCGATCGATGACCTCAATCCTTTTAGTATCGGTGTGCTTTGACCCGACTATGAGCGAAGACGAGGACACGGCTCCCGACGCCGCGGGTGTCTCGTCCGAGGAAGCGGTCGAAGAGTCGACCGACGGAGACGACGGGGCCGCAGCGACGGAGCCGGAATCGGAACGGACTGCCGAGGACGCAAGCGACGAGACCGCCGTCCCGGGGCCAGCCGAGGACGCAGATCTCATCCCGGAGACAGCCGAGGATATCGACGACATCCTCGAGCAAGCCGGTGAGTACGACGAGGAGCTTGCGAGCCGGATTTCGGCGATCGTCGAGCAGGCTCGCGATCTCGGTGAGACGGTTACCCACCAGCGCGAGGAACTTGCGGATCTCCACGAGCGCGTCGACAGCCAGGCCGAGACGATCGATGACCTACACGCTGACCTCGAGGAAACGACCCACGAACTCGAGGACGTGACGAGTCGGCTCAAGCGCAAGCAGGCGGACTTTCAAAACTACAAGAAACGAGCGAAAAAGCGTCAAGACCAGATCAAAGAGCGAGCGACCGAGGATCTGGTCGAACGGCTGCTTGGCGTCCGTGATAATTTAAAACGCGCACTCGGAGAGGAACATGCTGACGTCGAGAGCCTTCGGGATGGCGTCAACATGACACTTCGGGAGTTCGATCGAGTGCTCGAAGACGAGAACGTCGCCGAGATCGACCCTGAACCGGGAACGGCAGTCGATCCACAGCGTCACGAGGTCATGATGCAAGTCGACAGCGACCAGCCCGAGGGAACGATCGCGGACGTCTATACGGCAGGCTATGAGATGGGTGAGAAAGTCATCCAGAGCGCACAGGTGACGGTTTCGAACGGCGAACGAGCCGATGAGACCGTTTCAGAGTCCGACGAAGGCGAAGACGTGATCGAACTCGGAAACGGCGAAGATACCGAAGACCCGAGTCTCGAGTCGGAGTCACCAACCGAGTAGTAGCGGTCGGATTGTCGTATCGTTTTGCGGGAGTCGAACCCTCGACGAGCATCGCGTCGTTTCGGGGGATACACTGGGGAGACGGTTCTAGCTGGCGGTCTGGGACCGTTGTAGGACCTCGGTCGATCGGGCTAGTAACGCTTAAAACAAAGTGCGCACAACAACCCCCATAATGACGAGCAACAAGATTCTCGGTATCGACCTGGGGACGACAAACAGTGCGTTCGCAGTGATGGAAGGTGGCGATCCGGAGATCATCGTCAACGCCGAAGGCGATCGGACGACGCCGTCGGTCGTTGCCTTTACCGACGATGACGAGCGGCTCGTCGGTAAACCGGCGAAAAATCAGGCGATCCAGAACCCAGAGAAGACGATCGCCTCGATCAAACGTCACATCGGCGACGAAGAGTATACCGTCGACGTCGAGGACGAGGAGTATACGCCCGAAGAAATCTCGGCGATGACCCTCCAGAAGATCAAACGCGACGCCGAAGATTATCTGGGTGAGGAGGTCGAACGCGCCGTCATCACGGTTCCNGCGTACTTCTCTGACCGTCAGCGTCAGGCGACGAAAGATGCCGGTGAGATTGCCGGCTTCACCGTCGAGCGGATCATCAACGAGCCGACGGCCGCGTCGATGGCCTACGGTCTCGACGACGATTCGGACCAGACCGTCCTCGTCTATGACCTCGGTGGTGGTACCTTCGACGTCTCGGTTCTCGACCTCGGTGGCGGCGTCTACGAAGTCGTTGCCACGAACGGTGACAACGAACTCGGTGGCGACGACTGGGACCACGCGATTATCGATTGGCTCGCCGAGCGCTTCGAGGACGACCACGGCATCGACCTCCGCGAGGATCGCCAGGCCCTCCAGCGACTCAAAGACGCCGCCGAGGAGGCCAAAATCGAACTCTCCTCGCGCAAAGAGACCGAAATCAACCTGCCCTTTATTACGGCGACCGACGGTGGCCCGATCCACTTAGAGGAGTCGCTCACTCGCGCGAAGTTCGAATCGCTCACGCAGGATCTGATCGACCGGACCGTCGGACCGACCGAGCAAGCACTCGAGGACGCCGGCTACACGACGGACGATATCGACGACGTGATTCTCGTTGGCGGTTCGACGCGGATGCCACAGGTGACCGAGAAGGTGACCGAACTGACGGGCCAGGAACCGCAGAAAAACGTCAATCCCGACGAGGCCGTTGCGCTGGGTGCAGCGATCCAGGGTGGGGTCCTCTCCGGCGAGGTCGACGATATCGTCTTGCTCGACGTGACGCCGCTGTCACTCGGTATCGAGGTCAAAGGCGGCCTGTTCGAACGACTCATCGAGAAGAATACGACGATCCCGACCGAAGAGTCGAAAATCTTCACCACTGCAGCGGACAACCAGACGTCGGTGCAGGTGCGGGTCTTCCAGGGTGAACGCGAACTTGCGGCCGAAAACGAACTGCTCGGTGAGTTCCACCTGACGGGCATTCCACCGGCCCCTGCGGGCACACCACAGATCGAAGTCGCCTTCTCGATCGACGAAAACGGCATCGTCAACGTCGCCGCAGAGGACAAAGGCACTGGCACGAGTGAGGAGATCACCATCGAAGGCGGTGCTGGCCTCTCCGATGCGGAGATCGAGCAGATGCAACAGGAAGCCGAAGAACACGCCGAAGAAGACCAGAAACGCCGCCAGCGTATCGAAGCCCGCAACAGCGCCGAGGCGACCATCCAGCGCGCAGAAACCTTACTCGAGGAAAACGACGAGGAGGTCGACGACGATCTACGTGGGGATATCGAGGCCGCAATCGACGACCTCGAGGCGACGATCGACGACGACGAAGCCGACGCCGAGGAAATCGAATCGGCGACCGAAGCGCTAAGCACCGAGTTACAGGAGATCGGCAAGCAGATGTATCAGCAGGCTGCCGATGCAGGCGCTGCCGGTGCGGGCGCGGCTGGAGCCGGAGCTGCCGGCGCTGGCATGGGCGATATGGGCGCAGGCCCGAACCCAGGAGCCGACGACGGCGACGGCGAAGAGTTCGTCGACGCCGATTTCGAAGAGGTTGACGAAAACGACGAATAGTCGTTTTCGTCCGCTCGTCAGACGGAGTCTGACGTTGTTGACGACGACGAGCAGTAGCGAGTCGTCGTCTGGCAGCAAATCTCTGATTTGCGTTCTTGACGAAAACGACGAATAGTCGTAGTCGTTTTCGTCCGCTCGTCAGACGGAGTCTGACGTTGTTGACGACGACGAGCAGTAGCGAG
>SL_4KL_010_BRINEDRAFT_10002072_pt1 | contig 11289 bp, 14 predicted proteins | sample SodLak_010_BRINE_2_FD_10664 | JGI IMG/M metagenome (IMG submission 10664) | reverse complement strand
AGGCTAGCATGTCTTTAATTGATGCAGACGAAGATATGACAGGCTTGTCCGAGAGTTCTGAGGTTGCTAGCGGTATTGTCGGCGGCGGCGAAAGCACAAGTGAAACAGATATTGCGGTTGGCATAGTTTAAATATTTCGCCCTTTTATATACAGCCAACACACAAAACCTCATTATATATGCCATTCCAAAACGGAGAATACCGGCCACCGGAAAATAATACTACAGAGCAAAAAGAAGTAAAAAATAATTTACCAAGCACAGAAAGATACGAAGAAAGCCAGCCCGTAATAAACGAGCCAAGCGCAGGAATAGGCATACCTGGGCAAACAGACGTTCAACAGACAAGAGAAGTACAAGAAGACCCTGTATTCCAGCGACTACGCCAAAGCCCGGAAGTACTATCGCTAATACAGGCAATAATCGACGACGTAATCGGCCCCGGCGCCACATTCGAATACGTAGGCGCAGACCCGGCAACACGCGGACACGAAAGTATTGCGCGAGCCGAACGATTCTGGGAAAGAAACGCCGAAAACTATGCCGACAGCATGGTCGACCAATTAATCGTAGGCGACATGTATCTCTACAAAAGGCAGAAAGACGAAGCACGAGTCGAACAGGCCGCACAAGTCATTCTACGAAACGAATACGGGCTTAAAAACGAGGAATCATTAGAAATCGGCGGAAAATATGTTACACGCCAGTTAAAAGAGCAGACTAACATGTTCGAAATCGAGGAGTTACAACCCGTCTCCGCAGTCACAATCGACCACGTAATCAACAGTTACGGCGACATAACAGCGTTTAGACAACGGGTCGGCGGCGAACACTTAGAATTGCCGAAAGAACAGGTTATGCACGACTCCTACATGAATTTGAACGGTAAAACTTACGGCTTCTCACCGTTCCTATCTCTTTTCGCCGAACTGGATATGCTAGCGAACGCTAAAAACCATAACGCGCAGATATTCCATAACGCGGGCGTGGTAAACAAACTGTTTAAGCTACCGGACGAAGGCCCTGACAGCGCTAACTTCGAAATGATTAAAAAGACTTTGTCACAGTACCGCAAACTACAGAATAAACATAGAGACTTAGTAGTGACAGGAGAAGTCGAAGTAGAGGATTTAAGCGGGGAAGAAGCGCAGATGGAGTTCCGCCAACTAGCAGAGTACGTGACTAACGTCCTAGTTATGGCGTGGGGCGTGCCGCCTACACGTTTAGGAGCGGACATCGGTGACGGAGGAGCCGTCGGAAGAGCTACGCAGACCTCGCACGAAGGATATTTCCAGAGGATTCAACGATGGCAGCGGAAGCACCAAGCCTTTTTAAACGAAGAGTTGTTCGAACCAGTTTTCAATGTTAGAATCGAGTTCAACAACCCTGATACAAAGCAGGAGATACGGATTGCGGACAGGGATATGCGGCGTTTAGAGGTTGCGAAACAGCACGGCGCATTAGGATTATGGAACGAGAACAAGATTATGCGGTACCTTGATATTAACAAGAACGAGTTGGCCGAGAATTTCGACTTCGACGAGTTCCAGGAAAGGGCGGGTGAATTATCCGGCTTGCAAGATATGTTTATGGAAGATGATAGCGTGAACGGCGATAACAGCGATGATAGCCGCCGAGAAATGATTAGGGAGGGGCAGCAGGCTGCGCAGGCTCCGCGCGACGAAGTCTGAAAAAACCCTTTTTTTATTTACTTTTCATTTCCTCCAATTTTTGTATTGCTTCCAGTAACTCTGGTGCTTCTATACTCCACAAGGCTTGGTCAACAGCCTCGTTATGATTGTAACTGGGAGAGTTTGCGATTCTGTCGTAGACACTGGTAGTTCTAACAGCGTTTATCAAGTATTGGCCGATTCGCTGGTCGCCGCGTTCACGCAGATAACCTATTATTTTCTCTGTTTCCTCTTCGTATCCGTCGCTGCGGGGCGGCCGGTCATGTTCGTATGGGTCGAAGCTGCTTGCCATAATAAAAACTGTGTGGATAACCAAGTCTTATATATTTAATCTTTCTTTTAAATACAGGCAATCTTCATGTAACTACTATATGACCGCAACAGCCCTGACACACATAACCGGGAACACAAAAACCGGTACATTAACAGCCCAAACACAAACACAGAACGGGCTACAACTCAAAAACGTGGTCGACCCAGAAACAGGCGGCGAAACCAGCATAATTACAGGATACGCAGCCACAACACACATCGACCAAGGGCAAGACAAATTCACGGTAGAAGCACTGCGGTCAATGGCGCAGACAATCAATGAAAACCAAGATACAAACGTCTCCGCAGTATTCCCGGAGATAGAGGGAATGGACGAAAGCCAAATCGGCAACCTGAACCATAACAACAATCCGGCGGCCGAAAAACTGATCGGCGCAGGCGACACACGAACCGTACCAGTGTTCAAAGTCACACAAGCCGAAGTCGTAACCACGCAAGACGGACAGTTCGCACTTGAAATCCGCGGAGAAATGCTGCCACTACCAGATGACCTAGAAGAAGCGATTAAAGGGCAGATACGGCAAGGCGGTTTGCACAGTTTCAGCATCGAGTTCGCGGCCACACAAGACGATATAGAGTTTGACACAATCGAGGGCGAACCAGTGAGGAGAATCTTGGACGCGCAAGCACAAGGCGTGGCGTTGACAGGCCGGCCTATGAACAAGGAGGCGATTATGACAAACGCCGAGCTTAAAACAATTTTAGCAGCGGAAGCTGAAAACGATAATTTAGACGATAATATTTCTAGTGAAAACCAATCAATGACAAAAAAAGAAGAACAAGATTCGAAAGAACAAGAAGAAGAGGTAAAATCAATGGATCTTGAAGCTAAAGCAGCAGATATTGCTGCCGGCACAGACATGGACGAAGAAGTCGTTTTACAGGTTCTTCGCGCAATGTACACGGACGAAGAGGAAGAGATGAAGTCCGAAGAAGCAGAAGAATCCGAAGAAGACGACGAAGAAAAAGAAGAAGAAGAAGAGGAGTCCGAGCCAGAAGAAGAAGTTAAATCAGAGGAAGCTGGCGAAGACGAAGAAGAGTCCGAAGAAGAGCCGGAAGAAGACGAGGACGAAGAGTTAGACCTTAAATCCGAGTTATCGGAGATTAAAAACAAGGTTAAAGAACTCAAATCCGAGAAAGAAGAGCTTCAAGCCGAAATGGAGGATATGAAAACTCTGGAAGGCGTCAAATCCGAAATCACACAGATAAAATCACAGATTGAGGACAGCGACGTAGACCTAGAAGGCGACAGACCATTAGTAGACACTGACGAAGAAAGAGGCATTAAAAGCGAAGACAACAGGCCTCAATGGCAGAGAAGCATCGACCAGCAAGGTCTTACAGAGTCAGATTTGAAGAGTAAAGCCGGAGCATCCGGTAAATCAGAAGCACAAGTTATCGCCGACATCCACGGCGTAAAAGTAGAGGAGGTATTAGATTATGCAAAATAACCTAACAAGCAGAGAACTAAAGAACACAGAACAGGTACTCAAAGCTGTCGGCGATTCAGTCGGACAGTCCGAGATAGAAAACATTGACCCGCAGACATTCGCAGACATGCTTCTGCGCCAAGTACGAGCCAACATGGTCATGAGAGAGACAGTAGCAGAAGTAAACACTTCTCTTGTAGGCTCAGCAGGTTCAACAATTGACTACCGAGAAATCGGAGCAATCGACACCTCAGACGTGGAATCTAAGACAGAGTTTGAAGAAACCACAGACAGGAATCTTGAATTCCCAGCAGTACGTGTCGAAGTTGATACAAAGCAGGTACAAGTACCTATTTCCGACGAATCAATGGAAGATGCAAACCTTGACGTTGCAGACGTTGTTTCACAGGAAATCGGAACCGCACTTGCACAGAAGAATGATGACGACGCATACAGCCTAGTCACAGATGAAGACTATGTGCTTGACGACAACAAGTACGACGGCGATGAAACACTCGGCGACAACGCTGAGGAAAGAGAGCTTTTAAGCGACGGAGAACTAACATTCGAAGACATCGCAGGTCTAGCAGGAGACATGAGACAGAACGATGTTCCAGTCGATTCACTGATTATTTCCGAAGACCTAGCTCACCAGCTCGTTACACAAGACGTATTCCACCTAGCTAACGAAAGAGGCGACACCTCTGGACGATTAGAAGGAAATATCGGAAGAATCCTTGGACTAGACGTCTATGTAACAAGCCGTGCAGAATCAAGAAGCACTTCCGCAGACGGAGCTATTCAGGCAGTAATGCTTGCATCCGACAGAGCGTTTGTCGAAGCTGTTAAAAGACAGCCAAGAATGGAAGTTAAGAGAGAAGTACAGCAGGGATACAACAGGATTGTCGGTACTTTCAGATACGGACATGAGATTTACGACGCAGAAGCAATAGGCTACTTGAAGAACAGTTCATCATAGAATAGCCTATTAAGTTAGAGTCGCGGGCTTAACCCGCCATCTTTTTTCTTTTATATACAGCCAACTACTTACACATATACATTATGGCAAAGAACAATACTATATTTGTGAAACTAAAGGCTAAAGAAAACTTTAACTACAAATTCGGCGGCGAAGTACACGAGTTTTCCGAGGGCGACGTATTCTCGGTCGACAAATCGCTTGCTAACATCTTCATTAATGACGTAGGTAAGGCGAGTAAAATGGGCCGGATTTACGAGGTCGAGGACGCTGATACAAGGATTATCACGCCGGACGTAGACCAAGAAGGTGAAGAAGAGCCGGAAAAAGAGGATGAGAAGGAACTAGGTTATCGCGACCTACAGAAAATCGCTAAAGAACACGACATCTCCGCCAACCAGTCTAAAGACGAGCTTAAAAAAGCTTTAGAAGGCGAAGACCTTATCTAAAAAAAGAGAGAGGGTTTTTTTTAACTGATTTGCTATGGGAGACGAATACACAACACCGTTCAACGTATGGGATAGAACCGGGCGAGCAACCCGCAGACAAAAAACAGACGTAGAACTAACAAGCGGTACAGTCATACAACTCGAAGAACACGTCCTCCCAAGCAAACTACACATCCTAGACGACACAGGGCAAGAAGTCGACGAAACCAACTACGAAATCGACACCGACTTCAGCCAGCTAATCTACCAAGACGACGATTCTATCAGCAACGCCACAATCAACTACATTACTGCTCCGGCGAGCAAAGACAGGAGTGAACGCGGCGTAAAACAAGCCACAAACTTCATCGACGAACACTTAGACACTACATTCAACGGATTAAAAAGAAGAGTAGACGAAGTATATCAGACAGATGGTACAGACAATGCCCGTATCATGTTCATGGAGCAGCCTGTGCGCGACGTTGAAAAAGTCGAAATCAACACTAATAGTAACGAAGACGAACCGCCAAAATGGGAGGAAATCGTTGAGGACGTTGACTGGACGCAGGACGGCGAAACCGGTATTAAATTGAACCGTAGCAGTTCTCCGACCCGTAGCTCTCTTAACAAGTTCTCCCGCAACAAACTGTCGCAGAGCATGAAGCAAATCCGCATTACATACACTTACGGTTTTGAAGAGTTACCGGCCGATATACAGAATTTGGCGGAGATTTTGCTGGCGACTGACTTATTCCTTGATACTGTGTTCGGCGCAGGTATTGATGGCCGAGACGGTTTTAATCCTCAAAGCCCTATCCAGTACCGTAACAAGACTGAGGANATTATGGGTGATTGGGATAGAGAGTCATACCACAACTTTTCGACTTTGGTTGTCCGCGGCGAAGAAGAAGACGTAGAATAGAAAAAAACACGTTTTTCTTTTACAATTCTTTTATATTCGGCCATAACAATATAACCATGTTATATGACTGGGAACAGCAACAACTCTAACATCGACATAACCGTTAACGCGGAACCAATAATATCCGGCCTGCAAGGGCTAGGGCAAGACATGCAGAAAACACTGTTAAACCAGATGAGCGGTNAGATAGCCGACACCTTNGTGCAAGAATACATAGATNGCCTTGTCGAAAACGATTCAGTAGTNACTGGCAGCGGCTTAGANAGCATCGAAAGTCGGAAAATGAGTACTGGCACATACGGAATATTCATGGCCGAGTACCTAGACCAAGTTGATAAAGGAACCACCAGCAGCGAGCGAAAACCTGTGGACGAAAACGATGAGCGATTAATTGCTGCCGCCGAAAAATACGGTATGCCGCCATCCCTACTAGCCCAAACACTGCGGGACAAGGGTACTGAACCTCATCCGTTTAAAAAACTGGCGCGTATGCGTACACAAGAGCAGGTCGGCGAAAAAGTCCGCGAAATAGTGAAAGACTCAGTAAAGAAAAACTTCAACACCGTATAACATTACAACAAGTTCAATTAAAAAGTACAAGGAAAAAGTGAGAGAAGGGGATGCGGGGAAAAGGGTTTTTCTTTTGATTGGCCACTTTTTTATGGTGTGAGCTTAGCCGAGTCTCACCGAAGGATTACACTTTGTGCCCAACACACGACACGAGAATCCTGAGAAGTTGTAACCCGGTTTCCCGCTCCCTCTCGTTTTTTCCTTGAGTCAGTCATCGTTCTTGAACTTCCTCCGGGAACTACTATGCTAAATCTCCCTTACCAATGTTTTAGTACCTAACACTTATATACCAAACGGTCAAAAGCGCTCCACTTTATCCGCTTTTTAAATACAGGCGAAACTTAAAAAACCACATAGTATGGCAAAACTACCAAGCGTGCTGACCGATGGCTCATGGCAAGACCGAGCCTTCATCAGCGTAATCAGGAAAGACGACCAAGAACAGGCAGATTTCGCAGGACTAACAGAAAGCTTCGGCTGGGGCGACGGCCAGAAAGACTTTGACGGTCAACCAATCAGCAACGGCGGGAGAATCCGCGAAAGAACCGCAGAAGAAGACGCAACTGTGAACGGAACGATTTACCCAATCGGCTCATCTGTTGCAGACTACGACGAGTTCGCACGACCGCGCGGTCTAACAGAGTTCTTCTATGAAAGCGGCGACCAAAACACGGATAAAGACAGCGTAACAGAGTATGTAAACGACAATACACGGAAAGACTATTTGTACGTCGTACTATACACAGATGACCCTGATGTATCCGCGGCAACAGACGAGGTCGGCGAAGACTATCATGCATGGAGGATTATCGAGGATAACGTGCAGTTCACCGATATGACCCCGGACTGGTCTGAGGGACAATTGACTATGGAGTACGAAGGTAAGAGAGCTGCCCGTAACCCTGTGGGTAAGCCGAATCACTTGGAGCAGGAGAAAGTACCGGGAGACACAGAGGTTTTGTACGAGATAGGTGTTGATAGTGACGGCGATTTCATCAAGATTGATGACACTGATGAGGAAGTAACTGTTGATTACTTCTAAGCAGTAACACTTACCTCACATTTCTCCTTCTTTCTTTTTTTTGTTACACATATTTGTTTACCATTTTTTTATAGACGTCAATAAAAAAACCGTGACTACTAACTGCTAACTACAACTTTCCTTTATAAAGGCGAAACCACCCTGATTTACTTATATACTAACGCCGACTACAAGCTAAACCAAACGTACAGGCGAAAACAGTCTTTACTTATAAAGGATAGAGAGAAGCTGTACTACTCGACAAACACGGTTAGAAGGTTTGTTTATAAAAGAATTCATTTGAATACAAAGAGATACATAGAGTAGGTAGAAAACAAAAAGTTTTTACAAGACGTCTATAAAAAAAATAATATAACCCGTTACCATACTATCTCATTGTAAAGAATCGACTTCTTTTATAAAAGAGCGTGATACAGAACCTGTACACCTCAAACGCCGGCAGCTCCCGGCCCAACACCTTTCGTATTACCCTGTTATACAGGGAAGAGTGTAGGTTTTTACCGTGTAGTAGTTAGTGTACAGTAGTTGATAAGACGAGGGGGTTGGTTAGTGTTGTGACTCGCATTTAAATACACAGAGCTTGTTACTCTTTGGTAATGTCAGAACAGGCAAACAATTCTACTCCCGGACTCAGTGTAGCAAACAAACTGAGCAAGGAGCAAATCGACCAGATATATGATACAGAATCAAACCCTATAGACGAGATAAAGGCGCGAGTCGCCAAACAAAGCAAGAGCCAGTCCGGTATAGGGATTGGCCGGATACCGATAGAGGCTAAGGAAGAGTTCATGGATTTAGCCGAGTCCAAGTTCGCGGACGATTACGGTATGGCGTTAGCGTTTTTAGTGGATTACTTTAAAACCACTGAGGCGGAGAACGAGCTTTATCGGCGTTTGAACAAGAAAATAGATGATTTACACGAAGAGGTGACACAATAAATATGAGCGGGAAAAAGGCGGACGAAACAGTTTCTAAACTGGGTAAAATCACTGCGGAATCGACCGTGATTGAGGTCGCGGGCGAAGAGTTCGAGATACATCCTTTGACGAATAAAGAGTTTTTGCAGCATGTTACGAGTCAGGAGGCGCAGAAGGGCGACCAATCCGAGGTTGTTTTAGACCTTGTGACTACGGTGTTGCAGAAGGATGATGAACGGATTACACGGGAGGAGGTTGAAATGGCTCCGCCTGAACTGGTTGGTAAGGTTATGAAGGCTTTAGAAGAGGTTAATGGTTTACAGGATTTTATAGAGATGTCCGGCGAGACGAAGAGTCTGTAGGGGAGGCTGCGTTAGCCCAGTTGAAGAAGCGGGCGATGCAAGACCCTAGTGAGTCGGCGACGTTTGATGAACTGTATTACCAGTTGGTGCGGCATATGGGTTATACGTGGAGCGATGTTATGTGTGAGAAGGTTCCGCAGAGTCTTTACAGTTTTGAGCGTTTGCGTGAGGAGGGTGAGGAGCGGCGTGAGCGGCGGAAGGATGTTGAGTCTAAGATGCCGTCGAAACCGTGATTTTTTCTTTTTTAGAAAGGGTGTTTTTAAAAGCAGGGAGTGAGGTATTAGTATTTTATGGCTGACGACCCGGAAGGACAAGAGCTGGACATTACTATTAATTTTGATTTGGAAGGTTTAGAGAATATTCAGGCTGCCCAGCAACGTATTCAGGAGATGCAGGAAGGTATGAATGAGGCCGGAGAGGCTATAGATGAGACTGTGGAGGATACTGGCGAAGAATTGAAGGGTATGGGCGATTCTGCGGATAAGTCGGCTAAGCAGTTTTCACGGTTTACGGGCGTCGGGTTAGGATTGTTGTTCACGATGCGTGCCTTGAACCAGCGTTTCACAATTTTCACGGATAAAATGCTTCAGATGGGTGGTATTACGGATGAGGTCGGCGGTATAATGGCCGGGCCGTTGGCGGAGGGTGCAAATATTTTAAGAGATGTTTTACCTTTAGAAGTGTTTAGAGAGTTTGTGGCGAACAACGAAACTCTTATAGCCAAGTTTTTAATTCTCGGTACTGCGGTAACTGCTATAGTTGCAGCCTTTGGTATGCTGTTAGCGCTTGTTGTTGCCATAAATGCAGCCCTGCCTACACTCGTTGGTGCGGGTGGTATAGCCGGGCTTACTGCTGCTATGGGGTCGTTGGTGGCGATATTGACTGGGCCTGTTGCAGTGGCTTTTGCACTGGTTTTGGCTACGGTGCTTTTGTTTAAAGACACGTTTATGCAGGTTTTCAAAGCGGTAGGCAACGCGTTTTTGAACCTTGCGGACGTGGTTGGGAAGGTGCTGGAAGGTGATATAGATGGTGCAATAAATGCCAGTAAAAAGTTGTTTAGTGACTGGGCTGACGACAGTTTAAGCGTTGTAAACACGTTTGTAGAAGATATTTTGAATATTCCGGTGGTTGGGAAAATGATACAGTTCGGCGCAGACCTTGTGAATGGGATAGTCGACGGCATTAAACAGAATAAGGATTTAATACCTAATGCTATAGCGCGGGGATGCCCGGTATCAGCGGCAGCCATTTGGCCGGTCTCGGCAGCGGGGCTATGAGCGGTTTAAACAGTTTAAGGGGTAACGATTTCATACTTAGCGGCGGTAAAATGATTAGAACTAATCCGAACGATGCTATAATGGCGACCAAGGACGCTAACGGGTTTAATGGCGGTGGCAGTACCACGAACAATGTGGAAGTGAAAATGGATGCAGATATAAACAGTAGAATGGATATTAACAAGGTGTTAGAAGAAATGGAGCGTAAAATCGACAGGAAGACAAGAGGACGCAGCAGGTCACGATAAACAATGGCAGCAACAAACCCGAACGTGTTCGAGCAGAATACTAAAAAACTTTTACTTAAAAGAATCCGCTCAGACAGCAATGATGTTATAGAGTTAGGTTCAATAAACCGTGTCCGGCAATGGGATAAAGAGTTCGACGGCGATTTCCAGCGGAGAAGAGAGGGCGGAGACCGGCGTATCGTTGATTTGGAGAATGTTGAGGAGGTTTGGCAAGTTGACGCGCTTATAAACAATGATTTAATTGCTTTAAGCGACGAAACCAGCGGCACAGTAGATTTAGAGGTGGGCGGCTCGGTGGATATTGAAAGTATTGAGGATGTTGAAATCGTGTTGAACGATATGATGCGGAGTTTTAACCCGGATGCCTCGATTATCGCGCCTTACGAACTGGTTTACGGGGGCAGAAGCCACAATGGTTTTATCGGTAGTTTGAGTATTGATGAGTCGGCGGGAGATGATAACTCGGTTTTCCTTGTGCAGTTCGACTTCATAATCGCCAAATACGCTTAAAAAAAAGGTGTTTGCGGCTAGAAACGCCTTGACTAACACCAGAGAGAGAGGGGTGGAGGGTTGAGACTTTTTACTTTTTTCCGCCCCCGGTTTTTTTTGGTTGAAAAGTTTCTTTTATATACAGGCGGGGAGTTGTTTTTATCTATTATGACAGACATGAGCAGCTATTTTGAGGACATAGTGCAGAATTGGTGGAGTCAAAACGACGACATGCCAACAGCACCTTCAAATGTTTACGTATCACTACATACAAGCGACGAAGGAAACACGCCTGACGGCACAGACGAAGTCGGCGAAGACTCATATTCGAGAGTTGAAACCGCGCCAGCAGATTGGAGTGTTTCAGGTGACGGCCCTACAACCGTTGAAAACGAAGAGACTATTAACTTCGGCGACCCGGAAGAAAACTGGGGTAATGTTTCACACTTCGCGATTTGGGATGGTTCAAGCGACACAGACAACCCGTTGACCGCCACAATCCCATTGGATGAAGCTAAAGACATTACAAGTGATACGGACGAGGTAAGGTTCGACACTAGTGCTTTAACAATAGAATTGGATTAGAACGGATGAAAAAA
>SL_4KL_010_BRINEDRAFT_10002071_pt1 | contig 11293 bp, 8 predicted proteins | sample SodLak_010_BRINE_2_FD_10664 | JGI IMG/M metagenome (IMG submission 10664) | reverse complement strand
AGTATTGAAACTATCCGTTTTAATGTTGATATTATGTAAGCGCTTACACTTAGTGCTGACAATCTGTTCGTAAAACAGGTTCAAATGAATTTTATAATCACAATTAACACCAACTAAACGGAAGACAATTATGAAGTTTAACAAATATTTAATGATGGCCTTTGCCGTGTTTGCATCTTTAGCGCTTTTTGCGTGCGGAGATGATACTCCAACTGGCGGCCTTGACGATTTAAATGGCGATAATGGCGACGACAACGGCACAGAAGAAACTTCTGCCTTATATGTTGTCGGTAGTTACCAAGGAGAAAGTGGATATGGAGATGACTGGGAACCAGAAGATGCTCCTGGTATCTACGAAAGAGATGAAGATCACTTTGAAGGCTATGTTTTCTTTGCTGATGCCGGAGAGTTCAAATTCACCAATGAAAGAAATTGGGATGATGGCGACTGGGGTGGTTCTGAAGGCGAACTTGAAGAAGGTGGTGATGACATCGCGCTCGAAGAAGGTGGATACTACAAAATGAATGTAGATCTCGGAGAGCTTACCTATGAAGCCTTGGCGACTGAATGGGGCGTTATTGGCGACGGTGCAAACGGCTGGGACGATGGCGATGATGTTGTTATGGAATACGACCAAGATGAAAAAGTCTGGACAGTTACCTTAGATCTCGATGAGGACGGTGAAATTAAATTCCGTGCTAACGGAGCTTGGGATCTAAATTATGGTGACAACGACGGTGAAGGATTTCTTGTAGAAGATGGAGATAACATCCCTGTTGAAGAATCTGGAAACTATACGGTTGTACTTGATTTGGGTGGTGAAGATTACACATACGAAATCAATCAAAACTAAGTAATTCTACTTAGTTAATATTTGATATTTAAAAAGCCTCTCGATAATTAAATGAGGGGCTTTTTTTATAATTTTTTGTGGTGACTGATTTTAATTTTTGTTTTAGAAGCACTTTACTAAAATACTTATTTGTTTGTATATAGAGTTTCAACCATAATGCAATTCCAAAATTTTGGCAAAAACGATATATGATATAGCACAGGCTGCAGGGGTTAGTATTGCAACGGTTTCGAGGGTTTTTAATGCCGGGGATAGAGTAAAAGACTCAACACGCGAAAAAGTATTGAAGATTGCTGATGAGATGGGGTATCATCCCCAGGTTTTTGCACAGGGATTGGCACGAAAAAAGAAAAATAGCATAATGATGTTTGTGCCAATTATGTCGAATCACTTCTTTATGGAGATATTGGGTGCTATTCAGGATAAACTGAATGCCAATAAATTTGAATTGAACATCGTCCATGTTACCGCAAAAGAGGATGCTTTTGAGCAGGTGGAATACCAGCTTAAACGTCAATGGGCAGATGGTTATATCTTCGTATCACTTCACTTTAGTGATAAACAATGGGAGTCTTTTGAGCGATTTGATGTGCCTATCTCAATAATTGATGACTACCATACCGGATTTGATTCCGTATCAGTAGATAACGTACAAGGGGCGTACATCGCCACAAACTACTTTATCAGTAAAGGGTACACCCGTATTGCAAACCTATCAGCTGCACCCGGTGCAATTCCAATTAAAGATCGATTGAAAGGATATAAAAAAGCTCTTAAGAAAGCGGGGATAAAGGTTGATCCAAACCTTATTAAGCGCGGTGATGACATGTCGAGAGATGGATTTACGGAAAAGAGTGGATATGAGGGAATGAAAAAAATTCTTGCGATTAATCCGCTGCCAGATGCTTGCATTTGTACATCTGATATTAAAGCAGTTGGGGCAAAAAAAGCGATGCAGGAACTGGGAATTACTATTCCCATGATTGGTTACGATAATTTGACAATTGCCGAATATATCGGCCTTTCAACTGTTCATCAGCCGATGTATGAAATGGGTGCTAAAGCAACAGAGAGCTTAATGAGCCGAATGGACAAACCTGATTTTGCCGCATCAAGAACAATTTATAAACCTGAACTGATTATCAGGGATTCATCTGAAGAAGAACTATTGAGTGACAAAGCTCTAAAAAATTAAGTTATATGTTGAAGTACGCTGCCACCTTACTGTTTTTTATATCATTCATTCTGCCGGTACAAAATGTATTTGGCCAGGTTATTCAAACCGACCCGGCATTTCCGGTCGAAGACGAACCTGTTACAATAATTTTCGATGCCTCAGAAGCAGACCGTAATGAACTAGCGGGGTATGATGGGGATGTCTACGCTCATACAGGCGTTATTTTGTCAGAGGATGACCTCAATTCAGGTGGTTGGGAATATGTAATTGCAGATTGGACTGAAAACATCTCAAAAGCTCAACTTACTCCACTTGGTGATGACCGCTGGGAGCTGGAGATTGAAAATATGCGGGAATTCTATGAAATGCCCGAAGATGAAGATGAAATTCTACAGCTCGCGATGGTATTTCGCAATGCAGATGGATCACTGCAGTCAGAAGATCTTTTTATTGATATTTTTAACGAAGAGATTGCCGTTCAATTTAATTCTCCATCCGTAACGCCACCCAACCCATATTTTGCAGAGCTAAATGAAACAATAGAATTTGAGATTTTTGGTATTTCGGCTAATGCAGACATCTCTTCAATTACGCTTTTTGAAGGAGATGATGAAATTGCATCTGTGAATGATTCGGATGTTCTGGAAACATCTTACCAGGTAACCAACACCGGCCAAACCGAATTTTATACAGTTGCTGAAGATACGGATGGAAATATAGCGGAAGATTCACTCTATGTGCGGGTCAACCCGGAGTTGGTTGAGGAGTCGCGCCCGGCCGGCATTGAAGATGGCATTACGTATCATGAGGATGACCCCGGCAAAGTAACGCTTTCCGTTTTTGCCCCCGGTAAAGAGTTTGTTTACGTAATAGGGAGTTTTAACGATTGGGAAATTAATGAAGACTATTTCATGAAACTCGATGATGCGGGTCCGGAACAAGATCACTATTGGATCGAGATAGATGGCCTTACGCCCGGTGAAGAGTATTTGTTCCAATACTTTATTGATGGCGAAATAAGGGTAGCGGATGTTTTTTCTGAGTTGGTTTTAGACCCAAATCATGATGAGCATATCTCCGAAACCATCTACCCAAACCTTCCTGAATACCCTCATGAATATACAAATGAGATGGTAACTGTTATTGAACCGGGAAGAGAGGAGTATCAATGGGAAGTGCCCGATTTTGAACGTCCCGATAAAGAAGATTTAGTTATTTACGAGTTGGTTTTGCGTGATTTCTTAGAAGAGAGTTCCTACGAACAGCTGGCCGATACGCTCGATTATCTTGAGCGCTTGGGCGTTAATGCGGTAGAATTAATGCCGGTATCGCAGTTTGATGGAAACATCAGCTGGGGATATAATCCAACATTCCACGGTGCACTGGAAAAATCGTACGGGACACGTCAAGGTTTTAAACAGTTTGTGGATGAAGCTCATAAACGAGGAATGGCTGTTATTTTGGATGTGGTGTATAATCACGCTCATGAAACATCGCCACTTGTGCGAATATTCGGTGAATCCCGAGCTGATAATTTTGAGGATGGAAACCCACTTTTGGGACCCGGTCATGCTTACAATGTCTTCAGGCATCTAAATCATGATCACGAATACATTCAATACTGGCTGGACCGGATGAACCGATATTGGATTGAAACATACAATGTTGATGGATATCGGTTTGATCTGACCAAAGGTTTTGCAGCTAATCCAGAAATTAATAACAATGTGGATGCTTATAATGAACCAAGAGTTGAAAATTTACGCCGAATGGGCGATGAACTCTGGAGCGTAGATTCGGATGCATATCTTATCCTGGAGCACTTTCAACGAGAAGAGGAGGTTGAACTGGCCGACTACGGTATAGATGAAGGAACACCTGGAATGCTTTTTTGGAATAATATGAATAATGCCTATTCCGAAGCTTCTATGGGGTATAGCACAAATCTTTCAAATGCCCATTTTCAAAATATCAGTGGACTTGATATTCCAAACAGCATCACCTTTATGGAGAGCCACGATGAGCAGTGGATGATGTTCCGGAATTTGAATTATGGTAATAATGATGGTGCCGACTACGATATTGAGGACCTCTCAACGGCTCTGCAGCGTCAAAAACTGGCCGGTGCGTTTTTCTTTACGATTCCGGGACCTAAAATGATGTGGCAGTTTGGTGAGCTTGGTTATGGTGGCGGCGAAGGAGAATGCTTGAAACCGGGAGACGGCAGCGACGGCGATTGTCTCGCATCTGACCCCGGACGAACAGATCCCAAACCGATACGCTGGGACTATTATGATGATGAAGAACGATATTTGCTCTACAGGTCATGGAGTGAGCTTATCCGTCTACGAAACGACTACCCGGTATTTTCCAGTTCAGAAACCGACTTCAGCTCTTCGCTGAACCGTCCGGTAAAATGGATGCGAATGGAGCATGAAGATATGGACGCCATGATTGTGGGGAATTTTGATGTAGAATTTCAAGAATCGTCTATCACATTTAGTGATACCGGTACATGGTACGATTTTGTCAGTGGTGAATCACTTGACGTCGAGAGTGTTGATCAGGAGTTTGATCTCGCACCCGGAGAATTTCGAATATATACATCAGAACAAGTAGAGCCTGCCGAAGAAGGAGTGTTTTACAGAGCAGGGGAAAGTAATTTTGGTGAACTGCCGGAAGATTTTATCCTGGAACCCAATTATCCAAACCCATTTTACTCCACAACGACGCTTCGGTATGTAGTGCCGGAAGAGAGGGAAGTGAAAATTGAAGTATATGATGTGTTGGGTCGTCGAGTTCAAACTCTGGTAGAAGACCCTCAACACGCACGGGGAAATCATACCGTAGATTTTAGCGGAGAAGAGTTAAGTAGTGGAGTTTACATCGCCCGCTTAATTAGTGGTGATACAACATTGATCCAAAAAATGACGCTCGTAAAATAGTTTTATAGCTGCTACCAACAGCATCGATCATTACATAGAAAATTAGAAACAACTTATTATCAAACCGATGAACACAAACAAATACCTCATTACACTACTAACAGCGTTACTATTGACGTTCTCATTTTCCGCTTGCAGCGATGAGGATGATATTGCAAGTGAATCAGACCGTGTGGTTCAAGCTCCGGAATGGGCCGTAAATGCCAATATTTATGAAGTAAATATCCGGCAAAATACCCCCGAAGGAACCTTTAATGCATTTGCCGAAGATATCCCTCGATTACAAGAAATGGGCGTGGAGATTTTGTGGTTGATGCCGATTCATCCTATTGGTGAAAAAAATCGGAAAGGAATACTTGGCAGCTACTACTCCATTGTGGATTATACTGATGTGAACCCTGAGTTCGGTACCAAAGAAGATTTTGCCAATCTGGTTCAAAAGGCGCACGATCACGATATGAAACTAATTTTGGATTGGGTTGCCAATCATACTGCTTGGGATGCCGTATGGACCGAGACAAACCCTGAATTTTACGAAAAAGATGAAGATGGCAATTTCTATCCGCCCAATGAGGACTGGGATGATGTTATACAGCTCGATGTTGACAGCCCTGAAATGCAGGAAGCAATGATTCAGGCGATGGAGTATTGGGTGGCTGAGTACGACGTTGACGGCTATCGTGCTGATGTAGCCTACATGGTACCAACCGAATTTTGGCAGGAAGCACGTCAGCGGCTCGATGATATTAAGCCGGTATTTATGCTCGCTGAAGCAGAAGAGCCTGAACTGCACGATAATGCATTTGATATGAGTTATGCCTGGGATTATGCCGCTACCATAAGAGATATTGGCGCTGGAGAAGCCGGCCTGGATGCACTTGATGAAGCTCTGGAGAGAAATTTTGATCTCTTTGATAAAGCAGACTATCGAATGTTCTTTACAACCAATCACGACGAAAACTCGTGGACGGGAAGTGATCCTGATATGTATGGCGAGAATTTTGAAAACTTTGCCATACTGTCTGCAACCGTATGGGGAATGCCGTTGATCTATAACGGACAAGAATCAAACCTCGACAAACAGCTCGAATTTTTTGAGAAGGATGAAATTGAGTGGGGAGATTATGAGTATCAAGATTTCTACACTACGCTATTGTCGCTCAATACCAATAATTCAGCTCTTTATAATGGTGAAATTGGTGGTGATTATCTGAAAATGACAACGGATCAGGATGATTCAATTTTTTCCTACAAACGAGTGGGGCATCATGAGGAAGTATTTGTGATACTAAACTTTGCCGATGAGGAAGTAACGTTTACCTTTGATAGCGGTGAGCAGGGCGAATGGACAAACGTTTTTGATGATGGCACTGTAACCGTTGAAGAAACGATGACACTGCCCGCAAACAGCTATATGCTTTTGGAACAATAATTTCAATCTCTTTTAATTAACTACAAAGATGAGTATAGAGCCAAAGCCGCGTCCCAGGTTAAGTTTTTGGGAAATATGGAATATGAGTTTCGGGTTTCTGGGCATTCAATTTGGATTTGCTCTGCAAAACGCAAACGTAAGCCGAATTTTTGAAACTTTAGGGGCTGAAGTAGATCTGATACCGATACTATGGCTTGCCGCTCCGGTCACAGGCTTGGTTATACAACCTATTGTAGGATACTTTAGCGATCGCACCTGGACAAGGTTAGGCCGTCGCCGCCCATACTTTTTGTGGGGAGCAATTTTTGCTTCCGCCGCTCTAATTGTTATGCCAAACTCTCCATATCTTTGGGTAGCTGCAGGTATGTTATGGATTCTGGATGCATCCATTAACATCTCAATGGAACCATTTCGAGCCTATGTGGGTGATATGCTTCCATCAGAGCAGCGTACCAAAGGCTTTGCGATGCAGAGCTTTTTTATCGGTACAGGGGCTGTAGTCGCTTCAGCACTTCCCTGGATGATGACCAATTGGTTTGGAATAGCCAATACTGCACCGGAAGGAGTGATTCCTCCATCCGTTAAGTGGTCGTTCTATGTCGGTGGTGCTATCTTTCTGTTAGCAGTAATGTGGACTGTATTTCGATCTAAGGAATACTCACCGGATGAGCTGGAAGCGTTTGAGGAATTTGAAGATCAACAGCTGGAAGGTGACCCCGATGAGATTAAAAGAGATATCCCTATTGAAGCAGGAGAGGGGCAGAAGAAAGTCACTTTTGGGTACGCATTTATCGGCCTCGGGCTTCTTACCAGTATTGGCGTTTATTGGCGCGGATACGATGTTGAACTCTACATTGTAACGGTTGGATTGCTTGCGCTCGGTGCCATTTCGTTTATCGCAGGATTTCTGCAGCGAGGAGGAAAAACAGATCAGGGACTCGTGGTGGTTGCACATGACTTCTTAACCATGCCCAAAACCATGATTCAGCTCTCCGTGGTTCAGTTTTTCTCATGGTTCGCCTTATTTTCGTTGTGGATTTATACAACGGCAGCTGTTACATCACATATTTACGGTACGAGTGATACAGCCTCTGCTCTCTACAACGAAGGGGCTGATTGGGTCGGAATCCTGTTTGCCATCTATAACGGATTTGCAGCAGTGATTGCATTTGCATTGGCACCAATGGCGAAAGTTACAAGTAGGAAAATTGTACATGCTGCAGCTCTAATTATTGGTGGATTGAGTTTTATCAGCATCTACTTTTTGAACTTTTCGATTGATTTATCAACTATCGGCCTCGATTTTGTGATTACATCACCCATGCTGTTGGTTATACCGATGATTGGGGTGGGCTTTGCCTGGGCAAGTATTTTAGCGATGCCGTATGCAATTTTGGCCGGATCACTTCCCGCTAAAAAAATGGGTCTCTATATGGGAATTTTTAATTTTTTCATTGTTATCCCACAAATTATTGCCGCCAGTATGCTCGGCTTTATTACTCGAAACTGGTTTGGCGGAGAGGCTATATTTTCACTCATGCTGGGGGGCGGAGCCATGATCATTGCCGCAGCGTCTATGTATTTTGTTGATGATGTTGACGATCCCGATAAACTTGAGACGCCCTAAAATCAATTAAAAAAGACTCAAATCCCCTTTAAGCTGAAATTATAAGTTTGAAGGGGATTTTTTTATTCCAATCTTCCTGAATCCGTATATTTCTACGGATAATCGAACTACTTCCCAAAACACACTATGAGATTAGATCCCAAATATTTCAATCTATTCCTGGGAATTTGTGCCCTGCTGACGATCGTTGCTATTTTCTGGGGAACCATTCGATATGTCAACAATCAGCAAGTTCGGTTTGAACGGAATCTGCAGGAGATCAATATTTCTGACATCTACTTTCAGGAGTATGCTACCAATGATTCACTTTCGGTAAGTGAGTTTCGAGGCAATCCTGTTGTCATCCATTTCTGGTCTACCTGGTCCGAGCGTTCGATGAAAGTAAATATCCACATCGAAAACGTAGTTAAAGAAAATCCCGAGCTGGTTGTTCTTGCCGCTGCCGCTCGTGATGATGCAGATATGGTTATTGAATATATGGAGGAGTATGAATTTCCATTTCGTTTTGTAAACGGCACAGATTATTATCTTGATTTGTTGGTTCCGGGTTTGCCGTCACAAATATTTATCGATAAAAACGGGGAAATTGTCGGCAGCCAGGTGGGATCTGATTCTGATGAACTTCGAACAAATCTCGAAAATTTACTCTCTATTGAGTGATGAATAAGGTATATCTGAACAACCGAATAGTAAAGAAATCGGAAGCTACATTTCCGGCGGCTTCATCAGGCCTGTACTATGGTGCCGGCTGCTTTGAAACGTTTCGATGTTACTCGGGAAAACTGCTACACTTCGAAGAGCACATGGATCGCCTGAACTCCGGGTTGAACTATCTTGGCGTTGGTATTAAGGAAACCCCCGATACCAACGAAATTCGCGATCGTATCCATGAGCTTTTGCGTGAAAACGAGATCGATATATCCGACGCGAAAATTCGCATTCAGGTTTCAATACGAAATGGGGGAGGATTTTCCACCAAGCAATCCCATTCTTATGATGTTCTCATTGTCACTGAGCCATTTGAGCCAAAATCCAAGCCGGTAAGAATTTGCAAAGTATCAACTTGTGTGGTGCCTAAAGTCTGCCGTCCTACCGGGCATAAACTCAGCAATATGCTGCACTATCGAAACGCATTTCGCGAAGCTGAAAGCCGCGGTTACGATGACGGTTTGATGCTTACCATGAACGGCAATGTTTCCGAAACCTCTATCGCCAATGTATTCTGGCGAACCGCAGGCAATGTCTTTACCCCATCAGTTTCGTGCGATCTGCTGCCCGGAATTATGCGGAAATTAGTACTCAATATTTTAGCCGATGATATGGATTATAACGTTGAGGAAGGGGAGTTCATCATCGACGATGTAAAAAATGCGGATGAAGTGTGGCTCACGAACAGCCTCCGCGAAATACGATCGGTGAAATCTTTCGATGATGTGAACTTTAAGCTCAACACAGAATTTATGAGTCAGCTGTTAAACTCGTTAGAATCCTATAAACAAGATCATCTCGTTTGAGTAGTTTCACCTCCATTGATGACGTTTACAAATGGCTGGATCAAATCCCGATGTTTGGTAAAACGGGTTCCTCAGCGGCCAACTTTTCGCTCCAATCCATACGTCGGTTTTGTGCAGAACTTGGGGATCTTCAAAACAGCTATCCAACTATTCACGTTGCCGGCACAAATGGAAAAGGCACTACCTGCCAGATGTTGGCATCGGTCTACCAATCCGCGGGATATAAAACCGGCCTTTATACATCGCCTCATCTAATTGATTACCGAGAACGCTTTCGGATAAATGCCGTTCAAATTTCCGAACAGGATCTACTCCGTTTTTTTCGTCGGTTTGATGAACTCCTTACAAGATATTCGTTAACCTATTTCGAAATCTCAACGGCCATCGCCTTCTGGTATTTCGAACAACAGAAAGTAGATATTGCCATAATCGAAACGGGCCTCGGTGGCCGGCTTGATGCAACCAATATCATCACACCGGAAGTTTCAGTGATTACCTCTGTTGGGCTGGATCATACAGATATACTGGGTGATTCCCTCAGCAAAATTGCCAAAGAAAAAGGGGGGATCATCAAACCGAAAAAACCTGTGGTAACGGGGCGGTTGAAGAATGAAGCGATGGATGTAGTGAAAGAAATTGCTGCTGAGAAAAAGTCGGATTTATACAATGCTGATTCGTTGATGCCAAAATTCAAGGCCGGAAAAATTACGTTTCAATCAGAAGAGAAAAAGTTGAAAATTGATGCCGCCGGACGCTCAAAAATTGATGCTGTGAATTGTGCAGTGGTGTATCAAACCGTACAACAGTTGAAAAATCGGTTTGCCGTATCGGATGAAAATTTTGTGCACGGAATTGAGCAGTTGCCATTACGTTTTCCCTATCATGGCCATTTTGAGCGGCTGCATCACGAATTAAATTGGTTTTTTGATGGCGGACATAACCACGAATCAGTTTCAGCACTTGTGGAACAATTATGTGAAATAGCACCTATGCAGGAGTGGACGCTTGTTTTAAGCATGATGAGGGATAAAATGACCCCTGATGTTTTGAACCAACTTCAGAACTTTAATAATGTCTACCTATACCCGCAGGAACAAGAACGTGCGGCAACATTTGATGAATTAAAATCATTTTTCCCCTCAGGAGTGCATCTTAAGGCAGATAACAGGCTCCCCGAAAACTGGATAGAAAAGCACAAAACAGAATTAGTAATTTTTGGTGGAAGTTTTTACTTTTACAATGTCGTGAGACGATGGATGGGAGCCATTGCAACGAATTGATAGATTAATTTCTTTCCACACCACTCATAAATGCAGTTTCCCATAGCGCCCTTCTGCTTACAAGTTGTGCGCTCCTCTACATGAAAACTACTCAAGACTAAAAATATACTTATGTCGGAGAATCAAACCGATACATCTACAAATAACGATATCGAGTCGCTGCGCAAAAAATCTGTGCAGGAACTTAAACAGATTGCAAAATCGATTGGCCTGAAAGGGGTATCGGCTTTGCGAAAGGAGAGCTTGATAGAGCGGATTAAAGATACTGCTACGAAGCAGAGGACCGAGAAGAAGAAACGGTCGGATGCTGCTCCAAAATCAAAATCTGATAAAGTGCCTGATGTGCAGTATGGCCAGCAATCTCACATCCAAACGTACGACGACGAAAGTTCCGGACGGAAGAAGAAGGGCAGAGGGGCGAAGCATAAACACCCCAAAAAGAATAAAAATCATGTAAGCAATGTG
>SL_4KL_010_BRINEDRAFT_10002069_pt1 | contig 11300 bp, 14 predicted proteins | sample SodLak_010_BRINE_2_FD_10664 | JGI IMG/M metagenome (IMG submission 10664) | reverse complement strand
CGCTCGTCTTCGATCTCGCCGAGCGCTTTGAGGACGGCGAGTCATCGACGACGTTGCGGCGGGAGATCCTCGATGAGAACAAGTGGCGGGCGATCCGTCACGGCCACGAGGCCTCGTTCATCACCCGTGACGGGGAGGGGACCGTCCCGTTGGCGGAGGCCGTCGACCGACTGTGTGACCGGCTCGACCTCTCCGGTCTGGGAACGATCCTCGATGGGGAAAGCGGGGCCGATCGGCAGCGACGGATCCACGCCGCCGAGGGCGCGACAGCCCTCCGTGAGGACTTGATCGTTCGGCCCTAACGGTCGACCGGCGCTTCCCACACAACTCCCGGTTCCGTCGCCACAAAAGCGACGGGAAACCCTTTTGACCGCGCGCGCGTCACCTTCGATCATGACCACGGATGAGTCGGATGACGAGGGCTCCCGGCGGGAGCGGACGCGTGAGGAACTTCGTCGGACACGCGAGCGGATCGGTGAGGGGGCCGACCGGGCCGTCAAAGGGTTCGATGACAACGTCGTCGACCTCCTCTCGTGGGTGCTCGACACGGAGACGCGGGCGCGGATCTACGTCTTCCTGCGGGAACACCCGGACAGCACGAGCGACGAGGTGGCCGACGGCACCGGCCTCTACCCGAGCACGGTCCGTGAGGCGCTCGCGGAGCTGCACGACGAGGGGAAGGTGACCCGCCGCAAGCGGGAGTCGAGCGGGGCCGGTAACAACCCCTACGAGTACGAGGCGATCGCCCCGAGCGAACTCGTCCAGGGCGTCGTGGGCGACGTACAACGGGAGCTCAACACCGTGTTCAACCTCGACCGCCGTCTCGGTGGGGAATCGCGTGATGGCGACACCTCCCCGGTCCGGATCTCCGTCGATGGGGTCGACGACGGAGAAGATAGAGAGGGTGGAGAAGACGGAGAAGATAGGGATGATGGAAAAGACGAAGAAGAAGACGGCGACGCGGATGCTGAGAATGACGGTGTTGACGACGGCGAGGACGACGGCCGCCCGAGCTGATCGGCTCACTTCGGGACGTTTTAAGGTACGGCCACGCGAGTGGCTGGTATGAACGTCGCGCTCGGTGGCACGTTCGATCCGATTCATGACGGCCACCGAAGGCTCTTCGAACGGGCCTTCGAACTCGGCGACGTGACGATCGGGCTCACCTCCGACGAGCTCGCCCCTCGAACCCGTCACGTCGAGCGCTACGTCCGGCCGTACGACGAACGCGAGCGCGACCTCCGAGCCGAGCTCCCGCGGTTCGCCGCCGAACACGATCGGACGTTTACGATCCGGGAGCTTAGCGAACCGACCGGCATCGCCGTCGAACCGCAGTTCGACGCCCTCATTGTCTCCCCCGAGACCCGCGATGGCGGCGAGCGGATAAACGAGATACGTGCCGAGCGGGGCCACGACCCGCTCGAGATCGTTGTCGTCGATCACGTCCCGGCCGAGGACGGCGAGCGCATCTCCTCGACACGGATCGTCACCGGCGAGATAGACGAACACGGTTCGCTCACGCCCGACCGGGAGGGGCGCGGGGCGACGAATCCGAAATGAGCGGCGACGCCACGACGATGACGGCAGACGACTCACCCCGCGGATCGACGCTGCGATCGGCGTTATTCGGGGCTCACGGTTTCGAGCGGGCGACCGTTTGGGCCGCCGTCGGGTTCGCGCTCACCTACGTCGCCTTCGAGGCCGAGTCGACCCTCGGCGGCGATGCCGCGGCGTGGCTCGCCGGCGGCGCGGTCGCCGTCGCCGCGATCGGGGCGATCGGGCTCGCCCGGGACGGAACCGGGGCGATTCCCTGTACGGTACTTATTTATGGCCCGGCGGCCGCCGTCGGGCTTCGGGCGATCGAGCCGCGGTATGTCGAGGTGCTGCCGGCGGCGGCGACGGTCGAACCGCTCGGCGTGGCGGCCGCCGTGGCGCTCGCCGTCGGACCGGCGAGTTTCATCGTTGGGCGGGTGCTCAGTCCCTCCGAGTAGACTGCCGTTGGAGGTGCCGGTCGCCGGGGCGACGATCCGTCGTCAGTGTTCGACGAACTCGACGAGCACGCCGCCCGTCGACCCCGGGTGGAGGAACGCGACCTCATGGCCCCACGCCCCCGGCCGGGGCTCCTCGTCAACGAGTTCGATGTCGAGCGCACGGGCCCGCGAGAGCGCCCCTGTGATATCGTCGGTCGCGAGCGCAACGTGGTGTATTCCCGGGCCGTGACGATCCAGGTATCGATCGATCGTTCCACCCTCGACCGGTTCCAACAGCTCGAAGTAGCCCCCGTCGTCGAGTTCTATGAAGACAACGCGGAGGTCCTCGAACCGTTCCTCGTGGGCGATGGGGGCATCGAGGAGCCCCTCGAACGTCGCGGCGGCCCTCGCGGCGTCGCGGGTCGCGATGCCGATGTGGTCGAATTTCATATCAGTCCCTCGTCCCGCTCGCCGTATATAGGGTCCGCCCGTCGGCGTCCGTTGGCCCGCGCTCGCACGGCTGCGGTCGATCGGACGGCGTCGATCATTTATCTACTGCCCCGTAGAAGTTGGGGTATGCAGCTCTCCAACACCGATACCGTCGCCGGCCACGAGGTCGTCGAGACGCTGGGGGTCGTCCGGGGCAACACCGTCCGCGCACGCAACGTCGGCCGCGACATCACGCAGGGGCTTCGGAACCTCGCAGGCGGCGAACTGAAGGGGTACACCGAACTGATGACCGACGCCCGCGACGAGGCACAGGCGCGGATGGTACAGGAGGCCGAAGCGCTCGGGGCGGACGCCGTCGTCAACGTCCGCTTTACCACCTCCTCGATCGCCGAAAGCGGTGCTGAGATACTCGCGTACGGCACGGCGGTTCGACTCGGATAGTCCGCGGAACGACGCCAGTTATCGCGTCTCCGGACGCTCGTCCTCGTCGGCCTCCAATGCGGGGGCGTCAGATTCGTCCGCCACCGTCGGCTCATCGTCCGCCACCATCGAGTCGGCGTCCTCCGCCGCGGCCCGCCGACGTGCCACGTGGTCGGCCGTATCGGCCATCGTCTCGGTCTCGAGGAGGTCCTCGAGTTTCGCCTCGAACTCCTCGTAGCCGATCTCGCCGGCGGCATAGCGGGAGCGGACGGCGTCGAGGGCGTCCTCGCGTCCGTCGTCGTTCTCGGCGAGCACGGGGTTCTCCTCCTCGAAGAGTATCGCCGTGATGGGCACGACCACGATGTAGCCGAACAGGAGGGCGGCGAGCCACCAGTCATACCCGAGCATGAGCGCGGGAAGCCACGTGCCGGTCACCAACAGGGCGGCGATGCCGCTCGCGTTCTGCTTCGCGCGGTCGATGACGGAGGGCGATGATCGGGCGGCCGATGACATACACGGCGGGTCACGCGCGAGCGATATAAGCCCTCGTTCCGCATGGCGTGCCGCGGCCCGGGTCCCGTTCCGGGCCGCCGTGGCGACTCGATCGGCCCGTTAGAGGTCCGCCCACGCCCCACGGAACCGCTGGAGGGCGGTGAGATGCCCGACGAGGGCGAGCAGTACGAGCAGCAATTCGACGATATTGAGGTCGGCGACGAGCGGGGCCGTGGTGATGGCGGCGAGCGCACCGACGATCCCCATAAGCGCGAGACGATCCGCCCGGCCGAGGAGCCCACCGTACTCACGGCCGATTCCGACCGCCTGTATCTGCGTGCCGAGATAGGAGGTCATGAGCACGCCGGTCACGGCGAGAAAACCGAGCGCGTACGCGCCGACGCCGGCGGTGAACCCGCGATGATCACGATGTCGGCATACCGGTCGAGGACGTGATCGAGGAAGTCGCCGCCGTCCGAGGCGACCCCCTCCTTCCTCGCGAGCGCGCCGTCGACGAGATCAAGCCAGCCGTTCAACAGGACACAGAGCGCGCCGAAGAGATACAAAAGGGGGTCGGCGACCGCGAACGCTCCGGCGGCGACGACGGCGACGCCGAAGGCGAGGACGCTCACCTGATCCGGCGAGAGCCCGAGCCGCTGGGCCGCGCTCACCCACGGGCCGAGCAGCCGATTGGCCACCGGTCGGAACTGATCGAGGGTCATCCACGTACCACCTCGGCGCTCATTATCGTCCGAAGGGTCGCCCGGCGAGCATATAAACCGTCGGTCCGCAGGCCGCCACGGCCTTGGTGTTATCAGGGAGGGTTCGGGGTCGTCCGGTATCACCGGATCTTGCCCGATACCGACCGGGAGCGACGGACCGACCGGATCCGTTTAATGGGTGGCGTTACGCCGGTGGACGCCACCTCCAGCGGCCGCCATGTCGTCCACCTGTTCCGCCTCGACGATCTGTTGTTGGATCTCCCGATGGACCGCCTCCGGCTCCTGTACGTCCTTGACCCGGATGTTGTTCGCCGAGCCGAGCCCTCGAATGAGGATATCACCCGTATCGAGGAACTTGTCCCACCGGTCCTGTCTAAACTTCGCGTCCTTCGCACGGTTTATCGGGAGCGATTCGCTCCGCGTCGTCGACGGCGTATCCCGGTATCGAATGAACTGCTCGTCGGTCGCGGCGTACTCGATACGGGTGTTTTTCATGTAGTAGTACTGGTACGCGATGTACCCAGCGGGGGCGACGAGCCCGACGAGTAGGAACGCGAGGAGGCCCCAAATAAAGCCCAGGGCACCCAACGCGACGATCGCGGCGACGATTCCGGCAACGAACAGGACGACGAGCGTCTTGATTTTATGAAGTATCAGGTTCAGCCACGCCGTCCGAAGGTCCCGCTCCGCGACCCACTCGAGTTCCTGATCCGGCGGAACCTGATTCCGAAGCTCGTGTGAGGGCTCCGCGTTTCGGATCTCCGTTTCAGCCTCCTGAATTTCCGCCTGTGAAACCATGTCGGGGGCACTGGCTGAATTGTTATATCACTAACGTAATATAGAATACATTAACTCATTGAAATTTACGTTCGAGCGTCGCTTACAGGTAGTCCGTGAAATCCACCGTACCGGCGCTCGGCGGGCGACGACCCTCGACGACGTCGGCGATCGCGCCGGCGACGGCCTCCGGAGTCATCCCGGTGGCGTCGACCTCATAAACCCGGTCGAGCCCGTGTTCGGCGACGGCCTCCGAGAGGACCACGTCCAGCGCCTCCGCCTCGGCGTTCTCCGCCGCCTTTTCGCGCGACTCACCCCGCTCCCGGAGCCGATCTTCGAGCACCCCGGGTGCACACCGCAACACGACCACGCGGTCGACGGTAAAAAGGTGTGAGAGGTGTGAATCGAGGATCCCCGACCAATCGCCGAGGTGTGCCGTGATCGCCTCGATATCCGCGACGAGGCTCCCTCGCTCGGGGTCCCGTGTCGTCCAAAACTTTTCGTCCGATTTGATCAAGTCGTTGAGGTGGATGACCTCGTACTCGTCGGCGAGCAGCCCCGTTGCGGTCGACTTTCCGGTTCCGGGGGTGCCGGTGACCGCGACACGCAACGGGCGCTCAGACATGGGTCCCTCCGGTCCCCGTCGTTCGTTCCGTGCTCACGCGTGTGCCCCGAGTTCGAGCGTCGCGAGCACGTCGTTGAGCGTGTCGACCGCCGTCCGCGTCTCCTCGCGAGTTCCCGTCGAGATCCGCACACAGCCGGGCAGCCCGAAGGAGGTGCAATCCCGAACGATCACGCCCTCCCGTTGGGCGGCCTCGGCGACGGCCGCGGCGTCGCCCACCGCCGCGAGCACGAAGTTGCCGGCGGACTCGAACGTCGGCGCGTCGAGTTCGGCGGCGAGATACTCCCGCGCCCACCGGGCGGTCTCGACCGAGCGCTCGACGTGGTCGGTGTCCGCAAGGGCCGCGAGCGCGGCACGACAGGCGGGCTCGCTCGCCGCGAACGGGGTGTTCACCCGCGCGTAGGCGTCACCCCACGCCGCCGGAACGACCGCGTACCCGATCCGCAGCCCAGCCAGCCCGTAGGCCTTCGAGAACGTCCGAAGTACGGCGATATTATCGTGTGCGTCGAGAAGCGACACCGCGCTTTCCTCGTCGGCGAACTCGCCGTAGGCCTCGTCGACGACGACGAGCGTCCCCGAGTCGACGGCCTCCGCGAGCGTAGTCACCTCCGCGAGCGACATCACCGACCCGGACGGGTTGTGCGGGGAGGTGACATAGACCATTCGCTCGCCGTCGTAGGCGTCGAGGACGCCCGCCGCCGTCTGTTCGAAGTTGTCCTCGCGCGTGAGCGGGTACGTGTTGACCTCGCCGTGGTGATATCGTGCCGACATCGCGTAGTAGGCGAAGCCCGGGTCGGAGACGAGAATTCGATCCTCGGGCTCCAACATGGCCCGCGAGAGGTAGTCGATCGACCCGTCAGCGCCCGGCGAGAGCCAGACCTGCTCGTCGTCTACGTCCCACTTCTCGGCGATCCGGGCGGTCAAGTCCGTGTGGGCGGCCTTCGGATAAACGTGGACGCCCGATGCGTGTCGTCGGATCGCCTCGACGGCGTCAGGGCTCGCCCCGTGCGGGTTCTCGTTCGAGGAGAGCTTTATCAGGTCGTTCGGGTCGAGGCCGAGGTCGCGGGCGACCTCCTCAACACCCCGACCGGGTACGTACGGCGAGTGCGCGGAGAGATCCCGTGGTTGCATACCCATCCGTCAGCCGGCACCAACCTTAAGGCTGGCCGATGAGGGTCGGAATCGGGGGTCGAAACCGGTCATGGCAACCGCCGAAGGTTTCACCGGAAACGTGGTGTGGACCGTGTCCTCAATCCTCGCGGTCGGCGAGCAATTCGGAGGCGGTAAGCAGCGATTCCAGTTCGATCCCGTGATCGGCGAGCAGCTCGCGCGCGCCCTCCTCGCGGTCGACGACGACGAACACGCGGTCGACGACGGCGCCGGCCTCGCGTAACGCCTCAACCGCGTCGACCGCGGAGCGGCCGGTCGTCGCGATGTCCTCCAAGACGATGACCGACTCGCCCTCACGAAGCCGCCCCTCGATACGGTTCGCCGTGCCGTACTCCTTCGTCTTCTTTCGAGCGATGACGTACGGTCGTCCGAGACGGTCCGCCGTGACCGCGACGAGCGGTACGGCCCCGAGCGCGACGCCGGCGAGCGTGTCGTCGGTGTCCGCGAGTCGGGCGGCGAAGGCGTCCCCGATGGTCGCGAGCGCGGTCGGGTCGGTCTCGAAGAGATACTTGTCGACGTAATACTCGCTTGTCCCGCCGTGGGACAGCTCGAACTCCCCGAACCGCACGGCGTCGGCCGCACGCAGCGCCGCCACCAACTCCGCCCGTGTCGGCCCCGAATCGGCGTCCCCGCCGTCGGTACGGGCCCGTACATCCGGTTCGGCGTCGATCGATGCCCCCGAGTTCACCTCGTCGTCTGCCATATCTAGTAGGGGTTATTGAACCGGGATAAACGGGTCGGAACCGCAGTCGACCCCGGTGGTTAAGTGCCGCTCATTCCGCGGCAGGGCGGTTCCGCTCCGCTCACTCCGCCGTCGGGAGTCGGATCGTCGCGGCCGTCCCCGACCCATCCGGACCGGGACCGAACGTGAGGTCGCCCCCGAATCCCTCGATGATCCATGCGACGAGCCACAGCCCGATACCGGAGTTGTGCTGCAACTGCGTTATCTCGCCCTCGCCGGTCACCACCGCGGCGACCGAATCCGGGATACCGGGGCCGTCGTCGGCGACGACGAGCGTCAGGGTCGGACGATGACCCGGGTCCGTACTCGGCTCCTCGACCGTCCCGGTGATCACCACCCTGGGAGAATCACCGCCGTGTTCGAGCGCGTTCTCGACGAGCTCTTCGAGAGCGGTGTCGAGGTCGTCGTTCGCCCGCACCGTCGCTGACGCCGGAACGTCGACGACGATCGTCGCCGATGGATGTCGGTCGCGGGCCGTCTCGGCGATCCGATCGACGATCGGCGCGACCTCGACCGGAGCAAGGTCGGTGGCCGGCCCGCGGTCGATGAACCGCTTGATCTCGGCAGCACCCTCCGCCAGTCCGGCGAGGTTGCGTCCGGTCGTCTCGATGCGTCTCGCATAGTCGACGATCGCCTCGTCCTCGGCGATCCGGGCGATCTCGCTCGCGAAGCCGAAGACCACGTTCAGCTCGTTTCGCAGGTTGTGCCTGAGGATCCGGTTCGTCACCTGGAGATACCGCCCGCGGTGTTTTTGCTCGGTGATGTCGGTGTAGATCCCGAACGCACGGGTCGTCGAGGCTGATTCGTAGACGAACCCACGGAACAGGAACTCCCGGGGGCCGTCAACGGTCCGGCGGCGGAGCTGATCGATGACCACACCTTCCTCGCGGACGCGTTCGTCGATAGATGGCTCGCCGCGCTCGTCGGGGGTCCCATATCGGAGGTCCAGTTGGCGTATCGATTCATCCTCTATCGCGGCCGGCTCGTACCCGAACTGTTCGGTGAACGCCTCGTTGATCGAACGCACCACCGTGTCGTCTTCGAGGTGTTCGACCTCCATGATGGGGTCGGGGATCTGCTCGAACAGCCGGTGGAACCGATCGCGTTCGTGATCGAGTGCCGTTCGGGTCCGGGTGAGTTCGGTGATATCGTCGATCGTCGCGACCACCTGTCCCGGCTGGGATGGGAGCGGCGAGAGCCGAATACGTCCCCGACGAGGGGAACCGTTCGACCGGCCCACGGTGATCTCGATGGTCTCCTCGCCGTCGTCTTCGAGCGCGTCGAGCCCATCCGAAACGCGTGCGGCCGCCGGCGGCGGAAGCTGCGCCGTGATGGGTGTTCCGATGAGGTCGGATCGCGACGAGTCGAGCCACGCCGTGAGTGGCTGGGTCGCATACACGACATCCTCGCCATCGAGGACACAGACCATGTCGTCGACCGTCTCGAGCACCCGTTCGTAGGTGTGAAGGCGGTTCTCCCGGTCGATCCGGTCCATCGCGGCGGCCGCGTTCGTCGCCAGCAACTGAACCACCGAGACGTCCCACTCGTCGAAGGCGTCCGTCGCCGTTGAGCCGACGCTCACCACGCCGTGTTCGGAGAGCGGGACCGCGATCAGCGACCGAACGTCCCCGTAGTCACGATCGGCGTCCAGTTCGGCGGGGCCCCGCTGGACCTGTCGTCTTCCATTTTTAAACGCGCGGCCGATCGATCCCTCGCCGGGCGCGATCGTGGGTCGATCGCCGAACAACTCGGTCACCTCGTCGGTTCGGGCGACCACTTCGAGCACATCACTGTCGGGGTCGTAGAGGCGCACGCCGTTGATCGAATGGCCCAGAATGCCGTCGATGGCATCCACGAGGTGTTCGGCGACCGCCCGTTTTCCGTCGCTGAACTGGAGACGCTCCGTCGTCTGCAGGAGGTTTTTCAAGGCTTCCTCGCGACGTTTTCGTTCCGTGATGTCCCGGAAGAACACCGAGAGTCCGCCGTCGGACGGGTATGCGGCCACGTCGGTCCAGAGATCCAATGGGGCGTAATACTCCTCGAAGGAGACCGACTCCTGTGTCTCCATTGCCTCACGATAATACTGCTCGTATCGCTTCCCCAACGCGTCCGGGAACTCCTCGAAGACGTGTGCACCCGACAGTTCGTCCGCCGGCGCTTCGAGCATCGTCGCCGCCGCGTCGTTGAGATAGGTAAATCGCCACTCGTCATCCAGCGCGAAGAAGCCGTCATCGATCCGTTCGAGCGTCCGCTCAAGACGATCGACCGCCTCCGCGCGTTCCTCACGGGCCCGCTTGCGCTCGAAAGCCCCCCCGAACCAGTCCGCCAGCAACTCGACGAAGAGCCGCTCCTCGGTCGTAAATGGTCGCGTGCGGGGGTTCTCGTCGGCGAAACAGAAGGTCCCAACTACCCGGTCTTCGACGGCTACCCTGCCGCCGATATACGTCTCAAGGCCGAACGTCTCGTAAGCCGGGTCGTCGTGCCACCCCTGTGCGGACGCCTCCGTGAGCGACATCACCCCGCCGTCCTCGATGGTCCGTCGGCAGTATGTCGTCGCGAGCGGCAACGTAGCGTCGGGCTCAAAGCGGTCCCCCTCAGCGAGTGCCGCCAATAGGCCGTCGGCGCCTTGCTGGTCGATCAGATCGAATCTGGAACCGTCCACCTGCGCGGCGAACCCGATCGGTAGGTCGAGTTGCTCGCGTCCCAGCGACAACAACGCGTCGAGTGTCTCTTCCAGATCGGTGCCCCGATCGGCGGTGATCCGGATGAACCGCTCCAGAAACTCGCTCGACAGCGGGGGGCCCGACTCGACCCGGTCGTCACCGAGCGTCCGGATGCGCTCGGTAAGCGTCTCACCGTCGTCCTCGAGCCGTCGACCCGAGACGTATTCGACGCCGACTCGGCCCGCGTCTATCGCGATGTCGACGTCATCGTCCACGGTATAGACGAGTATCGGCACCTCGGGGTACCGATCGCGGAGACGCTCAAGGTGGGTCTGGGTCGCCTCCGTTCCCTCCGAGCGGGAGTTTATGCTGTCGTCGTCCATTCGGACGACCACGACGGTTGGTGTCCGCTCCGAGCGACGGTCGCCGCTTCCGACACCGTCGCCTGCGTCGGGCGTATTCCCGTCACCGTCGTTTGAGGCGGTGCCGTCGGGGTGGACCGTCGTTGCGGGGGGCAGGTCACCCCACGCGGAGTCGACCGGGGAACCGAGATGCAGCGGCCGATCGCTCGCCGTCATCGATCGAATTCGGCCCTCCCCGTGCGATCACGTTCCGCCCCGACGTCCCAAACGCGATCCAGCGGCAACCCTTCTAGGGGCTGAGTTGGTAGGATCCACCCAGCCGTCCGGTAGTGCGGGAGTGGCCATGCGCTCGGGCCGCTAGCCGCCCCAATCCGGTCGGGTGTGTTGTTCATTTACCGTTTTTCTACCCGTCCGAACATAACGGTTCCCGTTCCAATACTCGTTCCTGATTACACGCTCGATCTCTGGCTCGTTAATAAAGACGACGAAGGACTTGAGGAGTGCATCACACAAAAACGTAACTGGGATGGAAGTGGCAATATCGATTCTGCAGATGCCGATGAGAATAGCAATATAAAGAACCGGAGATTACTTGCCGCTCGGTTTCAGGAGACGGACCGGGTATTCTATCGACCCGATTGCGGTATTGAAAAAGGGGATGTGCCTTGGGATGTGGAGTCCGGATCATTTATCAAGGGCGATAAAAACGGCAATTCTGCGTGTAACTGGTGACTGAGGCTTCCCTTGCTGTCTTTGATCGCCGGAGTTACGTCCCGCTCCCGTTTTGATACCCATAGATGTCTACCATCCTCGTTACGGGAGCCTGCGGCGGCGTCGGCAGCTGGACGGTCGAACACCTCGCTCGCGAGGGCCACGACGTCGTCGGCGTCGACCTCCGAACACCTCAAGG
>SL_4KL_010_BRINEDRAFT_10002064_pt1 | contig 11308 bp, 14 predicted proteins | sample SodLak_010_BRINE_2_FD_10664 | JGI IMG/M metagenome (IMG submission 10664) | reverse complement strand
AGCACATTTGCTCCATGAAATCAAACACCATTCATTGCTCTGCTGCATTTTCTTGAATGTGACTGTACACCACAGCATGCAGCTCCCAGAGCTCAAACTCGCTCGCACGACCTACCCCCACAGTTTTTGGTGGCCACCTCTTTATGCCAGCACTGACCAATTTTGTCAGCTGCACATTGCATCTTGTGGGGAAGACAACACTGCTCTCGGCCATACTGCGCATCGCTGCCCTTGGTCACATTGCGCACATGCAGAAATGGGTGGAGTTAAGAAGGGCAGCCATGTGGCCATCTGGGGGGCTGGCCCTGTTGGCATCCTAGCTGCGCACTGCAGCTTCCACTTGGGGGCTGCAAGGGTTGTACTGATAGACAAGGTTAAGGACAGGCTGCAGTTTGCGGCGTCCCGCATACACGGATTGGAGGTGGGTTCATGCAGGGATGCATGAAATGCAGGCAGGCTCACACAGAGATTGGAGGTTGGCTCACACAGCAATGCAAAAGGGGCAGGGCGTTGTGGTTCGGGGGCCTGCCCTGCTCACACCATGCTCTGCAAGCGACAAATGCGGAAGGGGGCTGACATGGCAAGGTTTTAAAAAAGGCAGCACCCCAAGTATGCTGTCCTGCGGACAGCCTTGAAACCTTGCCTCCCATGCAGAGCTTGTGTGAAATGCGCACACCCCTTTGGTGCTAGCACTTGCCCCACCAATACTGCTCTGCAAACAATTGACTTCTCCAGCACCAAGGTCGACCACACACTGCACACCCTCTTTAAAGATGACATGGAGGGACCTGACGTGTGCATCGAGGCTGTAGGTACGTCTGGTCATCTACGCCTGTGCGTGTCAACAGAGACTTGGCACCTTGCTTGTGCTGTCTCGAGGGCAGCTGGGCAAGAGCACGCTACTGCAGCATGGTTTTGCGCTGATGTCTTGTGGGACAGTACTGCCGCCTTAGGCAGGACCTTGCTTGCACCATATGGCATGTGGTAAACAAGGTAAACAAAGTGATGGCAGCACTGCAGCAAGGACCGCTTACCTGTGTCGTGCAGGCATCCACTACACCAAGTCGTTGGTGCACAAAGTGGAGCAGAAGGTGGGATGGCAATATGTGTTTGTGCTGAGTTTAAAGTGGTTCGAGTCAAGTGCAAACAGCATTTGAGCAACTTGAAGCTCGTCCTCTCCTTCATGACTTTGCAGCCAAATGGCACCCCTGCAAATTAAAGTTCCCTCTTGCCATGACTATGACCACTTTGGCAGGTTGGGCTGGAGACCGATGCAAGTGATACCCTGAATGAGATGATCCGCAGCTGTAGAAAGGGAGGCACTATCAGCCTTGTGGGGGCATATGGAGGTATGCACCCTCCAAGACTTTTACCTCTGTGTGGCGGGCTAGGTATCTAAGCAGTATGTTGATTTGACATGTACCCTGGCCGTTGACTGGATCAATGTACAAACTTATTGACCACTAGCTACTTTCAGGGCATGTGCATTGGATGAAACAAAAAAGGGAAGAGCAAATGTATCGGTGCTGATGATTGATATTCAGGCTTCACCAACCACTTCAACATTGGCGCATTTATGGAGAAGGGTCTGACCATGAGAGGAGGCCAGACGCCGGTCCAAAGGATCTGGCCAATCCTGCTCCCCAAGGTGAGACTTGTGCCGCATATTTTCAGGTTGCCTGCTCCAGAATGCAAATAGCTTACACAATGACTTGTCATGTTGCTGCTGTTGGCTTGTTGCAACTTGCCTCAACATCCGCTTTTCAGGTGAAAGCAAAGGAGCTGGACCCCACGCTGGTCATCACGCACATTTTCAATGGGTTGGACAGGGGCAGCGAGGCCTACAAGCTATTTAATGACAAGCGCGATGGGTGCATCAAGGTGAGATTATGATGTTGCTGGAAGCAAAACCAATCAATCAAAGTCCGAGCAGTTGGCCACAAGGTAATCCTTGTTGTTGGCCATCTCTTGCACTCCAGAACAGACCTAAACCTGTTCTACACAATCTCCCCCTACATTCCAGAATGCATGTGCCCCCTGGTCTCTAATGTAGGTTGAATAAGTAATATTCTTGTGAGATGTTCTGTCCACACAGCTCAGTGCGAATTCCTTACTTTTCTGCACCATCCCTCTTGTTCAGAACTTTAGGGCATAATTGTTTGGCTAGTACATCTATATTTTCCTCACAACCTTACTTGTCTTTTGCACAGGTGGTGTTCAAGCCACATCAACTACGCGGGGCTCAAGAGCCTTCTCCAACCTAGCATGCTGGATGAAAACATTGCAGAATTGGGCCAGGCGGTGCATCTATGCCAAGAATGTACTATCGTTGACATTTTTGACAAAGCATAGTTGTTTTTAATTTCATGATTGTCTGATGCATGTTCACACCTTAAAACTGCTTTCTTTTTCTTGGGATGACCCTTTCATCTGGTCTGCTGATGCTGCCAATGGGTGCCGTAACCAGCTTTTGTTTCCAGCATTACATTAGAGCTAAAAAATCAAAACATAAAGTCCTTGCAATCAGAGGCAGAAATTTGTTGAGCAGCAAGCAGCACATGGGAACTCCAAAATGGGCGACTTAGAGGCCATTCAAAGATGACTCATTTTGAATGAGAATTTTGAATGAGAAGTCCTCTAGTAGGGCAATGTATGTGAGGAAGGGAGGAGGAATTAAAGATATTTCAGTGGACTTACAGCTGCTCAAAAAGAACTTTGTGCACTGGCTCCTCTACTTGGAGTGATGTGTTAACAGACTGATTGACATATTCGTATTTATGCATTTTGCTGTGTTGCCCGCTGGATCTGTGTCCCTGGCCAGTTGTCTTCCTGTTTGAGCAAAGAGCTAGCACTTTTCAACAGCTAGCAAAAAGCCAGTCCAAATGCTAGCACTTTTCAACTGAAAGGCTGTGAGCTGGCCAATTGTTGGTTTGAACAAGTAGTAGCACCTTCCATTTAATTTGACAGGTGTGGCATCATGCCAGGATGTGCAATTTATACCACCTGTGTGAAGGTTGGTCATATGGCCCACACCAATGAACTGCTTACTCTATCTTTAAGCTCCCTGAAGAAGAAACTTCCTGGATTCCAGAGGATCTAAGGGGGAAAGCTTTTTACTCTTGTAGCCACCTCTTCAGCAAATTTCTCAACAGACAGGATATTAGTATTCAACTTTGCTAGACTCTTTTGCATCACATCGAACGATCTTTCAAAGACAGCACTTCTTGACAAGACATTGCCAGAAAGGTGAAGTCAGCACAAACAGTTTGGACTGCAAAAACAGTTCAGCAAGGGCTAACAAAATTGCATACTTGTCACCAAACCCCACCCAGGGTCCCTTTGCACACTGCAAAACGTATTTTGTTGCATTGCTCAGAGTCCAGATCAGAAACTTTGCCTGCTAGTGGAAGATTCGCTTTCCCTTTACATCCTGTGGTGCTCCTTGTGAACAAATAAATCAAACTTACAGTGCTGCGCAAGTCATCATGCTTGAAGCAATGATTGCTTGCGGAAGAGCGTGATATCAACAAATCCCAATAGCTGCTGGCAGACAGCTTGCTGTTAGCCCTTTGCCTCATTGTCCGTGTGCGTGCTGGGGTCCGGGTAGGCACCAAAGCCAAGATTGTCCTCGTAGCTTGGATTTGTGATGTTGTCTGCTGCACAGGTACAGTGGTTTGAAAAGCGGTTGGTTGCAAACTTGAGACCTTAAAAGATTAACGCGCAACTGCTGTCTTGATTTTGTGTGTCAAACACGAACACACAATAATTTCCTGTGATTGCCATAGTGATTGCCATAGTGATTGCCATAGTGAGGGGCAAAGCCACACAATACTCACGCATGGGCTCTTCATCCTTGCGCTGTTCAGGTGGGAATGGGATCTCAACATGGCTGTGCGCAGCTTGGCCCCCCGTGTTCAAAGGAGGCGCATAGCCTCTGGCCTGCATCATGTGCACATCCATTGTTCAAGCTTTTATTCCATCATGACCACCTGCATGTGGTCAGCAGCACAGCAAACACCATCCACCCTCCTGCATGGCAGGAAAGGCGTGCACCTTCACAGCATTAGGCACCTGTTCTGTCCGGATGCTTAAGTAAATGCGACTTATTAATGCTAGTGTGCTCTGCCCACTCTTCTGGTTTGCCGCCTGTTGATGTCAGCCAGCACCATGCTAGCATGACCGTTGCTTACCTCTGCAGCAGGCGCATTTGCCAGATGGGCCTCAGGGTATGAGGCTGTCAGCGCTTCGACCACGAGTGTCGCCAGCCTGCACGCATTTCATAAAAGGGTGATGCCATAAAATTACACGGCCATGCTCTAGCCCTTGAACAAGACTGCAGATTGTGAAAGTAGCCACCAAAAAGGAGCGCGTTGGTGGCAATCTTGAGGAAGCAGGTGTAGGTATGGCAGAAGGGCAACTCAGGGCTCTCAGTGTAGCCTCGACGGCATTCAGTAATGACTCGTCTTGAAGATATCATGCAGGTTCTCATGCACGCGCTTGAGGGACTTGGGTTGATTTTGGGTGCATGTGCATACGCAGGCAAACATAGCACAGTTGTGCAGATAAAAGGATTTATGCATGCGCAGAAGTTTGGTTAAGGCCTCTACCACAGCTCAGATGTTTCAATGTAAAAAAATCCCTGATGAAAGGGGGAAGCATCGGAGCAAAATAATTCCATTTACACACACTGTGCCTTTCCTGTAAGCAGATGCCGGATTCTGGCCCGTGCATAGCAGCCTGCTGGCAATGGCGTGCTCGCCGCCTGGGGGACCTGAGCTCAGGGCACACAGATAACTGCATTGGATGCGTTTTAGACAAGGTTATTGATCCCACAGACTTAGAGATAGCCTAGTTCTTGCTGCAGAGTGGACCTGCTCCGAACACACAGCACATAATACCACCAGATGCTGGGTGTGCACTCAGGTCAATGTGAGTAGAGATTGGTAGGCAGCATGCTTTGACTCAGCCCGAAGGCAGCAAGCACCCAAGGTAAGCCAAGCAGGGCTTTGCAAGCTCACCGGTGACTACCTCAGCGCCATTTTCTCTCAATCGGCTTTCAAGCAAGAAGGGCACCAGCTTGTCCTTGCCACTTGATTGCTCCTCGGCATCACTGAAGCACGTCAGGGTGTGCCCCTTTATGAGCTGCACACAGAGCACAACACAGCGCAGTGCGCCTTGAAATGTTGCGAAAGCTACAGGAGCACATGCCAGCATCCGTCAGCCTGGCAGACTAAAGTTTTTCCAGACATCCTCAACAGGAGAGACAGAGTTAAGGGCTCAAAATTTCACATGTGAAGTACACCCACTCACAGGCCCGCCTGTGCCATCTGGCTGCGCTGGCACACCCAGTAGAGCAGCAGGTCCTGCGCACACATTTGCGCTCACTCTTGTGTTGCATGTGCACGATACCATTATACTCATGAGGCCGCCCACTCTTGTGAATGCGCCCCCATGCTGCGAACACAGTCGTCAGCTCAAGTTTTGCCGCACGCATATGGATTGTTTGGAATGGCAGGATCACGGTCGGGTCACTCCTACAAAAAGAGTGACAGCCACAATCAAGAGTGAGGTGTTGTGTGGGACCCACCATGACAGATGGCGGCGATGGGAATTCGGGCTGCGTTGGCTTCGCTCAGCAAGGCAGCCAGCTTTCTATCCTGCTCATGCGGTGCACATGTGGCAGGATGTGCTACTCAAAAATGCTACAGACAAACAACAGACACAGAGAGGCTAAAGGTTGGCCTTGGCACACACAAGAGCAGATAGGTGTGTGCACCTTCTTCTCCCTCCTCGCACACAGTCAGCCCCCTTGAGCACAAGCTAGAAGACCCTTTCTGCCAATGCTTGCATGTGAACTTGCCAGTGCAGTGCTAGCATTTGGATTGGCACAGCCGTTGGGCCAGAGGCTATGCCTGCCAGGTGGCTGCCCAAGAGGCACACCTGAGGGAGATCAAAGGAGCATCCGTGCCCGCCAGGTATGAAGATAGCACTGTAGACCCCGTTCACCTGTGGCGAGTTCCACAAGCAACAGCATCGTGTCATGCAAGACTTTGCAACTGGACGTGTCTAGCTGCCCCCCGGAGCTTGCAGGCTTGTCAAAAAATACTGAGGCTTCTTAAGTTGCACCAAGTTGCGCACCGGCCTCCCACCATGCAGAGCAAACATCCCACCTTGTCGATCTTGTGCAGGGGTATGGAGCTCTTGAGGAGCTGCATTGCTGCATCTGAAAGACCATGCAGGGACATTTTGTGTACATGGCCAGTATATGTATGTGTTAATAGATCTGTGTTGCATGTCTACATGTGCGGAATTTTTTGTGCAGCATTGGCCTCCTGCACAAATGAAAGCACATAGAGTTTAAACCTACCATTTGCCATGAAGAGCTCTGCCTCTTCACCAGCTTTGCCAGTTTCAGCCAGCTTCAAAGATTTGGGATCAACAGGCACTGAGGATGCGCAGACAGACAATTTATTTGGAGCTGCAGGGCATCTCATCACGTGCAGGCAAAGCAGACACTACAGGCATGAGCGAGCTGACAAAAACTTTAAACACAGCCGCCTGCAGGGCACTTGCTCGCACCTGGACCGCCCTTTGGGCTGGCAATGTGGCAATCGTAATGATTCGCCTTGAATATTGTGTATGGAATGGCAATTTCTGAGAACCTGAAAGAAAGAGCAAGAAGGTGCCCCCTAGATATTTGGCATACATGCACAACTCCTCCAAGGTGGGTTAAATGCACACGCATGATCAGACCTATGACAGAGATCTCACCAAGCACCCGTGGGTGTCCCATCCAGCAGCGCGTCTGCTGACGTGCAGATGAGCAGAATGGGCTTGTTGTCTCTCACGTTAACATTTAAGAAGCTCGTCACGTCACGGTCGTGATCGTACAGGTTCATGACTTGCTTGTATGTACTTCCACCGTACGGCGTGTTCCGATCACTGATAATTCAGAGCGCCAAACTTGTTCTCGGAGCAACAGTGAAAAAAAATGTTCGAGCGTCACGCTGCTTGTCCTATGTTTTCGACTGAGAAGGTTGTATTTCGCGATTTTTGCTTTATCAACTTCACCTTCGATCCGCATTCGGTATGTGCCAACAGCCATAGTTTCATAAAACGCGGTGGCGTGGGTGTTATATAATTTGTGGCCAGCTGAGCTGCTGCCCCGTTACTTGTCAGATTCCTCTGGCAGTCCAACGGTCTATCTTTTCAACTTTCTATGGTGCGCACAGTACTGTCCGCTTGAGATCATCTGCAGGGAAATTATTTCCCTGCAGATATGATCTGGAGTCGCATGTTCGTTTTAATGCCTGATGCCACCTTGCTATTCGCACCTTGAGCTCCCTAAGCATGTCATGAGGAATGTGAGCAGTTTTCGTTTGCGTGCACATCATGTGCACAAGAGAATGACACTCTCGCGGGGGAATCCTCCATCTGCATTTCCAGCTGGCCACTGTGATAAGTGTTTCTGTGCTGCTGTTCAAAATGAGCTGCATGTTCTTTTTTACTGTCAAGACTGCATGTGTGCTCTCTCAGAAAGAAGTATTCGTTCCTTTTTCCCCTTTCTTCCAATTTTTTTTTGTGGAGGCCCCTTGTGTTGTGCATGCCTTGCCTCGTCAGACTGTCTTTGATTTCCTTTCTCAATGTCACAACAAACTCTGCCATTTCATCTCGGACATAATGGACTTTTTTTGGCTGGCAAAGACCAGCAACAAACCAATCAGCCTAATGGCCAGGCTGGCAGTTAATCCTAACTTCAAGTTGTAACATGTAACTTATGGTATGTGGGGCCGGGTCTAGCTCCATCCAATGAGCTCTGTGATCAGGCCATGATCAGGTGTGGGCTTGGAAGGCATAGTCAACCCTAACTTGAAACTTGTAGGCATGGACATGACTGCCCGAGCCTGCAAGCTCACAGCTGTGAGCTCATGCCTTGTCAAGTAAGTTCAGGCCTTGTTGCTCACCAGAGAACGCCAAGAGAACTTGTGCAAAAGCATTGTTTGCACACAATAATGACCAGAACAATGCGCACAGGCACCTTTTCACGAGCATGGCTTTATCAATCAAGATTGGCAGTGACCAGCAAGCCCAGCAGTCTACCCATCTGGCTGATTGTCTAAACCCATTGTAACCTTAATTAAGATTGAGAAATGGCAGAATTTTGGCACGGAAATATGCATTTGGGGCTCATGCATTCCAGCACGCTGACTCATGTCCTTGGAGGCATGGAGCGCGTGCGCACTTCTTTACTGCTGGTGTGGCTTAAAGATATCTCCATCGTTGCGCACTCCTTTATCGCAGGGTACATAGTGCGTACATGCTTTCTTTGCAAGTATAAAGCATGTCTGCACTACTGTCGTGAGCATTTTTTGTGCAGGAAGAGCAGTACAAGTGAATTAGTATATTGTAGACACCCAAGGTCGTTAATGAAAAGGAGCTGCTGGTGCAGTGTCAAGTGTACACCGAGCTAGAAGCCCTTTGCCAGAGCAATTTAGTAAGGACGCATCTGGAGTGAAGACAATGCTGAAGCACAGGAAAGCACTGCAACAGCTGCAATGCTCATCAGCAATAAGAGTACCAAGTATGCAGGACGCGGCACAGACGTTTGCAAGTATTAGAGGAATGGAAGTCATTATTCTTATATGACGATCAAGGTTCAGCGATCGAGAAGTAGATGAGCTCTTCCCCAAATGGGCGAAGGTGGCAAGGTCATTTCAAGATTAACCATCAAGTGCCTTCGAGGCTATGGTACACACGCTCAAACTTTTAGCTCTTCCAGCTTTGACGGTGGCAAGCGGTGGTCATAAAGCGCAAGAGTATCTGGGGCCTGCACGTCTTTCAGCAGGCTGTAGAACTCCTCCTTGCTGCAAGAGCACAGTGCAAGAGCAATGGCATCATCCATCAGGGAGGCATATTGCCATGAGTACAGAGATCTCTCAGCAGTAAGCAGGAAGTGAGGCCAACACCAACAGGAGGAGTGAGTAAGAGGTTTGTTTTAAATTCAAGCTTGCCACAAATGCAATTGGGCCTAAGCCTTGCAAATTCAACTTGCAAGCATCCCCTCGCATCATAACTGACCAGGACTGAGCGGCATTGGCTTGACTTTGACAGGGTTACAGAAGCAACATAGAAATATCTTAACACAACACACAATTGCGGATACTCAGGAATGCGCTAACACAGGCATCTGTGACCAGCGTAACAACTGTTCATGAATGGCGCACCTGATCTTGCCATCTTCATTCGTATCTGCCTCTCGCAGCATGGCACGCGCCTCCACTTCCCGCTCTGCCTCTCCTCCAGCAGCACCTTCATTTGTAAACGTGAACGTTGCAAAGCGGTGTGCGTCTGTGTTCCGGAGTGTATTATGTAAAGACACGGACTGCTGCAGGCCTCTGCTTTCTAAAGATTGATTACAAGAAGCTTGGGTGTGCTTAATGGAATATTGCTTGTTAGTAGCCACACTAGAAAAGACCACAAGCGGACCAGCAGGGAAGGAGGAGGTTGCTTGGTTAGGCCAGCTGCGCATGTAAGCAAAAGCATCTCTTGTTTGCTGCCTGTCAACCTCATGGAAAGCATGTTTGACGTGTGCACAGAATAGTAGCTGCAGTCCTGGGAAAGCTCTCTAGGCTGCAGGCAAGGCACGCACTACTTCCAGAGTACCCAGCTCGTCTTTCAAGATGGACACGCAAGAGTTCGTGTCATGAGCCTCACTCACCTCTTGGCTGTGTGGGGATGAGATCCATCAGCTCTTCTAACGAAATGAACCCATCACCATCTGTGTCTATCTTCTTGAAAGCCATGTCAATGAACGTCTGCGCCCAGCAAGGAAGGGGATGCGACCAGGAGGTGGTCCCGATTTTCCAATCAAACTTCATCAATGCACGAGAGACGGGTCTACTTTCAGAGGCTTGATGATTGATAGGCGCACAGTACTGGGAGAAGCATCGAACGTGTGCAAAGGCTTGAAGCGAAAGCGGGAGTTCCCATGTCCGGCACCAACACTCAGATGGCCCCATGTCAGCATATATGCATGGTCCCATGTCAACCTATTTGCACGCACCTGCCATGTCTGCTGCTTTTGAAGCTCATCCCAATCCAAGAGCGTCGTGACAAACCTGAAGGGCAAGGGCGCAGATGTCGTGCAGGAAGCAGAGCTACCATCTGATCAGGTTGAGAGGTGGGTGGACAAGACCAGACGGCCCATGGGTATCTAGCAAGACTAGCAGCAATGGTACCAACTTGGCATGCCTTCAAATATGTGCTGGAGCTCTTGACTTACTCGTTGAGGTCTATCTGGCCATCGTAGTTGGCGTCAATGCCGCGCAACTGCAAAGTAAGGGGCAGATGCATGCATCAGCGCTGCTAGTGGTGAGGGGGTTGGTGTCATCAGGTATGGGGAGAGGATCAGAGGATGGGGTTGCTGCTTCTGGTCAATCAGGCCATGATACTGCATGCACAGCGAGTGCCTGCGTTGGAGGGCATGAAATCAGTGCTCAAGGTCAGTGCGAGGGCACAGAACAGAAGCATTATGGCCCTACATCACAAGCACCTGTGCCGGATCGCTGGCACGTGGGCTCCTAATGGAGTTTGTCCGAGGAGTGCTTGTTGCGGACGTGCGCACTGGCAAGGTGCCAAGCCACTGATGTACGGTTTGGGCCTGCCCAACTGGCTCTTTGCGCAGGCCGCCTGAACACCCAATTAGCCCCTGCGAGCCAGCAGTGCTGGTGCATGGCAGGCCCATCACCACGCCCCTGCGGTACCCACCACCACGCCGCTTTAGCACGGGTGCATGGCAGGTAATGAATTGGCCCCTGCGCGGTTGCTGCAGATCCGTGCACTCTGCCTGTGAATGATGAATGCTGCAGGATGGACTGCCCAATCAGAGCTGCCGGTCCGGTCCCGTCGCGGATAGATGGTGATACTTGAAAACGAAAACCCCCTCATAAATACTGCACATGCCTCCACAAATCAACAGCAACACACAGCAAGACATGAAGTTTTCACTCCTACTGATCACTTTCCTTTCCCAGTCATCAACAAAGCGCAAAAGGCTGCATTTTGCACTGCCTCCCCTCATTGCACGCGCATGCCTTAACGCGCATGCACACACACAAGGCCAGGCCAAGCTGAGGCAACATGACATGCCGGTTGTGCCAGCTCCACACTCCACCGTACCCGCGACTTCACACCACCTGCCGCCCTTTTTCACTTGCCCCTCCTCCCATCAAGTACTCTGTCCTACCACCCCTTGTTGCTGTCAGTTGCTACTCCCCTTGTGTGTGTGTGTGTGTGTGTGTGTGTGTGT
>SL_4KL_010_BRINEDRAFT_10002063_pt1:0-10000 | contig 11311 bp, 9 predicted proteins | sample SodLak_010_BRINE_2_FD_10664 | JGI IMG/M metagenome (IMG submission 10664) | reverse complement strand
AGCTGAAAACCCATACATGACAGTCAGGAAAGGGCTGTGCTCACTCTGCTGATCAGGATCTAAAGTCAAATTTCCCAGGGCTGCTAAGCCAAACATACATTTGGAGTATTCACGTGATTGATATTCTCTGTCTTAGTACATTGCTGTCCAGCCTTTATGGAATGCAGGAGAAAAAGACGCAAGAACTCCACAACTTCAACAAGCAAGCAAGCACTAAGCCCCACACCTGAACACGCTTTGTCGCCATGCGGCTGAAGTAGCCACCCTCCACCATGTACTGCAGTGCTCGACGAATCTGCTGGCCATCGGCATTGACATCCATCATCACTGGATACACCGGCTCTTCTGTTTGCGACAGACCTATGCATTACAACAAGGCATGCATGAGCAAACAACAGTGTTGGAAGATATGAAATGGGGTCCAGGAAGCTGCGGGTGCCCTGCGATACAAGCAGCTTGCTGAGCTAAACGCCCACGACCCATGCGTCCCTAAAACATGCGTCTGCAGAAGCCCATGCTGGCTAAGCGCATCTAAAGTTGGCACAAATGGAGCATTCCATAGCAGAGGGCAGTGCTCAAACTGACTCGTTGCCCAGGTTAATGCCATGGGCTGTAGAAAAAGAGGTGCAGTAATCTAAAACAGAAGTGCCACAGACACTTCTTAAATGGGAGACAAAGGCGGCATGGCCACACGGCACACAACCCAGGCTGCACAGGAAGCAGATTGTTGGCATTACTTCTGCATGAGAGCCAGCAGCATGTAGGTCTTAAGTTGCATGCTTGACACGACCTTGTTACTCTGAGCATAAGGGTTGGAAAAAGAGAAGAGCAAGTTCTGAACAGGCCATCATCAGGTTACCCATGCTCAAATATTTTCCTAAGCCTCCAACACCCAGTGCCATTGTTACACATTGCCAGCAGCCGGCATGCTGCAGGCACATTGTACTCACCCTTTACATTAGGAGGAGCGCTCTGGAAACCGTGAGGCACCTGTACGCAGCCAATCACAGGAAAACAGGTTGATGTGCCAAATGCGGCACACACAGCATACTATGTGCGTCACCACAGAAGGGACAACCAAGGACAGAGACAAAAAAAAGTCAGGAAGCATCTCCATGTTTTCAAGAAGTGCAGATCACATTAGAAGGACTATTTGGAAAAGGGGTGCTTTCCTGGGCTGTCTGTGCCTCACAAAATAGGCACAACAGACAAATTGATCTCAGAAGGACAGCTTCCCGAAATTAGGAGTTTGCACCTTCAACCAGCCCAACACAGGAGTGTGCAAAAACAGCACCCACACAAAAAGTGTGTGCAGATCAGCAATAGCAGCAGCAGCTTGTAGGTTTGTTATCAGCTAGCATGGACAGAGTCCCACTCCAGGCGTTTCAATGCGCTGAGCAACTTTTGGGCCTTGAGGCGAACACAGGAGGCTGCAAAACTAGGATATGAAACAAGATGTATATGTGCAGCAAGCTGCCTGCCCTCACCCCAAAGCGGTTAAGCTCAGCTGACCCTTTGGTGGTGTTGTACCTACACGCATAACACAGGGGGAGCAAGGCAAACACAGTGTGCGCTAGTAACCGGCCGAAGAACTCTGGCAAGGGAACGGGATGTATGACAAAGAATTTGCATTGCAGTGCAGAACGACAGTTGAATGCAAGCTTTTCAGTAAAAACTTGTTTCAAACAACTAGGGTGCGCCTAAGGGTAGTAGAAGAGACAGTGAGGCAAGCAACAGTAAAGCTAGTTGCAACCAGTTGATTTATACAATGTCAGGCTTGAAAAAGCGTAGCAGGTGTCAACTGGAAATCATGAAGATTGGCGAACAACAAGCATTAAAAGGAATGCAAACCTTAATCATTTACTCATTCTGGCGACTTTGCATGCAAGCTCGTGTCAGTCCTTACGCACCAGCCATCTGCAGTGAGCCCAGGGTTGAACATAGGGCTGGTTGACACAAACGCTGGGTCTACACCTGGAGGGGCATTCGCGATTGCGCAAGTAGCAAGCCTGGCACAAAAGATACAATTACAAGTTACAGAAGCGGGACATTGTTCATAAAATCTTCCAATTGACGCCTTGCACGTGCACGCATGAAGCATAAATGGCTAGCAAATGGTTCCCAGCTTTTTCTCACAGCGAAACCATGCAAGGCACGTCTTTTAAAAGGCATTTTATCTAGGATGGGCATAAATTCAAGGTAAAAGGAATGCCACACACCTATCCAAACAGTGTCTGATGGGCCCTGCCCACTGTTTGAAGCATCCTCATCCATGGCAGCTTGCAGCCGTGACATGCTGCACTCTGCCGCCAGGTCAAGCGCCAGCGCACCTGCGGGATGTGCATAACACCAAGCAAAAGAGTAGAAAGAGACTGCAGAGATTGCAGGAAGCACATAGTGTTATAACACTAGTTAGAGCTGCAGCCAGCCCTTGGACTGCTAAAGGGAGTTTGCACTCTGGGGTCCTATAAGCAGCAGCGGGCAAGTTCCGTCCTGTATGGCCGTGCGCAAAGACATGCATGTAATTGTCTGATTTTAAGTGCTGGTAAGTTAGCACATGCCCTGGCTTATTCATGCACACAAGTTTCAAATGTTGCAAAGCTCTACATGCCACGCAGCATTTGGATGCATATCTGTCAAACCAAACAGCTTGAAGCAGTGTTTTCCTAAATAAATAAAGTTGCACATTGTCAGCCTGAATGCTGGGTGACTTGATAACCATGCGATGACATTCAGACTCTAAAATACAGCCAACAACCACCTCGTTTTCCATCCTATCAAGGAATTGTATCTACGCAAGTGTGCAAGCTGCCATTTGGTCCATACAAGCAGGCAAAGACCACACAGGAGCCAAGTGCAATATGGAACGAGGCAAGATATGCCTCTGGCCTGGCAAATAGGAACACAAAAGCAAAAAGCATCCATGTGTACCTAATGAGCTTGTGTGTGAGTGTGCATGCCTGCATGCGTGCAAGTGTTGAGGTGGGATTGAACGGGTACCAAAAACGTAATGAATGACAACAATATTGACACCACTTACAACAATAGCAATACACATTGTTAGGATATGTGTGTTACAGTAAGAGGACTCGGCAGAACACTCACCCTCTCTACAAACACTAGAGTATCTCCTCCCGCCTGTTATCAAGCTTCTGGCTTGCCTTCGCTCCTGCAGTAAGCAGATATCTAGAGCCCCAGGCTCGGTCTCATGCAAAAGCCCCCTTTAGTGCTTGGGGCAGCTTTCCAGCCATTGAGGCCAGTGAGATGCTAAGGATGTGCAATTGTGAGCAAAGAGGCAAGCTTAAGCAGGGAGGATGCTTCAAGGCCTCACGGCTATTTTTTGGGAAGCAAGCAGGCAAAAGCACAGTGTATACACATGTCACAACTGTGTCTGGGTCTCTCCATGGTTAACGAATAGCATGCCAGTGTGGCTACAGCATGATTTAAGGCAGGAGCCGCAGCCACAACAATGCATGCACAACTGGAATTGCAAGAAAGGGCTAAGGTGTGTGTGCACCAGGTAACAAGGAAAGTGCATGCATAGCTCTCCAGCTCTCTCAACAAGATCCATCCTTTATTGACTAAATATTGACGCCATGATGCAGCAGATGGGAGTCCTGTAGCTTCCCACACCGCATACATCCAAAGTTCCCATACAAAAAGATTGGCATGATTAATAGGGTACGTGTAACCTTAGTTGTAGCATGCCATGCAATAACACCATTGACAAATGCAGACTGCCAAAGAGTTATGTTTGTAATATGCCAAATGCCATGCACAAATGTTATGAAGTACCATGACACTCCAAAACACATGCGCAGAGGTGGACCTCGTGGCTGCAAGCACACATGCCTGCAGGAACATGGAGCCTGCCAGCACTTGGTTGCCTCGAATGCCCACAGTGCGGCTCAGGCCAAGCTGTGCGTCAAGGCTGCTGCCTGCCTCGTCACTAACTCCATCTGACCTGTCGGGCTCATCTGCCTGCACAGCAACAGCAAAGGGGCATGCAGCATGAGCGTGCCCACACTCAGCAGGTGGCACCAGTGTGCACAAGCAGCAGGAGGTGGAACCTTTGCGCAGGTAAAGGAATAGTCATGCCAGCGCATGCTCAAGCGGCACAGTGCTATTCATTCTGACACCCAGCAGCTAATACATGCGCTCCATTTCCAAAGCAACCTGGCAGTGAATGCACAGGTCTGGCACATACACCAGCAATGATGCTCAGGCAGGGGGGGGGAGAATCAACTAGTGTCAAAGCCTCTGGGTAGGTGAGCTGTGCATTCCAAATGAGCCAGCCTGTGGAGGGTCAAGACCCATGGCCAGCTGGGCAACGGAAAGCCTGAACTTAAAGAGAGTAGCAAGCGCATGACAGAGTTGCGGCGCCTGGCATGCTCACAGGACCCACCATCTCCACCTGCTCTCCCACATGTGCAGAGCTACAAGTCAGTGGACGGAAACTTGAGCCACAATGCCAAGGGATCTTATCTGCAGTTAACCAGAATCGAAGTACCAAAAGGCGATCGGTAGCACGGGCCAAGAACTCTGTATACTGCGCACCTGAGAAGTCGAGTGTGAGTGGATGACGCTTAAGCGTAGCAACCTGCGATTCTGGACGAGGGGAAGCCCTGCATGACGTAGCAACAAAAATTGTGGTTCCACTTGCCTGCAGATCCTGGCACCAGTACAAGGTATGGTGGGCTCATCGTGGCTTTTAAAAAGATCGGGCCTCCCTGTTCTAGCTATCTTCACCATTGTTTTGGACAGAGTGAGCTTCCAGGCATAAAATTGGTGTGCTGTGAAATTTGCAAGCATGGCCTGTGTGTGTGCCTTAGGGCGACGCAGTGCAAAGCAAAAGGGTGCCAAGCTGCCTGGAAGCTACCTGTCCAGCCTGGGAAAGGCAGCGATACCTGGAAGTGGAGTCTAGCAGACATAGGCTTGGGCTGGCAGCAAGAGATGTTGCACAAAGGTGGCAGCAGTACTGAAAAAGCAAACTGGGCAGTGCAGCAGCAACAGTGGGTGCCCCACTACCTGCAGCAGTCAGGGCAGCAGGGTTGCTTGGGCTCCTTGACGCTTCCGCTGTGCTCTGGGCTTGAAACTCTCCAGGCTCTTCTAAGATTGGGATGGCAAACTCAAAGCGCGCATCACGGCCTCCCCTTTGGCCCTCCACGCCTGTGTGCGCCAGGAGCACAAGTGCACAGGCATATGCACTTGTACATGCCCTCAAGCTGCCAACACAAAGCTGCCCGCGCGGGTGCAGGCCCCTGCACGATGCGCCCATGTTGATTGTGTACAGCGCCCTGGGCAGCACGGAATGGCATGCACAGCAGGTACAAACAGGATAGGGATACTACATCAGGCTTGCTCCCCTTAAGCTGAGACTGGAATTGAATCAGCATCCGAAGGCCTTGTTTCTATGTGTCTTACACGGAGTGTAGCAGGAAGGCGATGCTCAGCAAGCGCATGAAGAGAAAGAAGAGATTTATGCGCTTGGTGACAGCACTCTTAAGTGAATTATGTGATTGAGCACAGTCCGCACAAGCTAAAATTGAGCATCGGCTTCATGTGTCTACATTTCAACCGTGCTTTACGCTGTGCCTGCAGGGCGCTTTTGGATGTCAACGCTGTGCCTGTGGGGCGCTTTTGATAATGCACTTATCGTGACTTAGCGAGGTACTTACTTGTCTGCAGTCTGAAGGTGGTGCTGTCAGACTGCTGGACATTTAACTTAGATGTTATAAGTACTGGATTAAGAAGGCATCAATCAACTGAGATTACGCTTGTAGGGCATGTAGTTGAACCTGTGGGGGACGCCTAGACATGCTAAAAAAGATACAGGAAGGTTTGGCGCCTATCAGCCACAGTCTGCAGACACGCCTGAATCCCAAAAGCAAAGCGCTTTCCGGTGCCTACAGCGCCGACAGCGCCTGCAGGATTTTCAGGCCACCTCTTGAAGCAATGGTGCGTACAGTGCCTTCAGGATTCTGAGGCCCCCAAAAAACACTCAAGCGCCTACAGCACCTACACTGCCTACTGGATTTTTTGGCCCTAACAACGATTATGGCGCCTGAAGTGCATGAAGCGCCCACAAGCCCCTTTACCATTTTTTTACCCTGGCCCTGAACCGAATGACAGGAAAATTAGAAAATAAGACCTCCGTTGCGATAGGTGCGGGGCGCCATTATGCATTGACATCATCTTTTTCATAGCCCTTATTTATGCACCCTTGAAAAATAGAGGACAGATTGCCCGTAAAAATCTCACCGCGGGAGTGAGGGGATGTTAGCTGTAAGCACCATAGGCACAGACGGTTTTGGGGGAAAACTTAGAACCCTATAGGGTCTGTAGGCGCCATAGGCGCCGGGTGTAAGGAACGAGTATGCACCTGCCTATAGGTGTACCCTTGGGCGCCATAGGCGCCATAGATGCCCAAAACGTCGTCTCTGGTGTCTACAACATGATAGAGATACCCAAAAGTAAATTTCAATTATAAAGTGCATGTGGGTAGGCAGATGCCTGAAGGCGCACATTGGCCTACGTCTATGCCTTGAGTACGTGCGCCTATAGGCGCCTTTATATGCTAATCCTGCAGGCGTCCTACAGGCGGTTGTGGCACTTATGGCTTCTGCACATGGAACTACACAATGGCGCTATTTTAGGTTAAACGTAGGAGCATGCTCTGACACCCAGCTCAACACACAACCTGATGCAGCAGACGCGAGAAAAGTACAAGTTCCACACTCACAATCCTGAATGGCACCCAATGACAGGTCTGGACTGACAGCAGGAAGCGCCTCTCGTCCCACAAGGTTGGTGTTGGGTGTGCTGGATTGGCTGATGCTAGCAAGGTCTGCTCCACTGATCCCGATGACTGCACTGGACCTAAAAGCAGAGTGTGAGATTGAGGGAGCGCGCAGGCCAGAAGTCATTGGTGTGTGCCAATTTGAGAGCACAAGTGCAGGCGGAATTGGGAAAGGAGGCAGAGTGTTGCCTTCCAGAGATCAAGCTGCATCGGCTAAGCTGAGTATCAGGAGGGCAACAAGGGCCAGCGAAAAAGGAAACTGTTTGTCAAGACTAACTAACNTTAAGGCCCTGGTCCTCTGAAGGATAGTTGAGGCGGAACTTGAGAACAGCGTGTCCCGCAACTTCTGCTCCAGGTTTGCCATCCTGTTCCCGCGGCTGCTTTGCACACGGGTCATGTCAGCCAAGAATTGACGCCACTGCATGGGGTAAACGGTGAGAAAGTGTGCATACAGCCCATTAAATTAAGTTTGAGCAAATGCGCTGCCACACTCCTTACAAGGCTGCAATTTTACTGCAGTTGTAAAGACCATCTCACACTTTTTTCCAAGGGCTTTCACTGACTTGTGTGCACCAGTTTTGCAAGAGTAAGAACATTTGTATGACATCCAGCCAGGTGCAATGGAAAATTGCACAGATTACACCCAATCTTGCCATATGGTGCCAATATGAAACACTACCAGCTTCCAAAGCAGGAGAACTGTTGAATGTTTTTATCTGACAAGAAGAATACCTGCTGTTCCATCTGACTGTCTGTCTCATTGTGCTGGTCGAGTAAGATGCTCTCAATGGATTGGCTCAGCCTGGAAGGATAGGGTGAGGACAGGGTCATTTGAATGTGCCCTTCAGATAAACAACAAGCTAAATTGCAAGTTCATGACATCTAACATGCATTAGTTCCATTACAAGGCAGGAAACAAAGGCTGTGACATCACAAAAACCAAGCTATCTCGATACAACTGCTTAGTTGTGGCATAACTGCCAGATTGTGGCCAAAATACCAAAATACACCACATTATTAAGCAGTCCTATTGTATTTACAAACGGAAGAAAGAGAGAAGATGTGTGTGTGTATGTGTGTATGGCCGAGAGAGAAATACTAAAAAGTTTAGAAGAATAGGAAGCATTGTGTTTTACATTACATGTGCGTGCAGGTGAGTGAGTATGAGGCTCCACAAGCTGCCAATGCACCTTTCCATGAACGCCAGCAGGGTGTCGCTGGCATCCTCAAGTCCACTCAGGGCAGCACCGGCCTGCCTCAACCGAATCGCGGGGCTATCATTGGATGGTGATCTGCATGTGCAGGCAAAGTACGGGTGCCACACAAGGCTGTTGACTTGCATGGCCATGTGCATGCTTCTTTTTGCGTGCATCCTGGACACCAGTGCTGCATGGGCTGGCACTTAGACTGTGAGCTGAAAGTCCTTAGGTCAACAGCAGCAACAACCACCTTAATCTCCATCAAAACTGTATCATTACAGCCCCATGCCTAAGGATAGTTGAAAAGTAGTGGACAATAACCACTTGAGAATGCAAATGCCATGCCTGTTTGTAGCACCAATTTTGTAACAAGGAGCACCCATCAAGTGGCCCAAACCTAAAAACAATTCAGCATAACAGTTGAGCTGTGGCCGCTTTGGAAATTCAGGGTGACTCTTTTTGCATCCAGGCATGAAAAGGTCCTTAAGGATGGGGACTGTGGTGACAATGCGAGCAGCATCAGGCAGCAACAGGCCACAATGTGCTGGGCAGACATTGTGGAAGAGTGAAGCAGTTACCTACATTGCAGAGCAGTGCGGACTGGGGCCATTTGGAAAGGCCCCTGTGGGGTTGCCAGGCGACCATGAGATGATGGGGCCGTACAAGGGGATGCCATCCATGTCTGCAGAGGCACAGTGACAGAACTGTTGCTAAAGGCATGGGCATCACTGCAGGGTAACTGGCACTGCCGCACTCGTGGAAATACCAGCATACCTGGGCCTCAACAATCCCCATTATTATTGCCAGGAGCATGGCAAGCCTGCAAGGGTAGAACTCCTCCAGGCAGTTGCAGGAGACAGAAGGGCTTTCCAGCAATATTCTGTAATTGCAGCCAACGAGTCTCTGGACCATGCAGCGCATCTCATACGCAAGACGGCATTGAGGACAAGAAGTCAGCCTGCTTGCACTGCACGCCAGCAATACAGCCAGAACAACAATCAATGCATACCCACCTGCTGCAATGGGGTACCCGCGTGAGGTGTCCAGCTCAAAACCGCTCCCTCTCTGGAATGTAGGGTTCAGGTTCACTTCACAAGGGCTGCAAGCCACACAGCAAGTGCAGCATAATTTTGCTGAAGAGAATAAGGCATGCAATCACTGCATGTTCTGTCACGCTTTGCAACGCAAAATGAAGGATACTTTCATGACACTCATTAGCCGACGCACCACCACTGGTCATCACTTTCTTCAAAATCTGGACCGGTCTTGTAGCCAGAAACCTCTGGAGTGCACCCAACCTGCAGAAAAAGTAACAGCAGTAGCATGTGCGTGGCTAAGTACGGGAAATGTTTTCAGGCGCGCTGAACATGCTGGGTGAATTACACACTTGCGTGAAGGATACACAGACCGGGGATAAGCCAACGAAAAAAAGTTTGCTTCTCACAAAGATGCAGACGCATATGTATGCATGGACTTGACATACCGGGATTCCCGGAATGGGATTCCCGCTGCACCAAGAAAACAAGTACTGATGGACTGGGGGAACGCTGCATTCTGGACCCAAGGCAAGATGCTACAACCCAGGGCCGCTGCGGCATGGCTACCCTGCCCAAGCCTCCAGCACATCCAAAGCAACCCTCACAAAGGTAATGCCTACTGCCCCGCACCTCAAATTCCAGCACCATGAAAACACTGCACAGCTGCGGCATGTTGCTGGTGCCTGGATGGACCGGAGTGTCTCCGACTCGCAGCCGGTCTCCGACAAGCCTCAACTGCAGGCACAGCCACATTCCCACCAGGCATGCCCTCATGCAAGGCGCAGTATAAGGCATACTGGAATGCGCTCGCACACGCACGTGCACGCACACGCACGCACACACGACCTGCATGCTGGTGCTTAAAGCATGAGCGCAGCATCACCGCACTGAGCAGCAGAAGCTCAAACGCTGGGCACACGCCACCGCCCACAGCTCACACCTTCAGCCATTACCCCGGCCCACAA